>CEUZ01282440.1_pt1 | contig 28059 bp, 25 predicted proteins | sample 361511 | NCBI WGS metagenome assembly CEUZ01 (sample SAMEA2622822, study PRJEB7988) | marine metagenome | biome: marine biome (ENVO:00000447); feature: surface water layer (ENVO:00002042); material: "saline water (ENVO:00002010), including plankton (ENVO:xxxxxxxx)" | depth 5 m | reverse complement strand
ATTGTCCGATTAAGAGATTGTAAAATATTAGACATTATTTACCTCCATAAAAAATTAAATATAATTCTTTAAATACTTACCTGTAAAGCTTTTTTTTTCTTTTATTATATCCTCAGGTTTGCCTTCAAATACTATATATCCTCCTTTTTCTCCTCCTACTGGACCTAAATCTATAATATAATCTGAAGTTTTAATAACATCTAAATTATGCTCTATGACAATAACTGTATTTCCTTCATCCACAAGCGTGTGTAGAATTTTTAAGAGTTTTTTAACATCGTCAAAATGTAGACCTGTAGTAGGTTCATCAAGTATATAAAGTGTTTTTCCCGTAGATCTTTTTGAAAGTTCCTTTGATAACTTTATTCTTTGAGCTTCTCCGCCAGATAAAGTTGTAGCTGATTGACCTATTTTTATATAATCTAGACCAACATCCATTAAAGTTTTTAATTTTTGTTTAATAGAGGGAATTTTATCAAAAAAAATATAACCTTCATAAACAGTCATATCTAAAATATCGGCAATTGACTTGTCTTTGTATTTTACTTCTAATGTTTCCCTATTATATCTTTTTCCTTTACATACATCACATTCTACATATACATCTGCCAGAAAATGCATTTCTATTTTTTTTAGGCCATCTCCTTCGCAATGCTCACATCTGCCTCCTTTTTTTTTCGATGAAACATTGAACGAAAATCTACCTGGCGCATATCCTCTTGCTTTAGATTCATTTAATCCTGAATACCAATCTCTAATTGGTGTAAAACATCCAGTATAAGTGGCAGGATTTGATCTAGGTGTTCTTCCAATTGGAGATTGATTAATATCAATAATTTTATCGATATGTTCTGTACCTTTAATATTAAAATTTTTTTCATCTTTATTTAAAGATTTATTATAAAAATCGTCTAATCTTTGAAATAATGTATCAATAATTAATGATGATTTTCCACTACCTGAAACACCAGTAACAGAAATAAATTTTCCAAGCGGAAAAATAACTTCTAAATTTTTTAAGTTATTTGTTTTAACTTTTGACAATTTTACTTTTTTTGATGAATTATTAAACTTTCTTTTCTTTGGAACTTCTATTTGATTTTTTTTATTTAAATAATTAGCAGTTAGACTTTTTTTGTTATTTAAAATTTCATTTAGTTTACCTTTGGCTATTATATGGCCACCATTTTTTCCAGCTTTAGGACCAATATCAATAATGTAATCAGCATGTTTTATCATATCTTCATCATGCTCAACTATTATGACAGTATTACCTAAATTTTTGAGCTTGATCAAAGTCTCTATTAATTGATGATTATCTTTCTGATGTAAACCAATAGTTGGCTCATCTAAAACGTACAAAACTCCAGTTAAACCTGATCCGATTTGACTTGCCAATCTTATTCTTTGACTTTCTCCCCCTGATAAACTTTTACTAGCCCTGGAAAGAGTCAAATAATCAAGACCAACTTTATTCAAAAAATTTAATCTATTACTTATTTCTTTTATTATACCTTCAGCTATTTTTTTTTGGTTATCTTTTAATTTTGAGTCTAATAATTTAAACCACTTAAAAGAATCATTAATAGATTTTTTAGTAATTTCTCCTATATGAATGTTGTCAATTTTTACTGATAAAGCTTTTTCATTTAACCTATATCCTTGACAAACTTCACAGTCTCTTTCAGATAAATATTTTTCTAATTCATATTGAACCCAAAATCTACCAGTTTGATTATATTTTTTTTCAATAAAATTTACTATTCCTTCAAAATTATTATATTTTTTAATATTTGCATTTTTATTTCCATATAGAATAAATTCTTTAACTTTATTTGAAATATCTTTCCAAGGTGTATTTTTTTTTACTTTAAATTGATTTAAAATTTCTGTTAATGTCTCTATAAACATTTTTTTTTGATAGCCAAAAACTTTTGTTTCCCAAGGCTTTATTGCACCTTCGACTATAGAACGTGAATCATCTGGTATAATTTTTGCTTCATCATAAAATTTTTCTATTCCTAAACCATCGCATTCTTCACAAGCTCCTTGCGGTGCATTAAAACTAAATAATCTTGGTTCAATTTCTTCAATTGTAAATCCAGAAACTGGACAAGAAAATTTTGATGAATAAATAGTAACTTTATTATTCTTTAAATTTTCTACATAAATTAATCCATCTGATAAATTGAGTCCTAACTCAACACTTTCCGCTAATCTTTGTTTAATATTTTTATTAATTATTAACCTATCAATTAATACTTCAATATTATGTTTAAAATTTTTTTTAAGATTTGGTACTTCATCTATTTCATAAATATTATTATCAATTTTTAATCTTTGAAAACCTTTCTTTTTTAATTGTTCTATCTCTTTTTTGTATTCGCCTTTTCTACTTCTTACAATTGGAGAAAGAATATAAATCTTATCATTTCTATTATTTTCTAATATTAAATCAGTTATCTCACCAATACTTTGGGATCTTATTGGTAATCCTGTAGCAGGAGAGTGGGGTATTCCAACTCTAGCAAATAAAACTCTTAAATAATCATATATTTCTGTAACAGTGCCAACAGTACTTCGAGGGTTTTTTTGAGTTGTTTTTTGTTCAATTGATATTGCAGGAGATAAGCCTTCTATACTATCTACATCAGGTTTATCCATCATTTGTAGAAATTGCCTTGCATAAGCTGATAAACTTTCCACATATTTTCTTTGTCCTTCTGAATATATTGTATCAAAAGCTAATGTAGATTTTCCTGATCCACTCACGCCAGTAATAACTACCAGTTTATTTTTTGGTATTTCCAAATTTATGTTTTGTAGATTGTGCTCTCTAGCACCTTTTATTATAATTTTATCCAGAATCATGAAAGATTTTTATAGTGATTTATTTTTTTATATATTAATATATAAATAAAAATAATATGGTTGGTAGTGTAAATAAGGTAATTTTAATAGGTAATTTGGGGAGAGATCCTGATATTCGCTCGATGCAATCAGGAAACAAAATGGCCTCTTTTTCTATAGCAACTTCAAAAAGATGGAAGGATAAGAATACCCAAGAACAAAAAGAAAAAACTTCCTGGCATAACATTGTTGTTTTTGGTGATGGCTTAGTAAGTATAATAGAACAATTTGTTAAAAAAGGATCAAAGGTTTATATTGAGGGGGAATTGCAAACTAGAAAGTGGCAAGATCAAGAAGGAAAAGATAGGTATACAACAGAAGTAATTCTACAAGGATATAACTGTAATTTAACACTTCTTGACTCAAGAAATTCTAATGCATCTAACTCTGATCAAGTTAATACATCCTCAGAAGATCCTCAAATAGAAAACAAAGAAACTCAAAATACCGATTCTTCTGTTGAAGACGAAGACATTCCTTTTTAAAAATTTTATTAAATATATTAATTAAGTTATTGAAAAATATAAATAATTAATAAAGAATACTCAATTATAAAATTTGTTAATACATTTCAAATTTGATATAAAAAACATTTAATTTCTTCAAAAATATAGGTTTTTCTTTGTCTGACAAAACATCTAAAATTGATAATAGCGAAAATTTAGAGAAGATTTCAAGTATTTCTTTGATAGAAGAAATGAAAAAATCTTATCTTGATTATGCTATGTCTGTAATAGTTTCAAGAGCGCTTCCCGATGCAAGAGATGGACTAAAACCGGTTCATAGAAGAATTTTGTATGCAATGAATGAGTCTGGTTACAATTATAATAAATCTTATAAAAAATCTGCCAGAATAGTAGGTGAAGTAATGGGTAAATATCATCCTCATGGTGATTCAGCTATTTATGATTCTATGGTTCGTATGTGCCAAAGTTTTTCAATGAGATTAGAATTAGTTGATGGGCAGGGTAATTTTGGCTCTTTAGACGGAGATCCACCTGCAGCAATGCGTTACACAGAAGCTAGATTAGCAAAAATATCCGAAAGAATGGTAAATGATCTGGAAAAACAAACAATATCATTTCAAGAGAATTATGATGACACTACTATTGAACCTTCTGTTTTACCTGCACAATTTCCAAATTTATTAGTAAATGGAGCATCTGGTATTGCGGTAGGAATGGCTACAAATATTGCTCCCCATAACTTAGGAGAAGTTATTGACGCTACATTATATACAATCGATAAACCTGATTGCAACATTGAAGATCTAAGTAAGTTTGTTTTAGGACCTGATTTTCCAACAGGTGGAGAAATAATTGGAGTTAAAGGCATTAGAGATGCTTTTAAAACAGGAAAAGGCGTTTGCATAGTTAGATCTAAAACTTCTATTGAAAACTTTAAAAAAGATAGAGAAGCTATTGTTGTTCATGAGATACCTTATCAAGTCAATAAATCTAAATTAATTGAAAAGATAGCTGAAACAGTTAAAAACAGTATAATTGAAGGTATTTCAGATATTAGAGATGAATCAGATAGAAATGGAGTTAGAGTTGTAATAGAACTTAAAAAAGATGTAGATCCAAAAATAATATTAAACCAACTTTATAAACATACTCTTTTACAAACTACTTTTAATTCAAACATGTTAGCTCTTAATAAGGGAAAACCTGAGCAACTAAATCTAAAACAAATTATTTCCTCTTTTATTGAGTTTCGTGAGGAAGTTGTTACAAAAAGAACAATATTTGATTTAAACAAAGCTAGAAATAAAGCACATATTTTAATTGGCTTAGTAGTTGCCAATGAAGACATAGATACTATCATTAATCTAATTAAAGACTCTAAAGACTCAAAAGAGGCTAAAGAAAAGTTAATAAAAAAGAAATGGAAATTATTAGATAAGAATATTAATCTAATCCAATTAATAGAGGATGAGAATACACAAATAAATTCTAATTATTATATATTTACTGAGACTCAAGCTAAAGCAATTTTGGAATTAAAATTACATAAATTAACAGGCATAGAAAGAGAAGATTTAAAAAATGATCTAGAAAAAATAGTTATAGAGATAAAAGGATATTTAGATATTTTACAATCTAGAAACAAACTACTAGATGTAATTAAAAAAGAGTTACTTGATATAAAAGAAGAGTTTTCAAATCCTAGACGTAGTGTCATTATCGATAAAGAATATGAAGAAATAGACGATATTAGTTTTATACAAAAAGAAAATATAATAATTACTATATCAAACAATGGTTACATTAAAAGATCACACCTTGATAATTATCGCTCCCAAAGAAGAGGAGGTAAGGGTAAAACAGGAATGTCAACAAGGGAGGAAGATTTTGTAAAAGAGATACATCTTGCAGATACTCATTCAAAACTTTTAGTTTTTTCTTCGTTTGGTAAAGTTTATTCTTTAAAATCATTTGATATTCCTGAATCAAGTTTAAAGGGAAGAGGTAAACCAATCATAAATCTTATACCTTTATCTGACGGAGAAAAAATTGCTACATTTCTTCCATTACCTCACGACGAAGATGATTGGAAAAATTCGTTAATTGTTTTTGTAACAAAACATGGGATGATTAGAAAGAATAAATTAATTGATGTTGCTAAAAGTGGAAAAAGAGATTTAAGAGAAACAGGTAAATTGTGTATTAAATTAAAATCAGATGATGAGTTGATTGGAGTTAAATTAGCAAGTGACAAAGAAGATGTATTACTATCATCCTCTAATGGCAAATGTTTAAGATTTCCATTACAAAAACTTAGATTATTTTCTGGTTTAAATTCTGGTGGCGTTAGAGGGATGAAACTAGAAAAAAATAATATGATTATTTCACAATCTATATTAAAACATTCTATTATAGATATTTCAATTCGCCAGGATTATTTAAAATTTTCTTCAGAAAATAGAAAAAATAATACTAACAATAATAATGATAAATTTAGTGAATTATTCAATAATGAAGAGTTTTTATTAGCAGTAACATCCAATGGTTTTGGCAAAAGATCCTCTGCTTATGAGTATAGAATTTCAAATAGAGGTGGCAAAGGTATTACTGGAATATTGTCTACTAAAAAAAATGGTAATGTTATTGATTGTTTTGTAATTAATGAAAAAGATCAAATTATAATGGTTTCTGATAAAGGTCAGATTATTAGAGTTAATATAAATCAAATTAGAATTGCCGGAAGATCAACGCAAGGAGTTAAAATTTTTAATATTCCTGAAGGAGATAAAATAGTTTATGTATCACGAATACAAGATTTGGACGAAGATTGATGACAAAAAAAATAGGTATATATCCAGGGACTTTCGATCCTTTAACATTTGGACATTTAGATATTATCAAAAGATCTTTACTTATAGTAGATAAACTAATTATTGGTGTAGCTAATAATTTAAATAAAGTTTCAATGTTATCTATTGTCGATAGAAAAAATATTATTAAATATGATGTTAATAAGTATATCAAAAAAAATAATCATATAGTTATAAAAGAAATTAAGGGATTATTAACAAATTTCGCAACACAAAATAAAGCGACTTGTATTATTAGGGGATTAAGAGCAGTTTCTGATTTTGAATATGAATTTCAGATGACAGGAATGAACTATAAATTAAATCCTAATATAGAAACTATTTTTTTGATGTCCTCAGATAATAATTCATTTATTTCTTCAAACTTTGTAAAGGAAGTTCATAAATTGGGTGGCGATGTTTCAAATTTTGTATCAAAAAACACTATTTCTATTTTAGATAAAAAAAATATTTAATTATAAAAACTTGCCTTCTCAATATTTGAACTATATAGAAATAAATTTAGGGCGCATAGCTCAGTTGGTAGAGCAATTCCCTTTTAAGGAATGGGTCGCAGGTTCGAATCCTGCTGCGCTCACCATTCAAATCAATGTATAAAACAATTATTACAAATACAGAAACAGGAATAAGCAAGAAATGCGATATTCTAAAAAAAAATGATAAATTAATGGAAGTTGTTTTAGAGGATACAACAATTAAATTAACATTAAGAAAAAAAAATAATTTATATATCGGTAATTTTAAAAATATGGAGTTTGTTTGCAAGGATGAATAATTTATTTTTTTTCATTAATAATTTCCATCTCATTATTTAGATCATATTTAATTATTTTTTTTATTTTTGATAGACTAACTTTATTGCCTTTGCCTATACCAGGGCAAAATTTAATAATATTGATATTCCATTCTTTTACTTTCATATTTTCTTTCCAAAATGGCCAAGTTCTACATTGCGTTGGTCTATCTTTATAGATCGTACATTTTTTTTCACTTAAAAATCTACATTCTCCATTTTTCTTAATTTCTTTTAAATGTAAATATCCATCAGTATATTCGCAATAATCTTTTTTGAATTCATCAATATTCAATTTTAAATATTTAGCTATTCTAATTGCATCTTTTAAACTTAAATATACATATCCATTTTGACCGTGAGATACACAACAATTTGATGAGCCTTGGCATTTAAATTTTATTCCATTTTTAAATTGTTTATTTAACATTAACCTGCAAGCAAAGTTTTAATAGCTATGTCTCTTTCAAATAAATAAAGTAAATTTTTTAAATATAAACCATTTTTACTAACTAATTTTGGATCATTAATAGAAATTTCTTTAACATAATCTCTTACATCATCTAATAAATCATTATCATAACTTAAATCTGCTATTTTAAAAGATGGCAAACCTGATTGTTTTGTTCCTAGTATTTCTCCTGCCCCTCTTATTTTCAAATCTTCTTTTGCTATTTCAAATCCATCATTTGTTTCTTTCATTTTTGATATTCTTTTTTTAGCATTATCAGTAATTCTATCTTTATGAAGTAAAATACAATTTGATTGAATATTGTTTCTTCCTACTCGCCCTCTTAATTGATGCATTTGGGCTAAACCAAATCTTTCCGCATGTTCGATAATAATTGTTGTAGCTTCTTTAATATCTATTCCTACTTCTATAACAGTTGTTGAGACTAATATCTGATAATCTTCATTTTGAAATTTATCCATTATACTCTCTTTTTCTTTTTCTTTTAATTGCCCATGTAATAATAAAACTTTTCCATTAAATTTTTTATATAAAATTTCATATCTAGTTGTTGCTGCTTTTAAATCAATTTCTTCTGACTCTTGAACTAATGGACATACCCAATAAGCTTTTTCATTATTTTGAAGTTTATTATAAAGACGTTCTATTAAAACATTTTCTTTATCCAGAGTTAATGCAGATGTTTTAATTGATAATCTACCAATTGGTTTTTCTGTGATTCTACTTTCATCCATATCTCCATAAGCTGCAAGAGAAAGCGTTCTTGGAATAGGGGTAGCGCTCATAACTAATATTGATGGTTTTTTACCTTTATTACTAAAAGCCATTCTTTGAAATACACCAAATCTATGTTGTTCATCAATTACTACTAATCCTATAGATTTAAAATCTATATCATCTTGAATTAGCGCATGTGTACCTATTATGAAATTGCATTTACCATTTTTGATGTTTTTTAATTTTTCTAATCTAGAAGAACCTTTGTCTTTACTGGTCAGAAGACAAACATTTAAATCTAGTGATTTTAATAAATTTTTGATGTTATTATAATGTTGAAGAGCTAAAATAGTAGTTGGGACCATCATTGCAGCTTGATAACCGGACTCTATTGCATTTAATACACTTAAAATTGCAATTATAGTTTTACCTGAGCCAACATCACCTTGCAATAATCTTATCATTTGATGTTGAGATGTTAAATCTTTTGATATTTCTTCCCACGCATTTAATTGCGAATTGGTTAATTTAAATGGCAGATTCTTAATAAATTTATTATTTAATGTTTTATTGTTTTTAAAAGCTATTCCTTTTTGTTTTTGATTAAAGTTTCTAATAATTTCTATTGCTAATTGATGAGATAAAAGCTCATCAAAAGCTAATCGTCTTCTAAATATATTGGATAATGCAATATCTTCTATTGAATTTGGACGATGTATTGATAACAATGATTCTTTCCAAGATAAAAAAGAATATTTTGAAATATTTTTATCATTTATCCATTCTTCTAAACTAGGTGTTAAATTAAGAGTATTTTGAATACTTTTTAAATATATTTTTTGATTTAATCCTGCTGTTAATCCATATACTGGTTCAATTTCTTTTAATTCATTTATTTTATCAACTTCAATTATATGACTAGGATGAGTAATTTGATAAGAATTTCTAAAAAAATCTAGTTTTCCAGAAATAAACTTTTCTTTACCTTCTGGTAGTGTAGATTTTATTACAGGATGACGAGCATTAAAAAAAACTATATCGATTGGTATTTCATTGCACATACAACATACTCTATATGGTTGTCTTTTAAATCTAGAAGGGATATGTTTAATAACTTTAATTTTTAAAGTAACTAATGTATTAATTTGTGCTTCGTTTATGTTTTCATGCTTGTTTCGTTTGATTACATTATATGGCAGGTGCCATAATAAATTTATCAGTCTTGTTCCTAATAATCTGTTAAATAATAATTCTAATTTAGTTCCAATTCCGGGCAATGTTGATATAGGTAAAAATAAAGGATTAATTTTTTCTGAACGCATATTATTAAAGAGTTAATTAAAGTATTTACTAATTTATATTGATAACAAATTTTATGATAGAAGAAAAAATTAAGAAATTCAGAAAAATAATTATTTATAGAAGTACACATACAGGTACAAAAGAATCTGACTTATTATTTAATAAAATAATAGTGGAAAATATTGAAAAATTAGACTTTAATGAATTAAAGGAGTTACAAAGTTTATTCGATCATTTTAGTGACAGTGAAATATTTTCAATGATTATCAATAACAAATATATAGAAAGTAGAATTGAAAAAATATTTAAAAAACTAAACTCATGAATATTTCAAAATCTATCGGCTCTGTTAATTTAGGAAATGAATTTTTATTTATTGCAAAAGAATTCAATAAAAATAATAATTCAATTCTTTATATAGCACGCAACGATAGAGAAATATTTAAAATTTCAGAAAAATTAAAATGGTTTTTACCAGAGAAAAAAATATTAATTTTTCGATCTTGGGATCAAATTCCATACGATAACGTCTCTCCATCTAGAATCATACAATCTGAAAGAATCAAAACTTTATTTGAAATGATTAATGATAATAATTCAAAAATAATTCTTACCTCAGTTAATGCAGTAGTACAAAAAATCATTAACGTCGAATTTATTAAAAATAATATTATACAAATATCTAGTCAAAAAATTTTTAATTTTAATGAATTAATTCGAAAAATTATTATGCTCGGTTATCAGAGAACTAGCTTAGTTAGAGATAAGTCAGAATTTGCAATCAGAGGTTCAATAATTGATATGTTTTTATCTAATTACGATAATCCAATAAGAATAGATTTTGATAATGATAAAATTATTTCAATCAAAATATTTGATAGAATTACTCAAAAAACTATTTCTGAATTAAACAATAATGTTACATTATATCCATCTAGTGAATTATTAATAAATGAAAAAAATATAAATATTTTTAGAAAAAAATTTAGAAATTTATTTTCAAATTATAAAAATAGTCAAATATATAATTTGTTTTCACAAAATATTATACCCCCAGGAGGAGAAAACTATATTTCTCTTTTTTATAATAATTTATCTTCTATTTTTAATTATTGTCTAAATTTTAATATAATTATTAATAGTGATTTTAAGAATTTATTAGAAAATCGTATTGAAAATATTAATGATTTTTATGAATCCAGAATTGAAATTAATGAGAAATTTATCCTTCCAACAAATTTTTCTTTTTTAAATCTTAATGATATTAATACAAAATTAAAAAAATTTAATACGATTCAATTAAATGAATATAAAATAAATAATACTAATAATTTTGAAATTAAAAAAATTCCTAGTTTATCTTCATTAAAAAAAGAAATTGATTTTAAATATATTTATAATTATTTTAAAAAAAATGCAAAAAATATAATTATCATTTGTGCCCGTTCCATTGGATCTAAAGAACGAATAAAAGAAATTTTATTAAATAATTTACAAATGAATTTTATAGATATTAAAAATATTAATAATTTATCTAAAAATAATTATTTTATCACAGTTCTCAATATTGAAGAATCAATTAAATATAAAAATTTATTATTTATTACTGAAAAAACTCTTTTTGGTTATAATTTAGTAACAAAAAAGAGTACATCTCAAAACAAAGAAGTTTTTTTTGAAGAAATAAATAAATTAACTAAAAACAGTATAGTAGTTCATTCAGAATATGGATTTTGTAAATTTAAAGATATTATAAAAATTGAAGTTAATTCATCTTTCCATGATTGTATAGAATTAGAATTTGCGAATAAACAAAAACTTCTACTTCCTATAGAAAATTTGAACAATATTTCTAAATACTCAAATGATTCAAACGAAAATATTTATTTAGATAATTTAGGAAATACACATTGGCAAAGAAGAAAAGCTAAAGCTAAAGACAGAATTAAAGATATAGCTAAAGAATTAATGAAAATTGCTGCGAAAAGACACAATTCTCAATCTTATAAAATTGATTTTAATGAAGGTTTATATGAAAAATTCGCAAGTACATTTCCATTTGTAGAAACTGATGATCAAATCAAAGCTTTTGATGATATAAAATCTGATTTTTCAAAAAATATTCCATCTGATAGACTAATTGTAGGTGATGTAGCTTTTGGCAAAACAGAAGTAATTATCAGAGCAGTTTTCTTAGCTTCTAAATCGAATTTACAGAGTATGATTTTCGTACCAACTACATTATTATCAAGACAACACTTTATAAATTTTAATAAAAGATTAAGTTCTTTTGGAATCAAAGTTAGAGAATTATCAAGATTTATTAGTGCAAAAGAAAAAAAGCAATTATATATAGATATTTCCAGTGGACTAATCGATGTAGTAATCGGTACACACGCATTATTAAATGGAAAAATTTCTTATAAAAAACTAGGTTTAATTATTTATGATGAAGAACAAAAACTAGGAACTAAGCAAAAAGAAAAATTTAAATTAAAAGCACCTAAAGCTCATGTAATCAGTTTGTCAGCAACTCCTATTCCAAGAACTTTATCTTTGTCTTTATCAGGAATAAGAGATTTAAGTCTAATTTCTACCGCTCCTTACGAAAGATTATCAGTTAGATGTTTCATAAGCCCTTTTGATAAAGTTACTATTTTAGAGGCGATTAAAAGAGAAATATTTGGAAGAAAAAATAGTGTTTTTTACGTAACACCCAGAAAAAAAGATATTCCATTTATTGAAAAATTCATAAAAGATGAATTACCAGATATAGAATTTGTTGTAGCACATGGTAAATTAAAATCAGAAATTTTAGAAGAAAGAATTACAAAATTTTATAACAAGCAAGTACCTTTATTAATTAGTACAAATATTATTGAAAATGGCCTTGATTTGCCTCATGTTAATACAATTATTATTAATAGAAGTAATATTTTTTCTTTAGCAAGTTTATATCAATTGAAGGGCAGGGTTGGTAGATCTTCTAAAAGAGGCTATGCTTATCTTACTTATAATGAAAAAGAATTAACTGAAAATGCTCGCAAACGGTTAAATATAATAAATTCTTATGAAGAAATTGGTTCTGGTTTTAATATTGCTTCTCAAGATTTATCTTTAAGGGGAGGTGGTTCAATTATTGGGGAAGAACAAAGTGGCTTTATCAAAGAAGTTGGAGTTGAACTTTATCATCAATTATTAGAAGAAGAAATTTTATCTGAAAAAAAAGAATTATTATCTGAAGATGATAAGAATAAGATAAGGTTTGATTTTCAACCTACTATTAGAATACCGGAACAAATATATATACCAGATAATTATATCAGCGATTTAGATATTAAAATGTCAATATATAAAAGAATTTCACTCATTACTAATGAGAAAGAAATGAATAATATAATTATAGAGTTGACTGATAGATTTGGAAAGTTGCCTATAGAAGTTAAAAATTTATTTAAACTTATAGAAATAAAAATTCTTTGTTTAAGAAATAGAATAATTCAAATAGATTTTAGTAAAAAAGGCATATTATTTGGATTTTATGAAAATAAACCAAAATATCCAAAAAATATAATTAAATTAGGTTTTTCAAATAAAAATAATTTTACAATAAGGTCAGATGAAAAAATATTTTATAATTTTTCTGGAGTATTAGAGCAAGATAGGTTTGAAATAGTGAAAAATATTATTTCAAAATTTTAATAATTTATGGCGGAGAGAGTGAGATTCGAACTCACGAACGAGTTGCCTCGTTGCCGGTTTTCAAGACCGGTGCTTTCAACCGCTCAGCCATCTCTCCTATTAATGCTAGCTCAATACATTTAGGTATAATTTTTGTCAAAATATATAAATAATTATTTTATAATTCCAAATTATTGCAAGTTTTGATATCTAATCATATATGCGATTAAATTATCCCTTTTTTTTCATTTTTTTCTTATTTTTTATAAATTCAACCTATTCATATTCAGCTGATTGTGAAAAACCTATTATGCCTTCAGATGCAGAATGGAATTCTTGGATACAAGACATTAAAGAAGAAGCTTATACAGAAGGTATATCAAAAAAAACAATCAATCAAGAATTAGACTTAATTACACCGCAGAAAAAAATTATCCTTAGAGATAGATGTCAACCTGAAAGTCAAATAACTTTTGATGAATATTTATACTATAGAGTTGATAAATCTAGAATTATGTCTGGTAAAAACATGATGAAAAAATACAAAAATGAATTAGAATTAGTAGCAAATCATTTTAATATCCAACCTAGATTTATTGTAGCTGTTTTAGGACTTGAAAGTTTTTACGGAAAAAATCAAGGTAAAATAAAAACAATGGAAGCTGTAGGAACCTTAGCTTATGATAGAAGAAGGTCTAATTTTTATAAAAAACAATTATTTGCTGCATTAAAAATTATTGATATGAATTTGGTTGAATCAAAATCTCTAATAGGTTCTTGGGGTGGCGCTATAGGTGCAGTGCAAATGATTCCCACAACATATCTAGAATCAGGATATGATTTTGATGGTGATGATAAAATAGATATTTGGAATAATTATTTAGATATTTTTGCTTCAGTAGCTAATTATTTAACATCTATTGATAAAAATCCTTGGTCTAGTGATAGTACATGGGGAAGAGAAGTTATTCCTCCAAATAATATTAAAGATATTTATGATTCATTAAAACAAATTGATCCTAAGGGTTGTGGTGCAGTCAAAAGAAGATCTGTACCTAAAAAACTTTCAGAATGGAAAAAGCTTGGTTTTAAAAAAATTAATGGAGATCCTTTACCAATACGAGATGATTTAGAAGCAAGGTTAGTTGCCCCAGATGGAATTGATGGATCGAAATTTTACTTAGTTTATCCTAATTATAAAAATATTTTATATTATAATTGTAGTTCATATTATGCTTTGAGTATTGGAATTTTAAGTGATGAAATCATTAAGTAGTTTTATTTTAGTTTTATTGTTATTATCTTGTACTTTAAAAAATACTGCAGAAATAAAAACATATATCGATGAAAAAAAAGAGGATATAGTTGCGAAAAAAGAAGAAGTTATAAAAAAAATTAGTAAAAAACCAACATCCAAAAAAAATAAAATTCAAAAAAGATTGTATGTACTTGGCGATCCTTATTATATTGAAGGCGTACAATATGTCCCATTAGAAAATTATAAATATTCAGAAAAAGGTCTTGCAACCTTTTATGGCAAAGAACTTCATAATATCAATACTGTTAACAATGAAAAAAATAAGGTCACAGAATTATTAGGTAGACATAAAACACTACCTATTCCTACAATTGTTAAAGTAACTAATTTAGAAAATGGAATTTCATTGATTATCAGGATAAATGATCGACACAATGATAATACTTCTTTGATACAAGTTTCAAGAAAAGTAGCACAATTATTAAAGTTTTATAAAAATAAAACTGCTTTAGTGAAAGTAGAAATACAAGCGGATGCTAGTAAGCAAATAAAAGTTGTAACAGAATCAATGTCAGATCCTTTATTTGATAAGACAATTGAGGCTGCTCCTACAGAAAATGTATTTGAATCTGATTTAGAAGATTCAGATAATATTAATTCAGGGGACAATGATTTTGAACAGCCAATTGAATTAAGTTTTGAAGAAGTTAAAGAAGAAAAATTATATATAAAAATTACTAATTTTCAATCTTATGAAGAAATTAGTAAAATATTAAATGAATTGAAAGTTTATTATGAAAGAACTATTGAAAATAATGATAATTTATTCGATGTTTTAATTGGCCCAATTGAAAATGAAAATGCTAATAAAATTGTTTCCTCTTTTATTTCAAAAGGTTATAAAAATGTTGAAATTATAGTTAAATAACATACTAAGGTCATAATTAAATTATATTTTATTCAAGATGAAAATTATTTTTTTACTTCTTTTTATTCTCTTACAATTTAAAAGTTCTTTTGCAATTGATACTAAGGCTGAACAAGCCGTTGTCATTGATTTTCTTACAAATGAAATAATTTTTGAAAAAAATGCTGATCAAAAAATTATTCCTGCCTCCATGACTAAAATATTAACTGTTTATGTAGCATTTGATATGTTGAATAATACTGATTTAACTATAGATAGTGTCTGTAATATTTCTCCTAAAGCCTATCGCATGGGAGGATCACGCACTTTTTTAGAAATTGACGATAAAGTTTCAATAAATGATCTTCTAAATGGAATAATTGTACAATCAGGTAATGATGCGTCTTTAGCATTAGCTGAGTGTTTAGCTGGTACAGAAGAAGACTTTGCAAAATTAATGAATATCTATGCTAATAAAATAGGTATGAATAATAGTAATTTTATGAATTCTTCTGGTTGGCCAGAAGATAATCATTATTCAACAGTTAAAGATATCGCAATTCTATCTAATTCATTAATTAAGAATTTTCCAACCATGTATACTCTTTTTAGTAAAAAAACATTTACTTATAATGAAATAAAACAACCAAATAGAAATAAATTATTAAATAATGTGTTAGGAGCTGATGGATTAAAAACTGGCTTTACAAGAGCTTCAGGTTGGGCAATTTCTGCCTCTGCAATGAGAAATGAGAGAAGAATAACAGTTTCTATTAGTGGCACTAATAGTTCTCGATCAAGATTAAATGAATCAACTAGTTTATTAAATTGGGCTTTTACCCAAACGTCGCAAAAAACTTTAGTTAATAAAAATCAAATAATAAAAAATGTTGATGTTTGGTTAGGTAATAAATCAACAGTAAATATGATAGCAAATGAAGACTTGATTTCTATATTGTCCTATGATCAAATCAAATCAATAGAATCTAAAATTGAATATCAAAAACCTTTAGATGCTCCAATTAAAGCTGGACAAAAAATCGGTTCTTTAATTATTAATATTTCAGGTAAACCGGAAATTATTTTACCATTAGTTGCAGAGAAAAATATAAATAAAATTAATCCATTTAAAAGAATTTTTGCAGCAATCAAATATCTTATTTTTGGCACAAGCTTAGATGAAATTTAATTCAAATGGTTTATTTATAAGTTTTGAAGGTCCAGAAGCTAGCGGTAAATCAACTCAAATTAAACTATTAGCATATTTTTTAAAAAAAAATAAAATTCCTTTTCTTATAACAAGAGAACCGGGAGGAACTAAAATAGCAGAAAAGTTAAGAAGAATCATTTTAGATAAGAAAGCAAATATTACCGCTACAGAAGAAATATTACTACTGATGTCAGCTAGAATGAATCATATTAACAATATAATTAAACCAGCACTTAAAGAAGGTAAAATTGTAATTTCAGATCGTTTTGCAGATTCTACATTTGTATATCAAGGACATGTTAACAAATATGGAATGAAAAAAACCATAGATCTTCATCGAATATTATTAAATAATTTTTTACCTATTAAAACTTTTTTATTTATTCTCCCAGTTAACCAAATTATTAAAAGGTTAAAAAAAAGAAATGTAACAAATAAGTATGATAAAATTGATACTTCATTTCATAAAAATGTTATTAATGGATATATGAAATTGTCTAAAAATAAACGTAGGTTTATATTTATAGATGCACTAAATTCTACAAATGAAATTAATGATAAAATCGTTAAGAGTATTAATAATTTAATCTTAAAATAATGGAAATTATTTCTCAACATTTGATAGGTTATGAGAACCATCTTGAAAACTTATCAAATAATTTAATTATCAAATCTTCTTCAAACTCTTTTATTTTTTATGGCAATAAGGGTATTGGCAAAAATACTTTTACTCATTGTCTTATTAATAAAATTTTCTCAGACAAATTTAATGAATCAAAGTCTAATTTATTATATGCTAATTCACATCCAAATTTTAGATATATAAGTAAAATTATTGATGAAAAATCTAATAAATTAAATTCTAACATTAAGATAGATCAAATTAGAAAAATTGAATCATTTATCTATCAATCAAGTTTAAACAAATTACCTAAATTTATTATTATTGATTCAGCAGACGATTTAAATATAAGCTCCTCGAACTCTTTATTAAAACTATTAGAAGAACCAAAAAATAATTCATATTTTATTCTGATTGTTCATCAATTATTTAATATAATGCCAACAATAAGATCGAGATGTATCAAATTTAAATTTAGCCATCCTTCATTAGAAAATTTTGATAAGATTATTAGACAATCTTTTCCAGATATTAAAGAAAAAGATATTAGTCTCCTTTATGATTTATCCAATGGTTCCCCAGGTTTAGCTATTCAATTATATTCAAATAATATCAAAGATTTGTTAGATAATTTATTAATTATATTTAATGAAAAAAATAATCTTTCTAAAGAAATAATCAATTTCTCAGAAATAGTAGGCATATATACTAATGATCAATTTAAATTATTTTTATCAATTTTAAAATTAATTCTTATTAATATTTTAAAAGTTAATTTAGGTATTAATATCAAGAAATATTTTTTGTCTAATTTATCTGATACAATACATTCGATCTCTAAAAATATTAATAACAAATCAATATTAACTATTTTAGATTATCTTAAATTAAACGAAAATGATTTATATATATTTAATTTAGACAAAAAAATATTTTCAATAAATATATTTAACGGTATTTCAAAATAAATATGAGTTCCTTTTTTATCACAACACCAATTTATTATGTAAATGATAAACCTCACATAGGTACTAGTTATACTACAATAGCATGTGATATTCTTGCACGTTATCATAAGCTAAAAGGAGAGGACATATTTTTTCTCACCGGCACTGATGAACATGGTCAAAAAGTAGAAAAAGCTGCCATCAATGAATCAATTAAAACTATAAGTTTTGTTGATAAAATGTCCCAATATTTTAAGGATTTAATTCCATTTCTTGGATGTGAAATTAACGATTTTATAAGAACTACAGAAAAAAGACATATTACAGCCTCTCAACATCTTTGGAATAAAATTTTTGAAAATAATCAAATATATCTATCTAACTATGAAGGTTGGTATTCAGTTAGGGATGAAGCTTTTTATACAGAATCAGAAATAATTAAAAAAAATAATAATTTTTTTGCACCTTCAGGCTCTCCTGTAGAATGGGTAAAAGAAGAAAGTTATTTTTTTAAATTATCCGAATGGCAAGATAGGTTGATTGAATATTATGAAAATAATCCAACAGCAATTAGCCCTAAATCTAGATACAATGAAGTGTTAAGTTTTATTAAAGGTGGCTTAAAAGACTTGTCTATATCAAGAACTACATTCAATTGGGGTATACCAGTTCCGAATAATGCTAAACATGTTATGTATGTGTGGATTGATGCTCTATGTAATTATCTTACTGCTATAGAGTATCCCGATACTAATAGTGCTAAATTTAAAAAATTTTGGCCTGGGATTCATATTATTGGTAAAGATATTTTGCGATTTCATGCAGTTTATTGGCCTGCGTTTCTTATGGCTGCGGATTTAGATCCTCCTAAAAATATATTTGCACACGGTTGGTGGACAAATGAAGGTCAAAAAATTTCTAAATCTCTAGGAAACGTTATAGACCCATATGATATAATTAATGAGTATGGTCTTGATCAAATAAGATATTTTTTATTTAGGGAAGTTCCTTTTGGCAATGATGGAGATTTTTCTAAAAAATCAATTTCACAAAGAGTTAATGCTGACTTATCAAATAATTACGGTAATTTAATTCAAAGAATATTTAGTTTTGTTAAAAAAAATTGCGATTCAGTGATTTCAAACAATTTTACTTTGAATAAAGAAGATGAAAAAATTTTAAATGAATCCATTATTTGTTATCAAAAATATATTAATCATATGGATAATATGAATATTGACAAAGCATTAAAAGAAGTTTTTCAATTTTTATCTGAAATAAATATTTACGTTGATAAACAAGAACCTTGGTCTTTAAAAAAAACTGATAAAAAAAGAATGAATGTAGTTCTTTCTGTTTCTGCAGAATTAATAAAAAGGTCAACAATATTATTATATCCAATAATCCCTTCAAGTTGTGAAAAAGTTTTTTCGATCATTAAAATTGATAAAACAAATATTAATTTAAATGATTTTGAAAAACTTCCTAATCAAAAAATTTTAATTAATGATCCTTTTCCTATTTTTCCTCGTATAGAAATAGATGATTGATTCACATTGTCATTTATTTTTTGACAATTTGTCAAATAAAATTGATGAAATTATTAAAAATGCAATCAGTAGTCAGATAACAGCAATATTAACAATAAATACCAACCCAGATCATTTTACAAAGCATTATAACTTAATAGATAAATACAAATCAATTTTTATAAGTTATGGTCTCCACCCCGATGAAGTTAATGATTTAAATCTATTATCTTCTAACGAAATAGATTCTTTTTGTAATCTAGATAAAGTTATTGGAATAGGGGAGACAGGTTTAGATTTTTTTCATTCAATAGAAAATAAAACCTTACAAATTAAATCTTTTGAAAATCATATAGAAAGTTCATACAAAAATGATCTCCCATTAATAATTCATCAAAGAAATTCAGAAAAAGAAATAATTGATATATTAAAATTTTATATCAAATCTAAACCCCTTAAAATAGTTTTTCATTGTTTTACAGGTTCAAAAATATTAATGAATTTTTGCATTGATAATAATTTTTATATGTCCTTATCTGGAATAGTAACATTTAAAAATGCTGATGACTTAAGAAATATAATTAAAAACATACCAATTGAGTTATTACTAATTGAAACAGATAGTCCTTTCTTATCTCCTGTACCCAAAAGAGGTAAACAAAATGAACCATCTAATGTAAAATATATTGCTGAGTATTTATCAAATTTTTATGATATTCCGATTCAAGAATTTATACTAAATACTGATAATAATTTTTATAAATTGTTTTCTAAAGCAATAAGATATAATGGAATATCTTTATGAAAATAAGACTTCTTGGATGCGGTGGTTCGTTTGGATCTCCTTTAGCCTGGAATAAGACAGGCAATATAGACATAAATAATAAAAGAAATTTCAGAACTCGATCATCCGTTTTAGTAACAATAGATAATACAAATTTTTTAATTGATTGTTCACCCGATTTGAGACAACAATTATATGATGCTAAGTGTACTAATATAGATGCAGTTCTTTTTACACATCTTCATTCAGATCATGTTGCGGGATTACCTGATATTAGAGCAATTTCCTTAATTAATAAAAAAATTATCCCCGCATATATGCCAGAAATTATGATTAACGAAATTACGTCGAATTATAATTTTATTTTTAATGGAACTAAAGATTATGAACCATTCATGACCGCAAAAATTTTGGAAAATAATTTTAAAATAAACAATATCAAAATTGAAACATTCAAACATAATCATGGCTCAATTGATGTCCAAACATATCGTATTGGTAATTTTGCATATTCAACAGATTTAAAAAAATTTTATAATAATGATCTAGATAAACTTAAAAATTTAGATATTTGGATAGTTGGATTGTTAAGACCAGATCAACATGAACATCCTTCTCATGCTACATTTGATGAAATAATGGAGTATATTGATTATATTAAACCGAAAAAAACAGTGTTTACACACATGACAGCTCTTCTAGATGAGAAAGAGACTCTAAAAAAATGTCCTCCTAATATAATGCCTGGCTATGATGGTTTAGAGTTAATATTATGATTGATAAAAATATAGGTTTTATTGGACTTGGCAATGTAGGATCTAAATTAGCTAATAGTTTATTGTTAGCTAAATATAATTTATTTATTCATGATATTGATAAAAATGTAGGTAAAAAATTAATAAAAAAAGGAGCAATATGGAATAATTCAATTAGAGAAATTATATATAATAGCTCAATAATAATTACATGTTTACCTTCACCTAAATCAGTTCGTGACGTTATCGAAAAAAAAAATGGTATTTTAACATTTATAACTAAGGATCATTTATGGATAGAAATGAGCACTACAGATGAGCATGAAATGATTAGATTATCTAAATTAATAGAAAAAAAGGGAGCTAATGTATTAGAAGCTCCTGTAACAGGAGGACAACATAAAGCTGAGAGTGGCAATATCTCTATATTTGCTGGAGGAAAAAGAAAAATTTTTAATCGTGCATTACCTATATTATCTAAAATTGGTTTTAGAATTCTCTATTGTGGAAAAATTGGCAATGCATCTACTTTAAAAGTAGTTACCAACTTCCTTGCTTCAGTAAATTTATTATCATTAGGAGAAGCTCTAATGGTTTGTAAAAAATATGGAGTAAAACTTAACACTGCTTTTCAAGGTATAAAGATAAGCTCAGGAAATAGTTTTGTTCATGAAACAGAATCTCAAGTAATTCTAAACGGTTCCTATGATATTGGTTTTACTATGGATCTGGTCTGTAAAGATGTTAATTTATTTGAAAAAACTTCTAAAAAAATGAGAATACCTACTGAAATCAGTCCTTTATTAGTTAGAGTATTCAAACACGGTAAAAAAAAGTATGGAAATAAATCCTTTAGTACTAGTATTGTAAAAATATTAGAAGATAAATGTGGTATTTCTTTAAGAGCTAAAGGATTTCCTTCTAAATTAAAAGATTTAGAAAAAAGAAAAAATGGAATAGAGATAAAAAGTTAATAATGATTCAAAAAAAAGATTTTAGTCCAACAGTAAAAAAATTAAGAGATGTTCCTATGGATCATATAGAAAATTCCTCTCTTTTTAACAGTTATTTAAAAACAAAAACTTTTTCAAAAATTTATGACCAAATGTTATGGGGAGAAGGTCCATGTTATATTCCGCATCTTGATATGCTTGTATGGAGCGATAATCCAAATAATAGAATGTTAAAACTTTATAATAATAAAGTTACCGAATTCCGCAATCCTTCTAATTTTTGTAATGGAAATACTTTAGATAATGAGGAAAATTTAATTTCATGCTCACATGGAGGTAGATGTTTATATAAAACTGATGATGATATGAATGTTTCTATAATAATTGATTCTTATTTTGAAAAAAAATTTAATTCACCTAATGATGTTGTTGTAAAATCTGATAATACTATATGGTTCACTGATCCACCCTATGGAATTTTATCAGATTATGAAGGATATAAAGGTGATCAAGAATATGGAGGGTGTTACGTTTTTAAGTATAATCCAAAAAATAACAAATTAGATGTTGTCACTAAAGAACTTGATCGCCCTAATGGTATTGCTTTTTCTCATGATGAAAAAAAATTATATATTGCAGATACAGGAGAAAATATAAAACATTTATATGTTTATGACTTAGACGATAATGATAACCTGATTAATAAAAAGTTAATTTATGATTTTAAACCTTTTTTTTCTGATGGTTTTAGATGCGATCAAAATGGTAATATTTGGACAAGTGCTGGCAAGGGTATTAAATGTTTTAATCCTGAAGGCGAAATTATAGGTCAATTACTAGTTCCTGAATTAGTTTCTAACTTAGAATTTGGAGGTAAAGAAGGTAATATTCTCTATGTTACTGCTACATCATCACTTTACAGTATAGAATTAAATCAAATTGGAGCAAAATACATTAATGGATAAAAAGTTAGTTAATATGAAATGTCAACCGTGTTCTGGTAAAACGCAAAAGTTGGATACTAATGAAATTTCTTCAAATCTAATAAAAATTAATAATTGGAACACAAATAATGAAAAAGAGATGATTTTTAAAAAATTTGAATTTAAAGATTTTAAAAAAGCATTAGATTTTACTAATCAAATTGGAAGTATTGCAGAAATAGAAGGGCATCATCCTGATATATCTATAGGTTATGGTTATTGTTTGGTAATGATACACACACACGCTATTAAGGGTTTATCAATAAATGATTTTATTCTAGCTTCTAAGATAGATTTAATTAAGCAATGATTTTTATTTTTTCCTAATTTTTCAACAAAAATCGATACAAATAAAAAAGTTATTATTATTAATTTATTATGATATTATAACTCAAAGGAATTTATTATGAATACTTTGATCAAATTTTTTACAATATTTATATTATTTTTTAGTTCAAATTTATTTGCCGAAAATAATTATATTAATATAAGCTATGGTATAACCGCACATGATCTTCCTGTAACTGCCACTAGAGGAACAATCACTAAAGATGACGATGATGAAGGTTTTATAGTTTCAGCAGGAGCTTTACTTGGTGACAGTTGGGGCATTGATGTAATGTATTATGACCTTGGATCTTCAAGTTTTAAGGTAGATGCATTGGATATTATCAAAATTGACAATGTAGATTATGAAGCCCAATCTGGTGGAACAATTACAAATGATATATCAGGATATGGTATTGGTTTAATAGGAATTTCCAATACAGATGTTATTTCTTTTTATATCAAAGCAGGAATTCATTCTTGGGATAAATCTGGCAGCACTACCATTCTAGATAATGATAATGCATTTGCCGGTAGTTTCTATAATGAAGGAATAGGTGGCTACGGCGGATTAGGTATTGGTTTCAATGTATTAGAAAATATTACACTTAATATATCTTATGATATTATAGGGTTATCTAATAACGCACAATTTGATAATTCTTCTTCAATATTTGCTGGCGGACTAATAGCTAAATTTTAATTTTTAAAAAATTTTATAAGCTCATTATAATAATGAGCTTATTTTTTAATTTTAAGCAACTTTGTTTATTAAATTATCTGAAAAAATTTTTTTTTGATCTTGAGTCCAATTTTCTATCATTTTAGTATAACCAATTGATAATTTATAATTTTTTACTCTTTTATCTTGACTAGAAGTAATTTTCTCAAAATATCCTAATTCTACTGCCTCATTTAAGATAGATTGTATGGTAGACCTAGAGCCTAATCTTTTTGGAATTATTATACATATTTTTTCATATGAAATTAGTGTATTTTTAAATGTGTTAATTCCAACTTCTAATGAAATTGCAAAATGTAATAATGATGAAAAAAAGAAATGATTTTCATCTTTTGTTTTCTGATTGAGATAAATACTATCTTTTATTTGGGTAAGTATATTACTGTAATCTTTCATTTTATATGTTAATATTTTTAAAATATTGATTACTATTTTAAATTATAGGTTTAAATTAATATTAATAAATATCACTATTTTAACGATAAATTAGTAAATTTAAAATTATTCTAATTATATTATTCAATAAAATAACCTACTTCTCCTTTAGTTAATTTGCATAGATCATAAAAATTTATACCAAATACAACGTAGGGATGTCCAGCAGCCGCATAAATCATTTTAAATCTAGCTAAATTTTTATCTATTAATATTTTATTCATTGAGTTTATGTGAGCAACAGGAGATACACCTCCAATAGAAAAACCAGTTATTTTTTTACATTCATCTGCACTGGCTTTTATTATTTTACTGTCAATTAAATTTGAAAGTTTTTTTATAGATATATATTTGTCTCCAGAAACTAAACATAAAAAAAAATCATTATTTAGATTTTTAAATAGTAAACTTTTAACAATAGCTCCAACTTCTTTTTTTAATGCTTTTGCTGCATCTTTTGCAGTTCTAGCACTTTCATCTAAAGTAATAAGATTTATATTATTATCATATTTATTTAAAAATTCTTTTACTCTAATAACACTTTTTCTTTCTAATAAATTCGACATATTTAGTTTAAATTGTTTATAAATAATTATATACAATTAATTGAATTATCAATTCTTATATAAAATAATTAGAAATAATGAATACTATAAATAATTTTAAACCTTTTCAAACTATACTTGGTTATGACTTATTAAATGAAATTAATAATTTTGTTTCCCCTAAAACATGTATTGTAACTATGCAAGATTTGTGGATAAAGTTTAAACTAAATTTAGATAATTTTAATAATGTTTATTTTGTTTCATCATTAGAAGAAAAAGATTTAGAAAAACAAATAAATGAATTTAGTAATTATGATACGATTATTGGACTTGGAGGAGGTCAAGCAATAGATATTGCAAAATATTTTTCTTGGAAATGTAATTTAAGATTATTTCAATTCCCTACATCTTTATCAGTAGATGCTGTTTTCGGTCATAGATCGGGTATCAGAAGAAATAATATAGTTAATTACATAGGATGGGCAATCCCTGAATGTGTTTTTATTGATTATGAAATTATTCAACAAGCCCCAAAAATTTTTAATTATTCTGGAATAGGAGATATTCTATGTTTTTATACAGGAGTTCTAGATTGGAAATACGCAGATAATATAAATAAATGTGAAAACAAATGGAAATATGATCAAGATCTTGCTGCAAAATCTTTAAGCTATGTAGATGAACTCTTAGATAATACTGAAAATATAAAAAAAATAAATAAACAAGGAATTGATACAATTGTTAAAGCTCATCAATGGGGTGGAAATTCATTCTTTTCTAGCGGATGGAATCCCAGACATATTGAAGGTATTGAGCATTTTTTTTTCTACAATCTTGAATTGATAACTAAAAAAAAATTTGTACATGGGCAACCGGTTTGTCTTGGCTTTATATTAGGTTGCTTATTGCATAATAAGTATGAAAAAAGATTTATTGATTTTTTTAAAAAATTACAGTTTGATATAAGACCAGAAGCTATGAATATTACATGGTCTGATATTGATTCTACTTTAAAATCGTTAAATGATTTTGTTATAAAAAATGAATTATGGTTTGGTATTGCAAATAATTTTTCTTATAGAAATGATATTTTTTTCAAATTAAAAGAAAGTGTTGAAAATATTTATTAAAAATTATTTATATTTTTTTTATATCACAACACTTTCTCATATGTTGCTAAGTTTGTGTATCTATCATTCATTCTTAATTGAACATTGATAAAATTTTTTAAAGTGTGCACTAAAATTTTCTTTATGTTTTCTAATAATCCTTTAGTAAAGATTTTTTTTAAGTAGAATCAATCAAATTTTACACCTGAAAATTTCTGTAAATTTACAAGTTTGGATGTAATGAGCATTGAAATAACAACTAAAGCTATAGCAAATATACCAGCGGCTGCTGCTGTAGGTTCAAATGTGTATCTTAGAGACCAATATAAGGCAATAGGTAGTGGAGTGTTGTTTGGTGTAGCCATAAATAAGGAAACATCAAATTGGCCGAAAGAAACTATAAAAGCGAAAACCGAACCAGCCATTACTCCATTACTAATATTTGGTAAAGTCACTTTTCTAAAAGCAGTCAATGGAGAAGCTCCTAAACTTCTAGCTGCTTGTTCTAGATTTAAATCAAAATTGAATAAAGATGCTGAAACTGTTCCTATAACATAAGGCATGGTTACTAACATATGAGCAATAACCATTCCTGGATAAGATCTTGCTAGACCTATATCTGTTGAAACATAAAATATGTATAAGGCTAATCCAAGAACAATACCTGGTAATATCAAAGGAGATAAAAATAATGCCCTTAGAAGTTGAACGCCAGGAAAATTAAATCTTGTAATGAATATTGCAGCTAAAGTTCCAAATATTGTTGATAAAGCCATAACAATTAAAGCTAAACCAAAACTAAATAAAAATGCTGATAAGAATTCTTCACTTTTAAAAAAAGCAAAAATCCATCTTAAGGATAAACCTTTTGGAGGAAATGTTAAATGATCACCAGAGTTCAAACCTGTTAACACAACTATGAAAACTGGTATTAGTAGGATTGACAGAGCTATACCAGATCCAAACTTAATTAAGAATCCTAATTCATTTACTTCTTTTAATTTTTTTTTACTCATGCTCTTCCACCACCAATTCTTATTGCAACTTTTTGATAAACAATAACAGATATCAGACTAGTGCAAAACAATACTACTGCAATCGCTGACCCAAACTGCCATTTACCCATTTCAGCAATTTGTTGATATACATGAAGTGGCATAACCATAACTTTCCAACCTCCCATTAATGCTGGCACTATGTATGAGCTTATTGAAATTGCAAAAACTAGTAATGTTCCAGCCAAAATACCTGGCATTGAAAGAGGGATAATTATTTTCCAAAATGCTTGATTGGGAGTTGCTCCTAAGCTTCTACTTGCTTCAACTACAGCTGGAGAAATACCTCTTATTATTCCAATTAAAGAAAGAATCATAAAAGGTAATGAAAATTGCACAAGACCTATTAAGACACCTAATTTATTATACATTAAACCGATAGGCTTCTCTATAATTTTGAAATACATTAAGGCACCATTAATTAATCCATTATCACCTAATAAAACCATTAAACCAAACAATCTTATAACCATGTCAAGTTGCATAGCACATAAAACTAAGATCATAAGAAAGGTATTTCTTGCAACGTTTTCAGTTTTTGCAATTAGATAAGCTAGAGGATATCCTATAACAAGAGTGATTAAAGATGATAATGCAGCGAGGCTAACAGATGTAACTGCAGCATTAAAATATAGCGATCTATTATAAATTCTTATAAAACTTTTAAAGGTCCATTCACCTTG
>CEUZ01113527.1_pt1 | contig 28085 bp, 29 predicted proteins | sample 361511 | NCBI WGS metagenome assembly CEUZ01 (sample SAMEA2622822, study PRJEB7988) | marine metagenome | biome: marine biome (ENVO:00000447); feature: surface water layer (ENVO:00002042); material: "saline water (ENVO:00002010), including plankton (ENVO:xxxxxxxx)" | depth 5 m | reverse complement strand
TCCGGTCGCGGGTTCGATCCCCGCTCGGCCCACTTATGAAAGCAGCACTAATCACCGACAAAGAAACGATAAGTTTTCTCGAATTTGAAGATCCTGAACCTAAGTCAGATGAGGTTGTAGTCGAAATAACTTTGTGTGGAATTTGTGGAACTGACATACATGGATATAAAACCCCAGGCCCCATGAGACCATCAATCTGCGGACATGAGTGGACGGGGATTGTGAGCAAAACAGGATCAGAGGTAAACCGTATCAATGAAGGTGACAGGGTGGTCGTGGCTGTGCCACCTTCTTGCGGCTCTTGCGATTCATGTAGGGCTGGTCAAATGGAAAAGTGTATGACCGTTCTCGAAGCGACAGTCGCCGCAGGTCGCTTTGATACACCGCACGGTGGTTTCGCTCCGCGTATTGCTGTTAACCACTGGAGAACAATTCTGGCTAATTCACGCTTAAGCGAAATTCAAGCCGCGCAAATAGAACCAACAACGATCTGTTTTCACGCAGTTCGTTCAACTCCTCCTCGACTCGGTGATGTTGTTGTAGTGCAGGGAGCTGGCCCAATAGGGTTAACCACTCTTCAATGGGCTCGTGTGGCCGGAGCAGGAACACTTATTTCAGTAGAACCTGATCCGAATCGACGAGACGTTGCAGCGAACCTCGGAGCTGACTACACCGTGGAGGCAGGCGACCCAGCCCAGAATTTAATAAACGAACTAACATCAGGACTCGGAGCTGATGTCGTATATGAATGTGCTGGAGTAGCACCTGCACTACAGAGTGCAGTTGATTTAGCACGTAGGGGAGGAAAGGTTTCTCTAATAGGTCTTGCGGCGTCAGACGCAATTACCAAACCCGGGGAATGGCTCCGCAAGGAAATTAGTGTCTTTGCATCACTGGGATACACACACGAAGAATTTGAAATGTCGATGTCCTACGTTGCTGATGGGAAGGTGGACTTAGACGCCATACACACTGGAAGTATTCCGCTAACAGAAATTCAGCAAGCCTTTTCAGAACTGTCGAGTGGGACTTCAGGGCAACTAAAAGTTTTAGTTGATCCTAGATGAAGTTAGATCCATTCTCCGATTTTCCACCCGGCAATTGATCCAACTGGTACAAGTATTGCAAAGGCCCACCATTCTTCTACCAGCCCTCCAGCAATAATTGCCCCTGCAATTGAGAAGATTGCTCCAAAAAATAATGGTGCAATTGTTGATTTGCTCATAGCGCTCCTATCTCTAAAGTAACAGTACAAGATTTATTGTTCGTGCTCTCGGACTGATTCAAGAAGATGCAACTACCTGAAACGTAGGAAGAAAAGCGTCCAGAGGAGTTTGAAACACTGCAAGCGTTTTTTCAGCGAAAAATAAAGACTTTTCTCACTTTAGGACATTTTCTAACCACAGAGAGTGGTAAAATATTCTTACTAGAAAAATTTAGGTATTACATGGAAAAAGATTCAGAGGAACAAGATAAAGCGTACAGAGCTCTCGTCGGCGAAAGAATTCGTTCAATTCGCAAGCAGAAACGCCTTTCCTTGCAAGAAGTGGAATCCAGATCGGACTCAGAATTCAAGGCATCTGTTCTGGGAGCATATGAAAGAGCAGACAGAGCAATTTCTGTTCCACGATTACAGAGACTTGCAATTTTTTATAACGTACCCGTTGATCAACTTTTACCAGGCAAGGATGCACTAAATGAATTGACTGGAAATTCATTTTCTTCAACCGATACTGATTTTAGCGAACGTAGCGTAGTCATAGATTTGACAAAACTAGCTGAGTCCAAAGCGCCTGAGTCGACGGTAATTGACCGTTACCTAAAAATTATTCAAGTTAAACGACAGGATTTTAATGGTCGTGTTTTAACTATCAGGCGAGATGATTTACAGGCACTAGCGGCGATAATCGGCACAACAGTGGACGAAGCCCCCCAACGCCTTGGCGACTTAAATTTACTCCGAGATGAGATTTCAGGCTAAGACCCCTGACACCAGCGGGTAACCTTAACGACCATGAGTGTTTTATCCCGAGTCCTTCGAAGTGGTGAGGGTAAGAAACTTAAAGCTATTGAATCTTTGGTACCTGACATAAATTCCTTCGAACCTGAAATGGAAAAATTGTCGGATCAGGCTCTACAAGCAAAAACCAATGAGTTTAGACAAAGGCTAGAAAGAGGTGAGGATCTCAACGATCTGTTGGTTGAAGCCTTTGCCGTGGTTAGAGAAGCTGCAAGGAGAGTGATAGGACAGCGTCACTATGACGTCCAGATGATGGGAGGTGTAGCTCTTCATCTTGGATGGGTGGCTGAGATGCGAACCGGAGAAGGTAAAACTCTGGTTTCGACTCTTGCAGCATATTTAAACGGTCTAGCTGGAAAAGGTGTCCATCTTTGTACTGTCAATGATTATCTAGCTACCCGAGATAGCGAGTGGATGGGTCAACTTCATAAATGGCTTGGACTTTCAGTCGGATTAGTTGTGCCTTCCGTTTCTGATCGGATTGAGAAAAGAAAAGCTTATTTGTCTGATATCACATATGGCACGAACAATGAACTTGGGTTCGACTACTTGCGTGACAACATGGCTTTAACCAAAGACGAGCTCAGTCAGAGAGGGCATGCTTTCTGCATTGTTGACGAGGTGGATTCGATTTTAATTGATGAGGCTAGAACCCCCTTGATTATTAGCGGCAAGGCAAGTGACGCTTTAGAGCTTTACCAGAAATTTTCAACAGTTGTAAGAAACTTAAAACGAGATTTGCACTATGACGTTGATGAGGAAAAGAGAATCATCGCTCCTACGGAAGATGGGGTAAAGGCAGTCGAGAAAGCTTTAGGAGTTGAGAATTTGTATGACCAGGTTTCCTCAAATCTGGTGCATCAGTTGCATGCTGCAATCAAAGCAAAAGAACTTTACCAAAAAGACCGTGATTACATCGTGACTGACGGTGAAGTGAGAATCGTGGATGAGTTCACAGGACGTGTTCTTGAAGGGCGCAGATGGTCTGACGGTATACATCAAGCGATTGAAGCAAAAGAGAGAGTTTCGGTAAAAGAAGAAAATCAAACCTTGGCCACAATCACCTTGCAGAACTATTTCAGGATGTACGAAAAACTTTCTGGTATGACCGGAACTGCTTCAACAGAGGCGGCGGAATTGTCGGGCATCTATGGATTACAGGTGGTCACGATACCTACCCACAAACCAATGGTTAGGGATGACCGTCCTGACCTTGTATATAAAACAGAAGCTGGGAAGTTTCAGGCCTTGGTGAGCGACATAGTAGATAGGCAGTCAAAAGGACAACCAGTGTTAGTGGGAACCATATCAGTCGAAAAATCTGAAAAAATTTCACGCGAGTTGGAGAAACGGGGGATCTCACATGAGGTTCTCAACGCCAAACAGCACTTTCGAGAAGCCGAAATAGTTTCACAAGCTGGACGTCCAGGAGCTGTCACTGTAGCTACAAATATGGCTGGTAGGGGTGTGGACATAATGCTCGGTGGAAATCCGTCTACACATGGAGAGAAAGTTCTTGAGAGCGGAGGTCTTTATGTGTTGGGCACTGAACGTCACGAAAGCAGAAGGATAGACAATCAGCTTAGAGGAAGAAGTGGCAGGCAGGGAGACGTAGGAGAGAGTCGTTTTTACCTGTCACTTGAAGATGAACTTATGAGACTTTTCGCGTCTGGGGCCTTACGAAATGTAATGGACAAGACCCTTCCTGAAGACGTTCCAATTGAGTCAAATATGGTCTCAAAAGCTATAGAGCGAGCTCAAACCACTGTAGAGCAAAAGAACGCTGAAGCTCGAAAAAATGTCTTGAAATATGACGAAGTCATGAACGAACAGAGAAAAGTCATCTACAGAAGGCGGAATGAAATACTTAACGGGGCAAATCTTAGAGATTCTGTGATGGAAGCAATCGATGCAGTGGTCGGCGAGATGCTTGAAACTTTTTGCCTTGAAGAATTACCAGAAGAGTGGGATTTAACAGGATTGCTAAATGAAGTGGGTGGATACTGGCCGAACAATATTGCACTATCTGATTTAAATTCAATTCAAGAAATTTCTGATTTAGAAGAACTTCTAAGAAGAAGTGCGATTGAAGTTTTCGAATCGAGAGAAAAAGATCTTGGAATTGACAACTTACGTGAAGTTGAACGGCAAGTGATGTTGAGAATCATTGACCAAAGATGGAGAGAGCATCTTTACGAAATGGATCACCTTCGGGATGGGATTCATTTAAGAGCGATGGCGCAGAAAGATCCAACCACAGAATGGCAACGAGAAGGCTTTGAGCTATTTCAAGAGCTAACGGAGATACTGCAACGAGATTTGGTTCGCTATATTATGCGAGTCCAGTTATCAACGACCGATGAACAAGATCGAGTTCCGGAAGAAATTGAAACAAGTGGGCCAGAAGGTCCGGTTGCAGGTGCGGCAGCAGTGGCAATGGCAGCTGGTGCTCCAGCAGAAGTGAAAGAAAGTAAAAGAGTTGAAACTCAACAGAAAGTAAAAAACGAAAAAGAGTCAACGCCGAGAAACGCTCCGTGTCACTGTGGGTCTGGACGCAAGTTTAAACATTGTCACGGTCGTTGATATCGAAGTCAATTAGACTAATCGAGCGTGCCCTTTAGGAGAAATATTTTTAATGAATGATTTTTCAGAAGAAATCTTACTTCTTCGTCAACGACTCAATGAAGCGGAAAAATATTTAAAGATAGATGAATTGAAAGCTCAGAAAGTTCTCCTAGAGGAAGAATTAGCTGATCCACAACTTTGGAATGATCAGGATAAAGGGCGTCAGGTGCAGACCGACTTGTCACGAGTACTCGAAGATCTAGAACGCTATCTCAATTTGAACAGTCATATAGAGGACGCTGAGACTTTGATAGAAATGGCAGCCGAAGAAGAAGATCAAAGTTTGAATGATGAAATTGAAAGATTAATTTCTGCAACCATAGAAGATTTTGATTCCTTGGAAGTTCAAAGCCTTCTCTCTGGAGAGTATGACGTAGAAGATGCCGTATGCCAGATCCAGGCAGGTGCTGGAGGCACGGATGCTCAAGACTGGGCTGAAATGTTGCTAAGAATGTACACGAGATGGGCTGAGAGAAAGGGTCTAAAAATAGAACTAGATTCGGTTTCGCCTGGGACTGAGGCAGGAATCAGTTCCGCAGAGTTCATTATCCGTGGTCGTCACTCTTTCGGCTTTCTACAAAGCGAAAGAGGCGTTCACAGATTGGTTCGTATATCTCCATTTAATAAAGAATCGAAAAGACACACTGCTTTCGCCTCCTTTCAGGTAGTTCCTTTTTTTGAAAAAGTTACTGAACAAGTAGACATCGATGAAACTGAATTACGCGTAGACACTTACAGATCTTCTGGAGCAGGTGGCCAACATGTAAATGTGACAGATTCGGCAGTACGAATCACTCATATACCTACCGGAATAGTTACCTCATGTCAGAATGAGCGCAGCCAACACCAAAATCGTGATCGTGCCATGCAAATGCTGGCTGCAAAACTACTTGACCTAGAAAGGCAGCGACGCGACGAGCAAATTGCTGAGATAAGTGGAGAACAGTCAAACGTTGATTTTGGAAGCCAAATTCGTTCATATGTCTTACATCCTTATCAGATGGTGAAAGATTTGAGAACGGATTTTGAAATCGGTGATGTTACTAGAGTTTTGGATGGAGATATAGACGGCTTTATGGAGTCGTTTCTCCGATGGAACAGAGCAAGGTAATCGGGCAAAGGAGAGGTAATGAAATGTTTTCTTATCGTCTTTCTGCTACTTTCTCCGCGATGCCAAAAGTTATATTTATGAGTCATTTAATGATAGAAATTGATAGTAATTTTCAAGTTAACAGCACAAGGAATGTGACAGGGGGCGAGAATGATCCGATTTGAAACTGTCACTAAAACTTATAAAGGCAAAGTGGTAGCTCTAAGGGAAGCATCTGCGGAGATACAAAGAGGTGAGTTTGTTTTTCTAGTGGGTCCATCAGGCTCAGGAAAATCGACTTTTATCAGATTGATAAACCGAGAAGAAGTACCAGATACAGGAAAAATTTTAGTTGCTGGAAAAGATGTGAGTGCACTCAGTTCTTGGAAAGTTCCGTATCTGAGGCGAAACATCGGTTATGTATTTCAGGATTACAAGCTTTTGCCTAAAAAAACTGTTATAGAAAATGTTGCTTTTGCTCTGGAGGTAATAGGGAGACCGAGACCCATAATCAAACGTCAGGTGCCCGCAATTTTAGAACTTGTTGGTCTTTCAAAAAAAGCAGATCGTCTTCCTGAGGAGTTGTCTGGTGGGGAGCAGCAGCGTGTGTCAATTGCTAGAGCTTTCGTAAATAGACCTTTAATACTGCTGGCTGATGAACCCACCGGAAATTTGGATCCAGCTACTTCTGTTGGCATTATGAGGCTTTTAGACAGGATAAACCGCAGCGGAACCACTGTGGTAATGGCAACCCATGATCGTGGAATCGTCGACACGATGAGGCGAAGAGTGATCGAACTTGACAGAGGAGTACTTGTACGCGATGAGTCACGTGGAGTCTACGAATGAAGGCAAGTTCGCTAACAGTGAGAGTCGATATCGATGATTTTTAGATTCTGGTATTTTATTCGTGAGACTTTTGTAAGTCTTTGGCGTAATCTGAGCTTAACTCTTGCCGCTATTTTGACCGTTGCTATTTCTTTAGCATTAGTTGGGTCATCCTTGTTAATTAGAGAAGGCGCTGATCAAGCAACTGCACAATTCCAAGAAGGGGTTGAGTTCATTGTCTTCATGAATGCTGATGCGTTAGAGAACCAGAATGAAGCAATTAGAAAAGTTTTAGATACAAGTCCTGCAATCAAAGAATATGTTTACGTCGACAAATTCGCAGCATATGAAGAATTTCGTGAACTTTTTGTTGATAAACCTGAGTTGGTTGAGAGTGTTACACCAGAAATAATGCCACCCTCTTATCGCATTGTTCCGAGTGATCCTGATGCAGACAATGTTACTGAATTAGCCAGACAGTTTTCCGAACAACCAGGTGTGAAAGAAGTGGCTACTGCAACCGAAGCTATAAGACAGATAGAAGACTTCTCAACGCGAGTGAGCCAAGCCCTGTTAGTGGCAGCAATAGTTCTGGTAGCCGTTTCAGCCGTATTGATACTGAATACCGTTTTCACGGCCATATCGGGTAGAAGAACTGAAATAGAAGTTATGAAACTTGTTGGTGCAACAAACTGGTTTATCAGAATTCCATTTATGCTCGAAGGAACTATTCACGGTCTCATGGGAGCTGGACTTGCTGTTCCAGCTCTATTTGTTGTTGATAGTAAAGTTCTCGCTTATTTTCAAGAGTCCGAGGCGGTACCTCTTTTCAGAGGATTTGCTGTTCCAGATGGTTTCGTGTGGAGTACGAGTGTCTGGATACTAGTGATTGGAGCAGCGATCGGCATGATCGGTTCAGCTTTTGCTGTAACCAGATACTTGGACGTCTGACTTTTGACTGTAGACGATGCCTACCGAATAACTGACTTAGATCCACCTGAACATGGTCAAATAACAGAGGTTGCCGTAGATGGTAGAGACCTCATTGTGTGGAAAACCGATAAGGGGAAGTTGTGTGCTATGGATGCAAGGTGTCCACATCAGTGGACACATCTTGCCTATGAGGGTGTGATCGTAGGAGAAGAGATAGTCTGCATGACACATTTTTGGCGTTTTTCAACAACGGGAGAGGGTTGCAAGGAAAATATAAAAGGTAGACGTGATCCTAAAGGAAGTATTGAAGTTTTTCCTTGTCGTGAAAAAGAAGGGAAAATCTGGATTGCTATGGAAGGAGAGGATGAACAGTGAATGCGAATATTGATTTAGAGAAATTGCAAAAATATGCGTTGAACACATGGTTGTTCAAACAAGGTGAGATGGTTTCTTTGGTTATACATCTCGGTCATCGGTTAGGTCTTTATGAAGCAATGGATGGTGCAGGAATGATTACAGCTGAAGAGCTATCTGAGTCTACAGGGTGTCATGAAAGATGGATTTTAGAATGGTTAAGGTGCAATGCAGCCGCAGGTCTGATTGAAACCTCCGACGGAATCAATTTCAGGTTAGAACCAGAAGGTGCTGCAGTTCTTGCACAATCTGATAAACCAACTTACGCTGCAGCGGTTTTTGCAAATCTTAAACCAATTGAAGTTGTAGACGGTATCGCAGATGCTTTCAAAACAGGCATCGGTTTAAGTTATGACGGGCAAGGAGATGGTTCGGAACATGCGGTGGAAGCAATGTGCGGTCCGATGTCAAAAGCACTATTGTTATCGCAGGTCGTGCCCCTGTTTGATGAACTGGAAAGCAAACTGGAAAAAGGAGCGCGAGTTTTAGATGTGGGTTGCGGAACAGGACTCGCGATCGAACTTTTAGCAGAAGCATTTCCTAAGTCTGTTTTTATTGGTTATGACCCTTCGACTAGAGCCATAGACGCAGCTAAAAAAAGATTCTCAACATTTGACAACGTTGAACTTTTCAATCTAGGTGCTGAAAGCATTCCTGAATCTAATGACATAGATTTCGCCATGACATTAGATTGCTTACATGACATGCCACGCCCCGATATAGCTCTCAAGGCGATTCATGGCGCCTTGAATGACAGCGGAACTCTTTTAGTGAAAGAAATAAAGTCCTCAGCAACATGGAATGAAAATTTGAGAAACCCAGTTCTTGCATTGATGTATGCAACTTCAATAACGACATGCTTGTCTTCAGCAATGTCAGATCCAGACACACTAGGGTTAGGAACTCTAGGTTTGAACCCTGACTTGCTAGAAGAATTAACACGAGAAGCAGGATTTACTTATTTTCAACAACACAAAGTTGAAGATCCCACAAATCTTTATTACGAAGTTCGCCCTTGATTCAATCAATATTCACGGGATAATCAACTGGAATGATGCAGCCAGAGAGGTTTTGCATTCTGCTTTTCCCATCAAAAGTACAGGGAAAGTTATATTCCAGATGCTGTATGGACGAAGGTCTTGTAGGTTTCTCTTGAGTAAATGTTCCAAAAGAAAAACCAGGAGTATCTACCACCCCTAAATTTGACAGCGTTTCGTGAATTTTTCGTCGACTCGGGTTAACACCAGCATCGTAGAGGGCTCGAGCTACATATCTGAGAAGCGAACAGATCCTTAAAACCGTTTTAGTCCTTCGAGTGTCAATAGTGTGTTGATCCAGAATTGAGACGCGCGAGTACTCGTTCAAGCACATATTCTCGAAATCTGAAAAACTACTGTCGTTTACTCTTTCGTTTTCTACGTATGGATAAGAGAAAATAACAGTCCCGTCGTAGTACTCTGCAACCTCTCGTCCGCCGTAGTTAAAGAGATGATTAGTTGAAAGCTCATCGTCTTGAAGGTTGAAACCTGACTGGATTATTTGTGGTTTAGGAACACCATTTTGAAGCATCTGAGTCAACAACTCAGGGAGTGAGACAGGATTAAGCACTGGGAAAAGCACATCAGGAGGATTTCCCAAAAGTCCATCAATAGTGCTACTCATCCCTGTATTGCAGAAAATACCGCCTTCGCAGTTGAGCAAATAGATTGAAGGGTTGTAGTTGAGTTCTCTGAGAGGTTCCACAAGTCCCGAGATGACTGATTCAAAATTCTCCAAAGTGTCATCAACAACTACGGCTATTGATTGATTTCGTAAAAGTTCCTTTTTTTCAGAAAAAGCGAGCATCAGGGAGAAGGCTTGCTCAGCAGTAAAAGAATCAGGCAGGAGTCTGTTGTCGGAGTTATCTAAAAATTTATGAGGTACAACTTTTGATGTCATTAAAGCAGTTTTTTGTTCATTGGCAACACAATTTTCAAGAGGGCCAGAGAAGGCAGAAATATCTATAACTATTACAGAAGGGATATTTTTAGTTGCATCAAGACAAGCAATGCTACCCAAAGTTGAAATGTCGATTTCTGAAATTTGCAGAGGGGAAGTAAAAACCTCTTGGAGGTCTATTTTCCTCCCGTGGAAACCACCACAATCTTCATTCAAAATTCTTACAAAAGAAGAAAAAATCTCTGAAAAGTCACCACGAAAATCTTCAAACCCATATATTGACAACTCATCGTTCGCAGTACGGATATAGGAGACGGTTACTGAATTTTCAGTAATTCCTCTACCAGTCGCCTGGGGGCCTTTTCCGATTTGTAGTTGTTCCCCAATTCTAATTTGCTGACCTACGAAAATTAAATTCGGATTCTCAATGTCATTCATTTCAATTATTTCTTCGACAGTCAGATCATGTCTCGATGCGATGATTGCAAGAGAGTCACCTTTCTCAACTTCAACAGTTGCTGGAACGACCTCCTCTTTAATCGGAGGATAGGCGGAGCAAAATTTTTCCAGTGGTTGGAAAGGATGAGTTCTGTCTACTTGAAGGCCTGGATCAGGATAGTTCAAGGATAAATCCCAAAAGCTATTAGTGTTTTCAGAAAGATCGGAGGTTTCTTCTTGGAGGTCTTCAGCAGGGTAAGAATTTCCTTGTTCAACTATTGTGCCCACAGCGGGCTCTGGAGCAAAAATCAAAGATGTCCCGGTCGCGATCGTGCTATCTGCAACTTCCACATCCTGAACGGCGTTCGTCGAGCAGGCAGAGGCGGCAAAAGATATTAGGAGGGCAAATACCAAGTATTTCCTCTGCATGAATGAATCTCCTTAAATCATTAATATATAGACCGAGAAATGAGACTAGTGTCTAGTATTGCGGTTTAAGTGTCAAGTAAAGAATTGTAAATAAAAACTTAGAAGTGAACCAGTTCATGAGTGTCTATCGCGTATTGTCGTGATCAGACCAAGGAAAAAAAATGGGTGAAGAGGACAGCGAAAATCACTTAGACAAAGAAGTCACAGACCAAAGCAATGAAAAATCGGAAAGTGAGACCGAGGAAAAATTAGAACTTTCTGATGATGAAACGCGAACCAGAAGACAAACTTTTTTCAGAGCAAGAAATCTACCACGATCCCCAGTAGCTGCATATCAAGTAACACCTGGCGACAAATGGTCTTCGAAAGAAGCAGATGAAGAAATAATGAAGTTTCTAAAGCGTTTGGCCGGGGAACGTGATTTGATCGATAACACGGACCCAGTTGAATTTGCTAAAGAAAATGATCTCCTGTTGCTTTTTGGACCGGATGAAGAAGAAGAATTTGCTCGATTGGCTCTACGTTTCCCAGAAGGAACTGTTGAGAGTTGGGCAACTCTTCTAAGCGGCGGTAACAGGTCCGAAGCTTTTGGTCCAAGATCTAGAGCAGAAAGACGCAACGAAGCTGCTATAGCGTCAGAACTTCAAAGTGCAGTTTTTAGACGTGTGATGGCTGCGGCAATAGGTATTGGCTTACTTTTGGTAGCTTTTTTTGCGATCAAGTCATTAACGCAAACTTCTGAAGAAAAAGGTGGTATTGGTCTTCGCTTTTCTGAAGTTTCTTTGACAGAAAACGGTGAAGTGGTGAAAAATTTCCTTGCTTTTGCTAATCCGGTTACCGAACCCGCCCTAGTAGCTGTTGCAGATCAAGTGGTCGCGGTCAAAGAAGGAGAGGAAGCACTGATGGAACGTATCGAAATTGAAGTTCCCGAAGGACTTCTCCCGATACTTCCAGGTGTGCTAAGTGCTACCGTTTTTCAATACGAAGAAGGACAAGTTGCTCTAGTCGGTCCTGACGGTTGGGTCGCGGAATCGTGCACAATGGTTTCTGTCACAACAAAAAATTTAAGACCCTTAGATGTGGTTTATTATGCGGGTGCAAATGCTACGTGTCCTGTTCATTTTCAGACAATCAATTCTGATCCGACTTGTATTGGTGATTCAGTACTTATTCTTCCTGTACGGATTCCGCAGAAAGATGATCCACAAAAACTTTCTGAAGGCGGTGTCGGCTGGGCTGAAAAAGTTCGATTCGGAGTCGAAAGTCCTGAATCTAAAATGAATGGGTGGGAAGCCCTTTCAGTGAGAGGAACAATTGAAGTTCCGGAAGGTGTTGAGAATGTAGTGATACCGAAATTCGGTGGTGCTACAGGCGACACACTTGAAATAGATCTGGGTATGAGTTCCAATGGTCGGTCAGTAGGGTCGTGCGTAATTGGATAGAAAAAAGTTACTTTTCGACGAAGATGGAGTATTCAGCTCCAAGGGTTTAGAAAGAACCGGTGAACAAGTCACTTCAACTATGATTGCTCTTCGCCGGAAAGCAGATATAACGATTTTGCGCTGGCAGGCTCATTTTGATTCTCCACTCGCAGATCGTTTCATTCCTTGGATTGGGGCATTTTTACTGACTTTATCTTTAGCACTCTTATCTCTCGCACGATTAAGAGACCTTAGTGTTGGGGAGCAAATCGGATATTACATACAAGCTTCGCATCTTATGGAAATTGGTGAATCGCCTGAAGTTACTCAATTGGGAGTCAATATTTTTACACTCCAGGCATCATGGTTATTTTGGCCAATAGCGTTACTTGCACGTTTTTTTCCAACTGGAGAGTTTCTTTTGGTAATCCAAGCAATTGCATTGGGGCTTGGTGTGGTGCCTATATGGCGGATAGCCAGGGGTCCCGCTAATTTAAGAACCGGAGGCGCAGCCGCCCTTGTCTTTGCGTATTCTCTGCATCCGTCTATTCATAATTTGAACCTTGCTGGCTTTTATCCAGAAACTGTTGCCATTCCAGCTTTACTTTCAGCCTATCTAGCTGGATATCGGGAGAAATGGTGGATCAGTTCGGGATTGATGCTCCTTGTTTTGCTCTCAAGAGCCGACCTGGGTTTAGCGATTTTTGCTCTCGGGGTAATTTTCTTTTTGGAGAATAAAAAGATCGCGGGAAGAATAGCCATGTCTTTTGGAGTTGCATGGTTTCTCGTTATGTCATTTTGGGTCCAACCTTCGATTGGAACTGGTTCGTATCCTCACATTGCAGCGTTTGCACATTTCGGTAACGGTCCTTTAGATGTACTTTTTGGCATTTTCTCCGACCCGGTAGGTCTCTTTAAGAATCTCTTGGCTCGTAATAATTTTGAGCAACTAATTTTGATAATCGCTCCTGTACTGTTTCTTCCATTGATACACCTCAGATATGTGATACCGATCATCCCGTTATTCACCTTTTATTTAATAGCTGATGTCCCAGTCGGAGTATTAGGAAACCCTCAACAAGACATAGCTGTACTAGCCGTAGTATTCATTTCCGCTTCTTACGCTTTAAGAAAAATTGGCTCATCTGGTGTAAATAGAGTTCTGATAGGGCGGCGAATATTAACTGTCCTATTACTAACTGCAACTGTTTTTTTCATCCGTGATTCAGCTTCCTCTCCTTTTGAGAAACCTTGGGAATGGGGGAAAAGAGATGAGACAGATGTTGCACGAGTTACTTCAGTGTTTTGGCTTGGTGATGAAGCAAGTGTTATTACACCGGCAAATCTGTATCCCGAAATAGCAAATCGTAAAAATGCTTTTGTTTTAGAAACTGCCGATCCTTTTACACCGGAAAGAAAAAAGTTGAAAAATGCTGATGCGATCATTATCGATGCGAGTACAGGAAGCTGGAAGAGCGCGGATATAGAAACTTTCGCTGAAAAAATGACAGAGCTAGGGTTTACACTTCGTTATGAGTCGAAAGGGATACAAACCTGGATTCGGAAACCGGGATCAGGTTAGCTTCTAGTTGTTTGTGTGACCGGCTTCAGTAAGGCATCTTGTCAGAAGTTCCAAATCTTCGGTCAATTCATCTGATGAGATATCAGAATTGGCATTAGCAAAGTCAAGATGACTCATATCATCAATAGGTATTACGTGTAGGTGTACATGTGAAACTTCGAATCCTGCGATTATCAGCCCTACACGATTTGGTTTGTAAGCTTTCATTTGTGCTTTCCCAATTGTCTGCGCAACCCTCATGCAATGAGAAGCAGTTTCTGCAGATAGGTCGGTCCACATGTCAATTTCCTGGATTGGTACTACCAGAGTATGGCCGCGATTGATCGGTCTTATATCAAGAAAAGCGAAACACTCTGAGTCTTCCCAAAGTATGTGTCCAGGTATTTCTCGTGTGAGTATGCGAGTAAAAATTGATGACATAAAGCTAGCTTTTCAACTATTACTTCTTAGGTCAAACGCGGCTAGATCTAAGCGGAAGATATTCTGTGCTGGAAGATGGGTAGATTGGCATTATGGGTAACAGGATTTTGACCGTTCCTAATCTGATTAGTGTATTGCGGCTTCTTTGTATCCCTTTGTTTGTTTGGATTCTATTTGGAGTCGAAAGTAGATCCGCAGCAGCAATTCTTCTAGCTGGGCTTGGAGCAACAGATTGGATTGATGGATGGATAGCACGTAGGTTTGATCAAACTTCGGAACTAGGAAAAATTCTAGACCCAACCGCTGACAGACTTCTTCTCATAGTCGCAATACCGGCGCTTATAGTGGATGATTCAATTCCTCTCTGGTTTGCTGTGCTAGCTCTGGTTAGAGAGTTGTTGGTGGGTGGGGGCACTGTACTGCTAGCACTTCTAGGAGCGAAGAGAATAGATGTTTTATGGTGGGGGAAAACAGGTACCTTTGCGATGCTTTTTGCCGTTCCTTCCTTTCTGGCGGGTGAGTCGACTATTTCGATACATGAGTTTTTCGCCGTGTTCGCCTATCTTTGTGGGATACCAGGACTCTTGATCTCTTGGTTTGCGGCGTTCATGTACATACCTTTGGCAGGGGAAGCTTTACGAGAAATTCGACAAGGCGACTAGTAGTTGTGCAGAATTTTTCTTTCTGTACTATAAAAATCTTTAGTTTGAGGCTAGTTTCGAATCTATGAACATTCCCGAAGATCTTATGTATTCTGCAGATCATCAATGGATTCGGGTCGAAGAAGACGGAGTTATCCGAATCGGGGTAACAGATTATGCTCAAGATGCGTTAGGTGAGGTTGTATTTGTTGATCTCCCGGAAATTGATCTAGAGATTGAAAAAGGAAACATGTTAGGGGAGGTCGAATCGAGTAAGTCAGTTTCGGAAATTTCAGCTCCCATGAGTGGAAAAATAATTGAGATCAATGATGATCTGGAAGTGTATCCAATGAAAATAAATGAAGATCCCTATGGAGAGGGATGGATCTGCTTAATGCGCACTGATGGATCAAATCCGATAGATGTGCTTTTAGATGCTGACTCCTATCGTTTAATTTTGGAGGGATGATTACTGTGAATGGAGAGTCTGAGATTTTCAGTGATGATGAGGCGACAGATGCAATAGAAATAGATCCAGAAATTCCTCATCGTCTGGATCGTGAAATGTTTGAAACAGACACTGGAATACTTGTTATTGAATCTGGTCCAAAATCGGGTTCGCGTTATGCTCTGGATTCCGAATCCATATCAATTGGACGAGAAAAAGATTCTGACATCTTTCTTGATGATGTGACGGTTTCCAGACAGCATGCGGTTATTAAAAGAAATGGAAGCAACTACACAGTTTCAGATGTGGGGTCATTAAATGGAACATATCTAAATGCCAATAGTGTCAATTCTGAAGAGTTGGCTGATGGTGACGTTCTCCAGGTCGGAAGATTTAAACTTGTGTTTTTTCACGGAATTGCCCATAACTGATGGAAGTTTGAATTGTCGGAAAAGAAATTTTTCAATATAGGTCAAGTATGTGAAAATCTGGTGGAGGAGTTTCCAGAAATCACAGTCTCGAAGATCAGATATTTGGAATCGCAGGGTTTAGTTGATCCAGTTAGAACTGAATCCGGGTATAGAAAATTCTCTAAAGACGACTTAGAAAAACTGGTTTGGATCCTCAGGCAACAAAGAGATTATTTCGTGCCTTTGAAGATGATCAAGGAGAGACTTGATAGAAATACTGTTGATTTTCAAACTTCGACAGCAGGTGGGGGCTCAACTTCTGGAAAAGAATTTGAAGAAAACCCGATAACCACCGGAATAAGTTTAGATTCGAAAGGCTTAGCGAAAGCTTCTGGAGTTTCCTTAGAGAAAGTCGATGAACTGATCGAATTAGGGATTATCAGAGGGCGAAAAGTCGGAAATAAGGAGATTTTCGAAGGTGAAGCGTTGTTGACAATCAAATCGGCAAAGCGTCTATTTGAACTTGGAATGGAAGTTAGGCATTTGCGGATGTATTTGGTAGCAGCACAAAGAGAAGCAGGAGTTATAGAGCAATTGTTGGCTGCTAAAGCTAAAAGTGGAGATCTTAAATCGAGAGTTGAAGCGAAAAGAGAGTTGGATGAAGTTGTTACTTTAGGCAGAGAAATTCACAAGTGTCTACTAAAACTCTCTCTGGATGGACTAGAAACTTGGTAGATGGATTTTCCAAAATTATTACAAAACGAACAAGAAATTGAATGCAGGGTTCGTGAGTTAGCTTCTGAGCTCGATGATTATCTTGGTGAAGGTGACGTTGTCGTAGGAGTGCTCAAAGGGTGTCTGCCTTTTCTGGCTGACCTGGTGAGAGAACTCAGACATGGTATAGAAATAGATTTCCTAGCTTTGACTTCTTTTCAAGAAAATACCGGAAGAGTCCGCTTAACGAGGGATTTAGGTATTGATGTGGCCGGTCGCAACGTCTTGCTCGTCGAAGATGTAGTGGATACGGGGTTTCGGCTTAATTTTCTAAGAAATCATCTCGAGACTCACCAACCAGCGGAGGTCAGAGTTTGCACTCTTTTTGATCGCTCTGATCGGCGTGTCCTACCCGTCGAAGTTGAATATTCTGGTTTTGTACTGCAAGAAGGGTTTATTGTTGGATACGGAATTGACCATTTGGGAATGTTCAGGAACCTCCCATCAGTTGTCTCGGCTAATCAAGCAATTCTTGATGAAGAGTTCGCTAAGGGCGAATCAAAGCTGGTTGACGAAATTTTAAAAATCGCCCATGGTAAAGAAACAGTTAAGTGCTAAGTTTGCAGTTTTGGAGTAAGTGATGAATGAAATGGTTGTGATTGGAGTTCAGCAAGTTCTTCCCTCCAACACGCCTGTGATCCTTCTTCGTGAGAAAGAGGGAGAGAGGCTGTTGCCTATATTCATAGGTTTACCCGAAGCTACAGCGATAGGTTTGACTCTTGCAGGCCAGGAGCCACCCAGACCAATGACCCATGATCTTTTCGTTACAGTATTAGAGTCATTTTCCGCCACTCTGGAAAGAGTCGTGATCACACAACTACGTGACCGTACTTTTTATTCAGACATTTATTTAAGGGGACCAGCGGGAGTGGAGGCTCTGTCAGCAAGACCCTCGGATGCAATAGCATTGGCAGTTCGAATGGGAGCGGATGTTTTTGTTGAAGAGGATGTACTGGAAGAAGCCGGATATATCGCACCTCCTGAACAAGAAGAACCAATTACGGATGTTCAAGTAGAAGAGTTTCGCGAATTTTTAGACAATGTAAATCCTGATGATTTCGCGGGTTGAAACGGGTTAACAAGAATCTTTACACAGTTCGATTGTTGACCTAAAGATTCTTAGCGTCTATCCTGTAGAATAACATTGATGTAGTTCTCTGAGCGAAATACAAGTTTGTTTAGCTGTTTTCGCGCGAGAGAGGGAAGAACATGGCTAAAGAACAAGGTTATAGCGGTGACGAAGCCAGGAAAATTGTCGGTATTACTTACAGACAGTTGGACTATTGGGCCAGAACTGAACTTATAAGACCTTCTCTGTCCGACGCTAGCGGCAGTGGGACAAGAAGGAGATACTCTTACCGGGATTTGCTTAAGTTAAAAGCTGTGAAGGCTTTAATCGATGCAGGTATCCGTTTGGCTTTGATTAGGAGAGTATTCGAATTTCTTGAAGAGAAACTTGATGAAGATGTTGTTCAGGTGAATTTGGTAATTCAAGGTTCTTCTGTAATGGTCCAACGCGGTGAAGACGAAATAATCGATCTTTTGCACAATGGTCAAGGAGTGTTAAACATTCTTCCGATGGCTGGCGTCAAGGAAGACCTAGACGCGAAGATCGTTGAACTTTTCCCTGGTGCTGATATCGAAGAAACCAGTACAGAGATTGATGGCAAAGCTGTTGGGCAGTAGTGATTTCAGAGTTAGGGGATTTTCTATTTAATGAGTGAAGTCCACAAATTTCCTACGAGAAGATCTTCAACTTCATTCGCTCATGAGTCTGAAGAAAAAATAGCCCAGTTGTTGGACTTCTACGAAATCAAATGGGAATATGAGCCCACAACTTTTGTATTAGAAAGAGATTCTAAGGGTCAACCCAGATCGGCTTTTACGCCAGATTTCTATTTGCCAGAGCACAATCTCTATTTGGAGGTGACGACATTGAAACAGTCACTGGTCACCAGAAAGAACCGCAAAGTAAGAAGATTGCAAGCACAGCGTCCTGATTTGAGTATCCGGATCCTATACAGAAGTGATATCGAAAGACTTTTCTTATCCGACGCGGCTTGATTATTTAGTCGAGCAGGTCTGGTTCGTCGATTAAAATTTTGTCGAATAAAGGTTGGGCACTGAACCAGCCCGAAAAAGCATTACCGACTTGTTTGTTGGTTAGTGTTGCAGTCTCATCGTCTATTGGGAGTGGAGTTCCGGCGGCTTCAGCAAGTAGTTGAGCCTGGCAGGTTCTTTCCATAGTCACGAAAAGCCAAAGCGCTTCGTCAACCGTCTCTCCTAAAGTAAGGAGACCGTGATTTTTTAGTATCGCAGCCTTGCAATTACCCAAAGCTGCAGCAATTCTTTTTCCTTCAAGAGGGTCGAGTACCACGCCTGTGAAATCATCGAATAAAACATGATTGTTATAAAAAATGCAACTGTCTTGTGTCAGTGGGTCAAGCATTTTCCCTAATGAGGAAAACGCCTTACCAAAAATCGAATGTGAGTGTGCAGCTGCAACAATTTCAGGTCTTTCCATATGAATTCCCGAGTGGATTGCAAATGCTGCCTGATTAACTGCATAGTTTCCTTCAACAACATCACCATTATGATTCACAAGTAGAAGGTCAGAAACTGAAATGTGACTGAAGCTCATTCCGAATGGGTTGACCCAAAAACAGTCAGTTTCTTCGGGATCTCTAACTGTTATATGCCCAGCTACTCCTTCACTGAAACCATATTTACCGAAAATCCTGAATGAGGCCGCTAAGCGTTCCTTTCGGTGTTTTCTCTCGTCTTCAACATTGTCAAAAACTGGTATTTCATGCATCAAAGGTAAATCTGTTTGGAATCTTTGTGAGGCTTCTATCTCTTTTTCAGTATTCATTCACTTACCTCCTTTATGCAGTTTAATTACTCGAGAAAAATTTCACTGGTCTAAAATTCGTACTGATTGATCTCTTAACCAATGGTCTGTTATGACAAGAAGCGCCATGGCTTCAACCATAGGTACGGCTCTAGGTAAAACGCAAGGATCGTGTCTCCCTTTCGCTTCCAGGGTTACGGGATTGTTTTCGTCATTGACTGTTTCTTGAGGTGAGGAAATCGTGGCTGTGGGCTTAAATGCAACACGGAAAATGATTTCAGAACCATTCGTTATTCCCCCTTGAACTCCTCCTGAGTTATTTGAAGTGGTGACTGGATTATGTTCACCAGGCTCAAACCCGTCGTTGTGTTCGCTCCCTTTCATAGTGATAGAAGAAAAACCACTTCCGATCTCAAAACCTTTTGTGGCGGGTAGTGAAAGCATCCCCTTAGCAAGGTCAGCTTCGATTCTGTCAAAAACGGGGGTTCCTAACCCTGCTGGAACACCTCGAATCAAACATGTAATTGTTCCACCAAGTGAATCCCCAGCTTTTTTTGCTTCTGTGATTGCCGAAACCATCGCTTCTGATGCTTCGCTGTCGGGGCAACGAGTTATCTGTGATTCGATGTCATCAAAACTGACAGTCTCAGTATTGACAGCAGCTCTTATCTCATGAATTTGCGAAACCCAGGCAAGAACTTCCATGTCAGTCGACTCAGCTAAGAGTTTTCTGGCTACTGCACCCGCCGCTACTCTTCCAATTGTTTCCCGGGCGCTTGAACGACCACCTCCTTGCCAGTTGCGAACACCGTATTTCGCATCATAAGTAAAATCAGCATGGGAGGGGCGATAAGTGTTCTTTAAGTGTTCGTAAGCATCAGGTCTTGCATCTTCGTTTCGAACAAGGATTGCAATAGGAGTACCTAGCGTTTTACCTTCGAAAACTCCGGAGAGTATTTCGGCGCTATCTGTTTCATCTCGTTGCGTAGTAATTTTGCTTTGCCCTGGACGACGTCTATCTAAATCACGTTGGATGTCTGTTTCATCTAAAGGCAGCATTGAAGGACAGCCATCGATTACTACACCGACACCGCCCCCATGGCTTTCACCCCACGTGGAGATTTTAAACAGAGAACCGAAACTATTTCCCATATATAGATCATAGAGGGCTTTGGGGTCAGGCTAGGTCTCATTAAATGACTGCGATACCATCAAAGTGTGTCAGCCAAATATGTGGATTTAAATATTGCTACGGCATGGGAAGCAATAACCGACCAAATAGGCGATCTACCGGCAATTTCTACCTTTGAAACTTCAAGAACATGGGAAGAATTTGAAAAAAATTCAGCTTCTTTAGCGAGAACACTTTCCGAAAAAGGTTTAAAACGTGATTCGAAAGTAGCTTTCTATTGTTACAACGGACCTGAGTACCTGGAGGGGCAATTTGCTGCTTTCAAAATAAGAGCGGTTCCGGCGAATGTTAATTATCGATATTTGGACGAAGAGCTTGCATACATATTGAATAATGCGGACGCGGAAGCAATATTGTTTGACTCGAGTTTGAGTGAAAGAGTTGAATCGGTTCGAGGTAGGTGCCCAAAGCTAAAAGCTTTTGTGAGGATAGGGGAAGGAAGCGAAGAAGATTGGATTATCAACTACAAAGAAGCGATCAGCAATGAACCTTTGAAACGAGTGGAAAGATCTGGTGACGATCTGTGGTTTCTTTACACAGGAGGGACAACCGGAAGTCCGAAAGCCGTAATGTGGTCACATTCAGGGCTTATTGGTGGTATGGGAGAGACTTTCCGATCACTAGGTGAAAAAATTCCAGAGAATCCAAGAGAAGCAGGTGATATCGCTAAGAGAATTACTCATTCCGGCAAAGAAATAAGACAACTTTGTGCAGCGCCATTGATGCACGGGACTTCAAGTTTGACTGCTTTAAGCACACATACGCATGGTGGTCTAGTAGCAACTCTTTCCTCAAGAACATTCAACCCTGCGGAACTCTGGGAAATGGTTGAAAAGTGCAGAATAACAATGCTGACGATCGTCGGTGATGCATTCGCCCGGCCGATGATTGAAGAACTTGAAACGTCTATTGAAAATAGTACAAGTTGGGATATTTCCTCACTTCGACTTGTGATGTCTTCCGGTGTCATGTTCAGCGCCCCCTTAAAAGAGAGACTTTTAAATATGCACAACTGCACTATTTTGGATGCTTTGGGTTCCAGCGAAGGAACCGGAATGGGCAAACAAGTAACCTCTAGAAAAAGAAAGGACACAGGGACAGCACGTTTCTATTTAGGTGAGCACACGAGAGTTATCACAGAAGATGGGCAGGAGCTCGAACCTGGTTCAAAGCAGATAGGTAAACTCGCCTTGGGTTATCCACTGCCTGTGGGGTATTACAAAGACCCAGAGAAAACAGAAAAAACTTTTCCAACTATTAATGGCAGGAGATGGTCGATACCTGGAGATTGGGCCTCTGTTGAAAAAGATGGCTCGATTACACTTTTAGGTAGAGGTTCGGAATGTATAAATACGGGAGGGGAAAAAGTTTTTCCTGAAGAAGTTGAAGAAGCTCTAAAAATAAATCCTGCGGTGATTGACTGCAATGTCGTCGGTTTACCTGACGATCGTTGGGGTGAGGCAGTCACAGCAGTCGTGGAAATCAGAAGCGGTGAAACAATTAGTGAATTAGAGATACTTAATGACGCAAAAAAGCGATTAGCAGGCTACAAAGTACCTAAAAGCGTTGTCTTTGTTGAGAAACTAAAGCGCGGACCTAATGGTAAATCGGATTACAGATGGGCACGCGATAGGGCAAAAAAGCCTTAAGTTAGAGATCTGTTATAAGGGGTGACGGTTCTGGTAATTCATCACCAGTGACAATCGAAGAATGCCGTGACTTAACCGCATTTATGTGCTGATCGTCTGTGAAGATCCAGAAGTGATTATTTACAATGGCTTCGTAGACGAGTTCAGCTACTTCAGATGGTTGTTTAGCGTTCGCATAAATCCACTCCATGAAAGCTTCCCGTTGAAGAAGGTCTGCATCAGATAAATCAAAAGAGGAACCTTTGATCAGGTTTTCCGGTCTATTTCTCTCCGAGTTCCAGATGTTTGTAGATACGAAACCAGGACAGAGACAGCTCACACCGACAGAGGAGTTCTCAACTCTAAGTTCCTGACGTAGTGTCTCTGCGATTGTTACAGCAGCAAATTTTGTTGCGTTGTATGGACCGAGATTCGGTATGGATATATGACCAGCGATTGACGCAGTTATAACTATATGACCGTCATTCATTTCTCGTAACGCCGGGAGAAAACTATTCAAACCATTAATAATGCCCCATAAATTAACTCCAATAACCCATTCCCAGTCACCTATTGTCGCTTCTGAAATTGAAGCGCCGAATCCTACTCCTGCATTTAGACACACAACTCCGGGGGATCCAAAAGTTTCTTCTACTTTATTTTTCATTTCCTCTACAGAACTCAGGTCACTTACGTCGCAATGAATACCCATTACTTCGAGACCGGGTCCTTTTAACTCAGACACCGCCTTTTCCAGGGTCGGGATTTCAATATCTGCGAGCGCTACTTTCATTCCAGATTCAGCTAAACGTTTACCTACCGATAGACCTATTCCAGAAGCGCCTCCAGTGATTAGCGCCGTTTTTCCAACTAGATTTTCCATTTTTCTCCCTGTGTAACTATTCTTCGAAACCTAGCAATGCCTGTTCGACCACCTCTGTAAGAGCTGGATGAACGTAAAGCTGGTTTTTTGCCAATTCATCAACCGTAATAGATTCACTCATCGCTGTGATCAATTGTTGTATGAGGGTAGAGGCTTGATAACCAATGAGATGAGCGCCAAGAAGAAGTCGAGTAGCGGGATCCATCAACAATTTGACAAATCCATGTTCGTCTTCCATTGCCCATCCAAATGCAGTATCAGAGTAGTTCCGAATGGACTTCTTGTAAGTAGCTCCTCTTTGCAACAGCTCATCTTCTGTAAAGCCCACACTAGCTATTTGAGGATTTCCAAAAACTGCTTTAGGAATTACAGAACGGTCAATTTTTTTCAGATTATTTTGATCCAAAAGATTGTGGGCAATGATTCTTGCCTCTGCATTAGCAGTATGTTTCAGTTGAAGAGGGTTTGTGACATCACCCAAAGCCCACACCCCCTGTGCGGTAGTACGCAAATATTCATCAGTTAATACATAACCGTCCTCGTCACACTCGATGCCACCTCTTTGAGGTTTCAAAAACCCGGTATTCGGAGCGCGACCTGTTGCGATTAATAGCTGGTCTGCTTCAACGGTTCCAGCTTCTTTCAGATCAAGAATAAAGTTTTCATTGTGTGAAACTTGCTCAACTGTTTCAGATAAATAAACAGTGAATCTATCAGAGTAAATATCGGTAATTCGCTCTCGAATAGAAGGATCAGCTTCACTGAGGAATTCCTCACCGCGCAAAATAAGTTTCACCTCAGAACCGAAAGATCCGAAAATATGGGCCATTTCAATGGCGATAAATCCACCACCAATAATTACAAGTCGCTCCGGTAAAGCATCTATACGCATGATCGAATCAGAGGTGTGGAAAGGCGTCTCATTTAACCCTTTAAATTCTGGAATAACTGGATGAGCTCCTGCTGCTATTACTATCTGGTCAGCTGAAACCTCAGTTCCAGCTAAGTCAAGAGTCTTTTCGGAAGTAAAAGAAGCCCTATCCCGGTACACACTTACATTTTCAAGCGTTTCCCTGTATGCAAGACCTGCTTCTGCTATTGGGTCGATCCGTCCGAAAATACGTTTTTGGATTCCCAGCCAGTCAATATTGGACAATGAAGAATGGACACCAAGTCTCTTTGCGCTCTCGGTGTTAAGTGAAAGGTCCGCAGCATAAACAAGCATTTTTGAAGGTATACAACCACGGTTCATGCATGTTCCACCAAATTCTGCGGGTTCGGCTATAGCAATGTCAAGATGGTCGTGTTCCGGTCCTATAATCGTGTTGCCTGAACCAGCGCCGATAATTAAAAGATCGTGATGGGGCATTTCACTGCTCTGAAGCCAAAAGGACTCCCAAAGACCGTAGTGTCTGAGTTCCCGCTCCTAGTGAGGTTGTAATGTGTTTATTCCATAGTGTGTATCGATGAAGGGGATAGTCTTTGGATACCCCCATTCCTCCATGGCAGTGTTGACTAGCATGGGCTATTTCCGTAGCACGTTCTGAGGCCCACCATTTAGCAATGAGAGTATCTTCGAGGGCATCCAGATCTGCACTTAGGCGCCAAGCGGCAGAAAAGGTCGTAAGTCTAATTCCCCCAACATTTATAAATTGATCGGCAAGACGTTGAGTTACAGCTTGAAAAGTAGCTAATGGTCTTCCGAACTGTTCTCTTTCACTCGTGTAAGACGCAGTCATTTTAAGAGCAGTTTCAGTTACTCCAAGTTGTGTGGCACAAAGACCCACAAGTGAAACTTGAAAAAGCCATAGAACACTTTCAATTCCAGCAAGTTTTTCCGCAGGTGTCTCAGTAAACGAAATTTCCCATAGCGGTTCACCACGAGTTGAATCAGATGAACTCATAGCGATGCTGGGATCTTTAAGATCTACAATGCAAACAGCTGGTCCTTCGTCAGTAGTTACTGTTACTAAAGCTGAATCTGAGTGATTAGCATATTCAACGACCAATTTTTTCCCAGTGATAACACCATCTTTAAATTCTGTGTGAGGCTCCATGAACTGATCATTAAGAAATTCTTGAGATGCAAAAGTTAAAAGTTTGGAACCATTTATAACTTCTGGAAGCAACGATTCTCTGTGCTCTTTAGAGCCAAATTTGTCAACTGTCATCGCAGAAACCAAGTTGGGAAGAAGTGGAATTGGAGCCACATATTGACCTTGTGAACGTAATATGCAGACTAGAGCGAGAATATCTAAACCAGAACCACCTACGTCTTCATTGAGTGTTACGCCGATAATCCCAGATGAAACAAATTTTTCCCATAAAGCACGATCAAACCAATCACCTGCGGCTTCTATTTCTCTCAAGTTTTCTATATTGACGTGGTCTTCCAGAATTCTTGTCGTCAACTCTGCGACTTCATTGTGCTCCTCGGGTAGATCAAAATTCATTACCTGACCTCACCTGCGTCGCTTTTCCCGCGGAAGACCTAGCCCCGCCATTCCGATGATGTCTCTTTGGATCTCATTGGTTCCACCGCCGAAAGTCAAAACCCAAACTGATCTGTAACCGTTCTCGATTTGTGATGCTAAATCTGACCCTGAGTCACCTTCTATAAGATGCCCGGTAGCACCAATCACTTCAGTCAACTGAGTGTAGATTCGGTGCATTGATTCGGAACCGTGTACTTTAATTGCAGATGCATCCGCAGGGCTCATTTTTCCGTTCGTATTTGCGTAAGCAACTTCCCAATTGAGAAGATCAAGGTATCGAACAAGAGATCGACACTCTGCAAGCTTCACTTGAACCCATTCCTGATCTATTACTCTTCTTCCATCAGCAAGAAAATTGTTTGTTGCCCAATCAACTGCATCTCTAACAAGCCTCACCATACGACCGGCAGCAAACAATGAAACTCTTTCATGGTTGAGTTGGCTGGTAATTAAATTCCAGCCTCCGTTTATCTCGCCGATTCTCATACTGTCCGGAACTCTGACATTGTCATAGAACGTCGCAGTTGTGTCAGCAGCTCCGAAAGTTTCAAAAGGCTGTATAGAAAATCCGGGATCTTTAGTGTCAACCAAGAAGAGAGTGATTCCTTTGTGTCCAGGTGCTTCTGTATCAGTTCGGGCCGCAAGCCAAATGTAATCTGCATTGTAAGCCAGACTTGTATACAATTTCTGACCATTGATGATCCAATCATCACCATCTCTTATTGCCCGTGTTTTGAGAGAGGCAAGGTCAGTTCCTGCTTCTGGTTCTGAATACCCAATAGAAAAATGGACTTCTCCTGCAAGTATTTTCTTCAGAAAAAAATCTTTCTGTTCATCGGTGCCAAAATCTCGAATTGTTGGGCCAACAGTATTAGTCGTGAGAAAAGGTATCGGACACCATGCGGCTTGTGACTCGTTGAAAAAAATATATTGCTCTATTGGCGTAAATCCCTTTCCACCGTGCTCGATGGGCCAGCCAACTCCAAGCCACCCGTCTTGACCTATTTTTCTTATTAGTTCTTTGTAGGGCTTGTTCTCAGAAAAATCCGCACTTTTTACCTGTTCCCTGACTTCAGGAGTCATCAAATCGTTGAAGTAAGACTCGAGTTCTTTGCGAAGTGATTCTTGCTCTTCAGTTAAATCAATAAACATGCGGACCTTTCAAATTGATCGCATTTAAGTATGCAATGAAAAGTTAATTTCGCGGAACAGAATCCCAAGAAGCACCCTTATAAGGATCGGGTTCTTTAGGCAAACCAAGGACTCTTTCCCCAATAATATTACGCTGCACTTCATCGGTGCCACCAGCGATGCTTACGCCAGAAGCAGCTAAACACCCCACAGCCCACTTTTCAGCATCTTCATCCTCAATTTCCCAAGCCTGACCATTAGTGCCAACAATTTGCATGGAAGCATCTCTGAAAAGACGAGCCAGAAGAGAACCATTTAGTTTAGCAATTGAGCCTTCAGGTCCGGGAACACGTCCCGCTGCCACAGAGTCACGGACGCGTTGTCCGATAAAGCGACGAATTTTTTCTCGAATCCAAAGATCTGAGAGAATTTGTCTGATATACGGATCAGAGTTTTTGTCCAGATCTTTTGCTAATTCGATAAGCACAGGACTCCTGTCTGCTGTTAAAGAACCACTGCCTGCCCCTATAGAAACGCGTTCAAACATCAACATCGAAACCGCTAAATTCCAACCTTGATTAAGATCACCAAGCAGATTTTCCAAAGGAATTCTGGTTTCGTTGAAAAACACTTCGTTGAAGCCGCTACCACCAGAAATTTGACGCAATGGTCTAACTTCCACATCCGGATCGGTCAAATCGACTATAAACATTGAAAGCCCTTGATGTTTCGGCAAGGAGGGATCAGTTCTAGCGACAACTAGACCTAAATCCGCATAGTGAGCACCTGAGGTCCAAACTTTTTGCCCTGAGATAACCCATTCATCTCCATCTTTAGTCGCCCGTGTTGAGAGTCCCGCGACATCCGATCCAGCACCCGGCTCTGAAAACAACTGACACCAGATTGTCTTACCGGAAATGCAATCCTCCATATAAGTATTTTTCTGCTTCGCTGTACCGTACTGATCAAGCATGGGAAGGCACATTCCATGTGATATGTACAGAGGTCCATTAGGGAGTCGCCAGTCTCTGGCTATTTGATCGAAAATCTCCTGATGTTTCTTTGTCAGTCCAGCACCACCAAATTCCTTCGAGTAACTCAACGCCGCTAATCCGGAAGAAAAAAGTTCCTGTTGAAAGTTCCTGCATTCAGCGACACGCGCTGGATCATCCTCCAGAGTCGCTTCTGATTCGCCAACTCGATCACAGTTTTTTTCAAGAAAATCTGAAACCTTTTCCCTGAAAGACTGTTCGGCTTCAGCGGAAAGGTCTGCTATTTCGGTATCTTCGGACATCAAATGAAAATAGTTGCACTTAACCCTCAAGTGCAATTGCTGAACAAAAAGTCTTCAATTTTTCATTCTAAGGAGCTAAGGAACCTCTGTCATCTAGTCCCATTGGGGAAAAGGATCCGAAAAAACCATGCTCGTAGAGACCAAATCCGACATTGCCATCGTAAGAGAAACGTCCAACATGATCCACGATTCCGTACTGC
>CEUZ01085050.1_pt1 | contig 28240 bp, 27 predicted proteins | sample 361511 | NCBI WGS metagenome assembly CEUZ01 (sample SAMEA2622822, study PRJEB7988) | marine metagenome | biome: marine biome (ENVO:00000447); feature: surface water layer (ENVO:00002042); material: "saline water (ENVO:00002010), including plankton (ENVO:xxxxxxxx)" | depth 5 m | reverse complement strand
AAAATTATAATTATGTAATTACCATGCTTTTGAAGAAAAAAAAAAAATTAGACGAAATAAAAATTCTTAGGTCTAAAACAAACAAAACACTAAGAGCGACATCTGAATCTTTAGAAAAAATTATTTATAAACCATTTAAAGTCTTAGATCATGGTTTTATAAGAGTAATAGATTACATGGGAGACGATTCAGCTATAGTTCAATCTGCAAGAGTATCTTATGGAGAGGGAACTAAAAAGGTTTCAAATGATAAAGGTCTAATTAGATATTTAATGAAAAATTGGCATACAACTCCTTTTGAAATGTGTGAAATAAAATTTCATATAAAATTACCTATATTTATAGCAAGACAATGGATTAGACATAGAACAGCGAATGTAAATGAATATTCTGCACGTTATTCGATTTTAGATAGAGAATTTTATATTCCAGAACCTGGAAAAATGTCTAGTCAATCTAAAACAAATAAACAAGGAAGAGAAGGGCATTTATCTAAGCAAGATACAGAAAAATTCATAAAAATTTTAAAAGATGATGCGGAAAGAAATTATCTCCATTATGAAGATATGTTAAATGAAAAACAAAATGGCGAAATTAAAGATGATAATAAAAAAGGATTAAGTAGAGAGCTGGCAAGAATAAATCTTACATTAAACACTTACACTCAATGGTATTGGAAAATTGATCTTCATAATCTTTTACATTTTTTGTATTTAAGAGAAGATTCGCATGCACAATATGAAATCCAAGCTTATGCAGAAATTATTTTAAATAAAATAGTTAAAAGATGGGTTCCGTATACTTATGATGCGTTTAAAGAGTTTCAATTAGAAAGTTTTAATTTATCTAAAACAGCTTTAGAAATTATAAAAAGTAAATTAAAAGGTAAAAAAATTACCTATGAAAAAAGCGGATTAAGTAAAAGGGAATGGGAAGAACTAACTAAAAAGTTTGGATTTAAATAAAATTTAATTAATTTTTTCTATTATTTTATTAGCAATTTCTATAATTTTTTTTCCAGTGCTTGTTTCATTATTTTTAATTAAATAAGGGATACCATCATCACTATTTTTACTAATTGTTTTATCAATTGGTATTTCTCCTAAAAAATTTATAGTATTTTCTTTAGCTGCTTTTTGTACAGAACCTTTTCCAAAAATATCTAATATTTCCCCAGATTTTGTTTTTAAATAACTCATATTCTCAATAATTCCTAATATTGGAACATTTAATTTTTTAAACATATTTATACCTTTAATAGCATCAATAAGTGCTAGTTCTTGAGGTGTAGAAACAACAATGACACCGGAAATATTTAATTTTTGACAAAGAGTTAATTGAACATCCCCTGTCCCTGGCGGTAAATCAATTACAAGGGTATCAACTCCATCCCAAACTACTCCAGTCAGCATTTGTTTTAAAGCTTTAATTATCATTGGACCTCTCCAAATTACCGGAGTATTTTGATCAATTAGAAAACCTATTGACATGCATTTCATATTAAATTTTTCAATAGGAATAAACCTTTTATCTTCTGAAATTTTGGGCTTTTCTCTAATATTTAACATTTTAGGTATTGAAGGACCATAAATATCAGCATCTAAAATACCAACATTATGCTTAAGTTGATTGAGAGCTGTAGCTATATTTATAGATGTGGTTGATTTTCCCACTCCACCTTTAGCAGAAGCTACAAGAATTATATTTTTTACATCATCTAAGTGATAGGTTTCATTCATTTTTTTTTTTTAAAAAAATATAGTTTTATATATAGACTTTTGTTTCAACTATAATATATATAAAACACAAGAATAATGTAAAAAAATATGCCTTGGAAAGAAAATAATAATGGTGACGGACCTTGGGGTGAACCTGGGGAAAATCCATCAAATGATTCAAAAAAAAAGAATCAAAATTCAAATATTGATAATTTAATGAATAATCTTTTGAATAAATTAAAAAAAACTTTTTTTAATAAAGATTCTGGTAATAAAAAGAATTTTTTAAGCGGATTCTTAATAATTCTAGCTATTTGGCTTTTTTCTGGTTTTTATAAAGTAAACGCTAATGAACAAGGAGTGGTTTTGAGATTTGGTAAATGGGTTAGAACAACTCAGCCTGGACTACATTATCATTTACCATACCCTATAGAAATTGCTAAGACACCAAAAGTTACAAAAGTAAATAAAACTGAGATAGGCTTTAGAACATTTAGAGAATCAAAAAGATTATTATCAGAAGAAAGTTTAATGCTAACAGGAGATGAAAATATTGTAGATATTAATTTTTCTGTGTTTTGGGTAATAAAAGATGCAGGAAAATATTTGTTTAATTTAAGAAGTCCTGAAAATTCAATTAAAGCTGTATCTGAAAGTGTTATGAGAGAAGTAATAGGTAATAGTAGAATAGCGTCTGTTCTTGCAGAAGGCAGAAAAGAAATAGAGTTAAAATCAATAGAAGCAATTCAATCAGTTTTAGATATTTATGGCTCAGGTGTTCAAATTACTCAACTTCAATTACAAAAAGTAGATCCACCTGATCAAGTAATTGATTCATTCAGAGATGTTCAAAGAGCTCGAGCAGATAAAGAAAAAGCTATTAATGAGGCAATAGCTTATAGAAATGATATTATTCCTAAAGCAAGAGGTGAAGCTGCACAAATTGTTCAACAAGCCGAAGCTTATAAGAAAGAAATTGTTGCTAGATCAGAAGGAGATGCAAATAGATTTAACTCAATTTTAAGTTCTTATAAAAATAATGAAGATGTAACAAAAAATAGAATTTATTTAGAAACTTTAGAAGAGATTCTTCAAAATGCAAATAAAGTTATAATTGATACAAAACAAGGTTCGGGAGTATTACCATATTTACCTTTGCCAGAAATTAAAAAAAAAGAAAAATCTAAGAACAGTAATGAAGTAAATAATAATTTAAATGAGGAAATTAATAATAATGTTCAATAAAAAAATATTTTTACCTATTATTTTAATCTTTTTATTAATTTTTTTTAGCGCTTTGTTTATTGTAAGGCAAACTGAGCAAGCTTTAGTTTTACAATTTGGTGATCCAATCAGAGTTATAAAAGAACCTGGTTTAAAAATTAAAATACCTTTAATTCAAAATGCAATTTTTTACGATACTAGAGTTTTAGATTTTGATGCAGAAGTTGAAGAAGTAATTTTGTCTGATCAAAAAAGATTACTTGTAGATGCGTTTATTAGATATCAAATTGTTGATCCATTGAAATTTTACCAAACAGTAAGCAATGAAGCTGGATTTAAAGCAAGAGTAGGTGGAATTTTATCTGGTAGTTTAAGAAGGGTTTTAGGAAGCGATCCTTTAGAAGTTGTGTTATCGCAAGATAGATTTGAATTAATGGAAAAAATTCAGGAAGGCATTGATGTTGAAACTATTAACTTTGGAGTGAAAATGGTAGATGTAAGAATTAAGAGAGCAGATTTACCAAAAGCAAATAGCGAAGCAATTTTTGCAAGAATGAGAGCAGAAAGAGAAAAAGAGGCCAGACAATTTAGAGCTGAAGGTTCTGAAGAAAGTCAAAGAATTAAGTCAAAAGCTGAAAAAGAAAAAGCTGTAATTTTAGCAAATGCTAATAAAGAGTCTCAAACCATAAGAGGGGAAGGAGATGGTGAATCGGTTAGAATTTACGCTGAAACTTTTAAGAAAGATGAAGATTTTTTCTCTTTTTATAGATCAATGGAAGCATATAAAAAAGCTTTTAAAGATGGCGATGATGAGCCAACATTAATTTTGTCTCCAGACAGTGATTTTTTTAAATATTTTGATAGTAAGAGCGGTAAATAAGATAAAATGAATTTGGTTTTAAAAAAAATTTTTATTTTTATAAGCTTTTTAACGCTTATTGTTTTTATTGTACCGAATTCTAATTCTCGAGGGATACCTGAAACATTTTCAAATTTAGCAGATGAATTATTACCATCAGTAGTTAATATTTCAACAACACAACTAATCGAAGATAAATATAATAACAATCCTCAATTTCAATTTCCCCCAGGATCCCCGTTTGAAGATATGTTTAGAGATTTTTTTGATAGGGATAGAAATAATAATACTCCAAGAAAAAGAAAGGCTACTTCTCTTGGCTCAGGATTTGTAATAGATGAAACTGGTTATATTGTTACAAATAATCATGTTATAGGCGATGCAGATCAAATAGAAGTTGTTTTTCAAGATGAAACTAAATTAAAAGCAGAGTTAGTTGGTAAGGATCCAAAAGTAGATATTGCTGTTTTAAAAGTTAATCCAAAAAAAAAATTAAAAGCTTTAAAATGGGGAGATTCTTCAAAATCTAAGGTTGGCGATTGGGTTTTAGCTATTGGTAATCCTTTTGGATTAGGAGGAACAGTGACTGCTGGTATCATTTCTGCAAAATCAAGAGATATAAGAATGGGACAATATGATAGTTTCATTCAAACTGATGCATCAATAAATAAGGGTAATTCTGGCGGGCCTATGTTTAATATGGATGGAGAAGTTATAGGAATAAATAGTGCAATATTTTCCCCTTCTGGTGGAAGTGTCGGAATTGGTTTCGCAATACCTTCTACAATGGCTATAGACGTAATTGATCAACTTAAAAAATTTGGTAAAACAAGTAGAGGCTGGTTAGGGGTTAGAATTCAATTAGTTACTGAAGAAATTGCTGAGGCATACGGATTAGATAAACCAAGAGGAGCTTTAGTTGCAAGTGTTGAAAATAATAGCCCTAGTTTTAAAGCTGGAGTAAAACCAGGAGATATTATTTTGAAATTTGATGGTAAAGATATAAAAAAAGATAGAGATTTACCAAGAATAGTTGCAGCTACAAAAGTAGGTAAGAATGTAGAAATAGAAATATGGAGAGCTAATAGGATTATGAATCTTAAAGTTAAATTAGGAGAACTTGAGTCTTTTGAAAATAAAACTAAAGCTGAAATTAAAAAAAAAGAGTTACCAAATAAAATTGAAAAACTTGGTATTCAATTAGCTAAAATAACTCCAAGTTTAAGAAATAGATATAATATAAAAAAAAATGTTAATGGAGTTATAATTTTAAATGTCGATAGAAATAGTATAGCTGCAGATAGAGGATTAAAAGCCGGAGATGTAATACTATCTATTGTTGATAATGATGCATCACAAACTCATAAGAATGTTGTTTCTCCTAATGACATTATTAATAAAATAAAACAATTAAAAAAAGATAATAAAAAAATTCTTCTTTTATATATACAACATTTAAATAGTACTCCTGGGTATGTCCCATTAAAAATAAGTGATTAAAATAAATTCTTTAAGAATATCTTGTTAAGAAAAAATAAAGAAAAAAAATATAAGATTATAATTATTGCTGGCCCCACTGCATCAGGTAAATCTAATTTAGCTTTAGATTTAGCAAAGAATTATAACGGAATTATTATAAACGGAGATAGCCAACAAATTTATAAGGATTTACCAATATTATCATCACAACCAAATAAAAAAAAATGTGATGAAATTTCTCATAAATTATTTAATTTTTTAGATTTTTATAAAAGTTTTTCAGTAGATATTTGGTTTAATTTAGTTAAGAAAGAAATTAATAAAGCAAGAAAAAATAATAAATTACCAATTATTGTTGGAGGCACAGGAATGTATTTAAATACATTATTAAATGGATTAAAAATTTTTCCTAAAATTCCCATGGATGTAAGAAATAAGGGAAAAAAATTAATGGATAAACTTGGGACACAAGTTTTTTATAAAAAGCTAAAAGAAAAAAATAAAACATGCGTTCATAATATTGATTCAAATGACAAAGTTAGATTATTAAGGTCATGGGAAATTTTTAAAGTATCAAAAAAGTCTATATTTGAGATAAATAAAGAAAAAAAAATAAATAAAATAGACTCATGTATTTTTTATAAAATTTTAATTTTTCCATCAAGAAAAAAAGTTTATTCAAATTGTGAAAAGAGATGGAAACAAATGATAAAATTAGGGGCTTTAAAAGAAGTAAAATCTTTAATTAAAAAAGAAAAAAAAATAAAAAAAAAGATAAGGATTAAAACTATAGGATATGAAGAATTAAAAGATTTTTTGCTAAAAAGAAATTCAATGGATACAGCTAATTATTTAGCATTAAAAGCCACAAGAAATTATGCAAAAAGACAATATACATGGTTTAGACATCAGTTTTCAGCTAATATAGTATTTGAGAAAGAATACAAAAGAAAAAATAGGAAATATTTTTTAAAAGAAATTAAAGACAAGTTGTTGACCAATTAACAATTCATAATTAAGTTTAATTAATAGTTTTTAATAAAAAAAAAATGATGAATGGAGCTAAAATAGTATTAAAATCATTGGCTGATCAAGGAGTTGATATTGTATTTGGATATCCTGGTGGAGCCACCTTGCCAATATATGACGAATTATTTAAGCAAAAAAAAATAAAACATATATTAGTTAGACATGAACAAGGCGCTGTTCATGCGGCTGAAGGTTATGCTAGATCAAGTAATAAAGTAGGCGTCGTATGTGTTACTTCTGGTCCTGGAGCAACAAATTGTGTAACTGGGTTAGCTGATGCATATATGGATAGCATTCCTTTGGTTTGTTTAACTGGGCAAGTTCCTACAAAATTAATAGGAAATGATGCATTCCAGGAAGCAGATACAACAGGCATAACTCGTCCAGTAACAAAACATAATTATTTAGTAAAAAATATAAAAGATTTAGAAAAAATTATGAAAGAAGCTTTTATAATCGCAAAATCTGGGAGGCCCGGCCCTGTTTTAGTTGATTTACCTAAGGATATTTTGAATGAACAATATAAATATATTGGTAAAAATAATATTAGTAATGGTAATTTTTTTAAAAAAAATAATATTGATTTAAATTCAATAAAAAAAGTTGTTTCGCTTATTTGTAAAGCAAAGAAACCAATATTTTATTGTGGAGGTGGAGTAATAAATAGTGGTTTTGCAGCATCAAAAATTTTAACTAAATTAATAAAAGAGACTAAATTTCCTTGTACAAATACTTTAATGGGCCTTGGTTGTTATCCAGCAATTGATAAACAATTTATAGGTATGTTAGGAATGCACGGTACATACGAAGCAAATCTTGCTATGCATGATAGTGATTTGATAATTGCTGTTGGATCAAGATTTGATGATAGAGTAACTGGAAATTTATCAAAATTTTCTCCTTATGCAAAAAAAGTACATATTGATATCGACCCTTCGTCTATTAATAAAAATGTAAAAGTAGATGTAGCTTTAATTGGTGATGTTAAAACAATAGTAAATTCTATTTATTTAGAATTAAAAAAAAATAAAAATTTTTTAAAATATGAAAATATAAATAAATGGTGGTTACAAATAGATCTTTGGAAAAAAAAGAATTGTTTAGGGTATAAAAAAGTTAATTATCCTATAAAACCTCAATATGCGATTGAAAGATTATATGAACTTACAAAAAATAAAGATTGTTTTATAACTACTGGAGTTGGACAGCACCAAATGTGGGCTGCTCAATATTATAAATTTAATAAACCAAATAGATGGATGACATCTGGAGGTCTAGGTACAATGGGATATGGATTGCCTGCAGCTATTGGAGCTCAAATAGCAAACCCAAAAAAATTAGTTATTGATATAGATGGAGAAGCTTCTTTTTTAATGACAATGCAAGAATTATCTACAATATGTCAATATAAACTCCCAGTAAAAATTTTTATTGTTAATAATAGATGGATGGGAATGGTTAGACAGTGGCAAGAACTAATTCATGGAGGTAGATATTCTGAAAGTTATACAGAATCATTACCTGATTTTGTAAAATTAGCTGAGTCTTTCGGTATAGTTGGACTGAAAGTAGAAAAAAGTTCTGATGTTGATTCTGTGATTAAAGAAATGATAAAAATTAATAAACCTGTTTTACTTGATATGGTTGTAGATCAAAAAGAAAATTGTTTTCCAATGATACCTTCAGGTGCAGCACATAATGAAATTTTATTGGGGCCTGATGATCAAACAGATGAAACAATTAATGAAGAAGGAATGGTTTTAGTTTAATAAAAATTGCCAAATCAAAAAAAAGAAAAACATACAATCTCAGTATTAGTTAATGATGAGCCAGGTGCTTTAGCAAGGGTTATCGGGCTATTTTCTGGAAGAGGGTATAATATTGATAGTTTAACAGTTGCTCCCGTTAATTTATCAAAGAAATATTCAAGAATTATTATAGTAACTTCAGGAACAAAAATGATTATTGAGCAAATTATTCATTCTCTCGAAAGATTAATACAAGTTAAAAAAGTAATTGATTTAACTCCTGATAATTCTACAAATGAAAGAGAACTTGCTCTAATAAAGATATTTTTAAGAAATAATAATTCAGTTTTATTAAAAAAATTAATAAAAAAGTATAAAGCTAAATTAATTTTTAATAATTCTAGAAAATATGCATTTGAAATTACTAATTCTCCAGATATTATTAATTCTTTTATTAGTGAACTTAATAAAATTGGAACTATAGATGTTTCAAGAACAGGTTTAATAGCTATTTTAAAAAATTAACTTATGAAAGTTTTTTATGATAAAGATTGTGATAAAAGTCTTATAAAAAATAAGAAAGTGGCAATTATAGGATTTGGTAGCCAAGGTCACGCACACGCAATGAATTTAAAAGATTCTGGAGCAAATGATATTGTAATTGGATTAAAAAAAAATTCATCATCAATTACTAAAGCTAAAAAAGCAGGTTTTAAGGTGTTATCTCCATTAGAAGCAATTAAGTATGGAGAAGTTGTAATGATATTAATTCCTGATGAGTTACAACCTAATTTATATAAAGAAATAATTAAAAATAATATTGGTAAAAATGCATATTTAGGTTTTGCTCATGGTTTTAGTATTCATTTTAAATTTATTAAACCTAGAAAAGATTTAAATATTTTTATGGTAGCTCCAAAAGGACCAGGGCATTTAGTAAGATCAGAATATAAAAATAAAAGAGGAGTTCCTTGTTTATTAGCAATAAATAAATCAGTAAGTAATGATACTAAAAATATAGGATTATCATATGCGTCTGCTGTTGGAGGTGGAAGAACAGGTATAATTGAAACAACATTTAAAGAAGAATGTGAAACTGATTTGTTTGGCGAGCAAGTCGTTTTATGTGGTGGTATAACTTCATTAATTAAGTCAGGTTTTGAAACTTTAGTTAAAGCAGGATATAAACCAGAAATGGCATATTTTGAATGTTTGCATGAAATTAAATTAATAGTTGATTTAATTTATGAGGGTGGAATTGCAAATATGAGATATTCTATTTCTAATACTGCAGAATATGGTGATTTTACAAGAGGACCTAGAATAGTTGATTCAAAAGTACAAAAAGAAATGAAAAAAATATTAAAAGAAATTCAAACAGGAAAATTTGCAAAAGAATGGATGAAGGAGAATAAAAAAGGTAGAAAAAAATTTAACAAATATAGAAAATTAGGAAAAAATCACAAAATTGAACAAATAGGAAGTAAATTAAGAAAAATGATGCCTTGGATTGAAAAAAATAAGATTGTAAGCTAATTCTTTTTCATACCTTTTTTTTCCTTTGATACTATATAATAAAAATATAAATTGTTTCATACACAATGAAAAACGATAATTACATAAGAATTTTTGACACAACTCTTAGAGATGGCGAACAATCTCCAGGAGCATCAATGTTTATTGATGATAAAATAAGAATAGCTAAAGCGCTTGATTTAATGGGAGTAGATATAATTGAAGCTGGTTTTCCTGTTGCTTCAAAAGGTGATTTTGAATCAATAGAAATGGTTTCAAAAGTAATTAAAAATTCAGTAGTTTGTGCTTTAGCAAGAGCAAAAAAAAAGGATATAGAAGTTGCTGGACAATCTATTTCTAAAGCAAAAAAATCCAGAATTCATACATTTATTGCAACAAGTAAGCTGCATATGAAATATAAATTAAAATTGAATGAGCAACAAGTTTTAGAACATATTAAATCAAGTGTTAAATTAGCTAAAAAATATACAAATGATATTGAATGGTCGTGCGAAGATGCTTCAAGATCAAAAAGAGATTTTTTATATAAATGTATAGAACTAGCAATTAATAGTGGAGCAAAAACAATAAACATTCCTGATACTGTAGGCTATTCAGTTCCTTTTGAATTTGCAGAATTAATTAGTGATATTAAAGACAATGTTTCTAACATAGATAAATCAATTATTTCAGTTCATTGTCATAATGATCTTGGTTTAGCTGTTTCAAATTCTATTTTTGCAGTAAATTCAGGAGCAAGACAAGTTGAATGTACAATTAATGGTTTGGGTGAAAGAGCAGGAAACGCTTCAATGGAAGAAATTGTTATGGCAGTGAAAACAAGAAACGATTTATTACCTTTCAAAACAGGAATTAATACTAAAATGATAACCAAAACTTCAAGGCTAGTTTCTAAAATAACTGGTTTTGATGTTCAACCAAATAAAGCAATTGTTGGTGCAAATGCATTTGCTCATGAATCTGGCATACATCAAGATGGAATGTTAAAACATTCAAATACTTATGAAATTATGACTCCAGAATCTGTGGGTTTAAAAGAAACAAAATTAGTATTAGGAAAACATTCTGGCAAACATGCTTTTAGCGTTAAAATTCAAGAATTAGGTTATAAAATTAATAAGAGAAATATTGATAAAATTTTTGCTAGCTTTAAAGAATTAGCTGATAAAAAAAAAGATTTATATGAAGAGGATATAATTGCTTTAGTAGAGGATGAAATTATAAGAGTTAATAATCATATAAAATTTATTTCATTAGATGTTCATTGTGGATCTAAAGAATCTCAAAAAGCAGAATTAGAAATTGAAATAGATGGATTTATAAAAAAAACCTCTTCTTCAGGCCAAGGCCCTGTTGATGCTGTGTTTAATTGCATTAATAAACTTGTGCCGAATAAAGCAAAATTAAGTTTATATCAAGTCAATGCTATTACTAGAGGAACTGATGCGCAAGCAGAAGTGACAGTTAAATTAGAACAAGACGATAAATCTTATGTTGGAAAAGGATCAGATTTGGATACTTTAGTAGCTTCAGCTAAAGCTTATTTACATTCTTTAAATAAAATGTATATAAAGAATGAAAGTAAATTATCAATTAATGCGTTAAATGGATAATAAATAAAATTATGTTTTCAAAAATAGCTAAAGCAATTAGTTGGTCATCAGATATGGCAATAGATTTAGGAACTGCTAATACATTAGTATATGTCAAAGGTAAAGGTATACTATTAAACGAGCCTTCTGTTGTTGCGATTTCAGATACTAATGATGGAAAAAAAGAGGTTTTAGCTGTAGGTAAAGAAGCTAAAACAATGGTAGGAAAAACTCCAGGAACTATTAGGGCAATTAGACCTCTTAGAGATGGTGTAATAGCAGATTTTGAAATAGCAGAAGAAATGATAAAGTATTTTGTTAGAAAAGTTCATAATAGAAAAAGTTTTGTTAGTCCTAAAATTGTAATATGTGTTCCATCAGGAGCAACACCTGTTGAAAAAAGGGCAATTCATGAATCAGCAGAGGCAGCTGGAGCAAGAAGAGCTTATTTAATTGAAGAACCAATTGCTGCAGCAATAGGAGCTGGCTTACCTATACAAGATGCCAGAGGTTCTATGATCGTTGATATAGGAGGAGGAACAACTGAAGTTGCAATTTTATCTTTAGGTGGAATTGTTTATACAAACTCTGTAAGAGTAGGCGGAGATAAAATAGATCAAGCAATTGTAGATTTTATTAAAGATAAATATAATCTTCTTTTAGGAGAAGCTACTGCGGAGTATATTAAAAAAGAATATGGATCAGCTATGCCAACTAGAGGAATGAATGGCCAAAGTTTTCATATAAAAGGTAGAAGTCTTCATGATGGTATTCCTAAACAAATTAAAATTGATATGTTGCAATTATGTGAAGGTCTTACAAAACCAGTAGCTACTATTATTGAAGCAATAAAAACGGCTTTAGAAAATGCAGATCCTGAGTTAGCAGCAGATATAGTTGACACAGGTATAGTTATTACTGGCGGAGGTGCTTTATTAAAAAACTTAGATAGTGTTATCAAAAAATCTACGGGATTACCTGTATCAATTGCTGAAGATCCATTAAATTCAGTTGTTTTAGGCTGCGGTCAATGTTTAGATAATTTAGATCAAGTTAAAAATTTACTAACTTCTGCGTATTAAGCATTTATTTCCTTAATTTTTTTTTATATCATTCAGTTAATATGCAAATTGGCGGAATGAACTCTTTTATGAAATTAAAAGTAAAAAATAAAAAAAATTTATTTTCAGATTATTCTTTAGTTCTTTTTATTCTATTATCTATATTTTTGATATTTATTGATATTAAGAATATTATTAACCCATCATTAATAAGATCTAATACATTAGATTTAATTTTTAGTGTAAATGATTTTTTTAAATCTAATTACCCAGATTTATCAAAATATAAAGCAAATTTTACTTCTAATGAAGAGTTGATTTCGGAAAATGAGTTTTTAAAAGAAAAATTAGAACAAAGTAATTTATTTAAATTAAAATCTGAAAAATTGGAAATAGAAAATAATATACTAAGAAAAGAACTATCTTTATTACCTCCGGCTTTAGAAAATTATGTGTTTACTAAAGTTATAGCTGATACACAAACTAGATATAATAAAACTATAGTAATTACTGCAGGTAAAAACATGAATATACAGAAAGGTGATGCCGCATTAACTTCTAAAGGATTAATAGGGAGAGTTATAGAAGTTTATAAAAAATATTCTAGGGTTCTTTTAATTAATGATATAAATTCTAAGATTCCAGTAAGAGTAGGTAAAAAAAATGTGAAAGCTATAATTAGTGGTAATAATAGTGATAAAATAGATCTTTTATATTTTAAAGAAAATACACCAATTAATGATAGTGATTTAGTATATACATCAGGAGATGGAGGGTTTTTTAATCCTGGTATACCTGTTGGTGTAGTAAAGCAAGATGAGGAATCTTTTTATATAGTTCCTCTTAATGATTTATCTCAAATTCAATATATTAATATTTATATAAATCAATTTAAGAATTTTTAGAATGATAGATGATATAAAAAAATTTTTTAAAATTTCTTTTCCAGTAACGACGATATTATTTTTAGTTTTTTTAAATTTATTTCTTTCTAATAATTTTTTTGATTTTGGTCAATTATTTATTTTTCAATCTATTTTCTTTTGGTTGTTATTTTTACCACAATTAATTCCTTTATATTTAATTTTAATAATAGGAGTTTTTCAGGATATTATTTATTTATCACCGTTAGGCTCTACTTCTTTAATTCTTTTTATTATTATTTTTTTATTTGATAAATATAATAAATTTTTTTTAGAACCATCTTTTTTTGAATTATTTCTAAGTTTTATAATTTTATTTTTAGTAGGTTCAGTTAGCTTTTGGTTATTAAATTCTTTAATAAATTTTAAATTTTTACCAGTAGATATTAATCATTTTTATGAATTTTTATTAAATGTATTCTTTTTTCCAATTAATTATTTATTTTTACATATTTGTTATAGAAAATTTAATTTAGATAAAAGATTATAAAATGTATAAATATCCAAACATTGATAAATTATTATCTAGAAGAGCTTTTTTACTTAGCATAGGAAAAGGAGCTTTATTTTCTTCAATTTTTCTAAGACTTGCTTATCTGCAATTATATAAATCTGATCAATATAAAGTTTTAGCTGAAAAAAATAGAATAAGTCTAAGATTAATACCACCTTTGAGAGGTGATATTATTGATAGAAATAATAAAATTTTAGCTTTAAATAAAAATAGTTATAACATTTTAGTTGAAGGTGTAAAAAATATAAATTCTTTTGAAAATATAATTGAACAAATAAGTAGAATTATTTATATAAATGAAGCAGAAAAAGAAAAAATTTACGATACTTTTTTAAATAGAAAAAAATCAGATTTACCAATATTTATAAAAAAAAACTTAAAATGGAATGAGTTAGCATCTCTTAATGTTAATTTAATTAATTTACCAAATGTATTTATAGAGCAGGGTATAAAAAGAGAATATCCTTTTAATGAATTAGCAGCTCATGTTGTTGGTTATATGGCTACTCCAAAGAAATCTGATATTAAAGAAAACCCAATTTTAAAAATGTTGGATACAAATATCGGACGTTCAGGAATTGAAGAAAGTTTTGAAAAGGAATTGAGAGGGTTCCCTGGAACTAGACATTTAGAAGTTAATGCCAGTGGAAGAGAAATTAGAGAAATAAGTAAAGAAGAAAGCGTAAGAGGAATAAATGTTAAGTTAACCATAGATATAAAACTTCAAAAATATGTTAATTCTTTACTTAAAGACTTAAATGGATCAATAGTTGTTATAGATGTTAATAATGGAGATTTATTAGCTATAGAATCTTCTCCTAATTTTGATCCTAATTTATTTACAAAGAGTATTTCACAAAAAGAATGGGATAAATTAATAAAAAATCCTATGTCACCATTAGTTAACAAATCAATTTCCGGAGAATATTCTCCTGGCTCAACATTTAAATTAATAGTTTTATATTCCGCTTTAATTAATAAAGTAATTGAGCCGAACGGAACAATCAATTGTGCAAGCAAAGTTAAATACGGAGATAGGAACTTTTATTGTTGGTGTCATAAAAAAAAAACTGGATGTTTTGCTACTAGAACACATACAAGAAAAGTTGGTCCAGAATTAGCAATAGCACAATCTTGTGATAGTTTTTTTTATGAACTAGCAAAAAGAGTAGGAATAGAAAATATAGTTGAAACAGCAAGAAATTTTGGACTTGGTTCTAAAAGTGGTATTAATTTAAAAGGAGAAAAAGATGGTTTAGTTCCAAATAAATCGTGGAAAAGAAAACATTTAAAACAAAGTTGGAAGATAGGAGAAACAATGATTACTGGAGTTGGGCAAGGTTTTTTAACTGCTACTCCAATGCAACTTGCAGTAATGACTGCAATTTTTGCAAATGATGGAAAAAAAATATTTCCTAGTATCTTTAAAGATTTGAATCGACCTGGTGGTGTTGAAAATGAAATTTTTACCAGACAAACTATAAACCAAAAGAAATTTTTTTCTTTAATTAAGAGTGGAATGTTTTCAGCAGTTAATAAACCGTTTGGCACTGCTTTTAAATCTAAAATAAATAACCCAATTTTTGCAGGTAAAACTGGGACTGTTCAAGTAAGAAATATTACTGAAAAAGAAAGAGAAATAGGTATTATTGCAAATAAAGATTTGCCACTTAAAAGAAGAGACCATGCACTTTTTGTTGGTTTTGCCCCATATAATAATCCTAAAATAGCATTATCAGTTGTCATAGAACACGGTGGAAGTGGTTCTAAGGTAGCAGCACCTATAGCAAAAAAAATATTTAGAAAAATTTTATCATAGTAATATGAATATAAATAATATTCTAAGTAGAATTAATTGGTTTTTTATAATAATTTTAATACTGATTTCATCTATTGGTATTGCTTTATTATATTCTATTGCAGGCGGTTCTTGGGAACCTTGGGCATCAAATCAAATTATAAGAATTTCAATAGGACTATTAGTTTTGATTTTAGTATCTTTTGTGCATGTAAGAGTTTGGTATAGATATGCCAATTACTTTTATTTGTTTAGTATTTTTTTAATTTTAATAACATTGTTTTTTGGTAAGGAGGTTAGTGGTGCAACTAGATGGATAAATTTATATTTTTTTTCTTTCCAGCCCGCGGAGCTTGTTAAAATATTTATATTACTTGCTTTAGCAAAGTATTTTCACTCTATTAAGTTACAAAGTCACGATATAAAACAAAGAATATTCTTTCCTTTATTAATTTTACTTATACCTGTTTTTTTTGTTTTTAAACAACCTGATTTAGGCACTGCATTAATAATTTTTTTTTCAGGCGTTATAGTTTTATTTTTATCTGGGGTTAATATAAAAACATTTGTTTTGTCAGGTATAGGAGGATTAATATCTCTTCCAATTTTATGGACATTTCTTAAAGATTATCAAAAGTCACGTATAATAAATTTTTTAGATCAGCAAAGTAACACTTTAGGAGCCAATTATCATATTACACAATCTAAGATTGCTTTAGGCTCAGGAGGTTTTTTTGGTAAGGGTTTTCTAGAGGGTAGTCAAAGCCATTTAAATTTTATACCTGAAATGGAAACAGACTTTATTTTTTCAGTTTTAGGAGAGGAATTTGGATTCTTAGGAGTTATGATATTATTTTTTTTATATTTTTTACTAATTGCTTGGGCGTTAAAGGTAAGTTTTGAATCAAAAAATTATTTTTCTAAAATTTTTGGAATTAGTTTTGTCGCATCTTTTTTTATAGTTATTTTTGTAAATATAGGAATGGTAACCGGCATTATTCCAGTTGTTGGTGTTCCATTACCTTTTTGTTCATATGGAGGATCAGCAATATTATCAAATTTTATTGGTTTTGGTATTATATTAAGTGGATATAATTATCGTGATTTTAAATTACATAATATTTAGAAATGCGGGCGATTAGTTCAGGGGTAGAACAATGGATTCTTAATCCATGTGTCGGGGGTTCGATTCCCCCATCGCCTATTCAATAATAAAAATTATTTTATTTACAGGAATTTTTATTTTCTTTAAATTTAGTTACGTTTGAAGTAAAAATTAAATGTTTATTAGATTCGTAATACTTTTCTATATCACTAAACTTTATTTTTATAGATTTTGAATAGTTTAAAGCATCATTAATAGTTAAACAGTTATTTGTAAAATTTTTTTTTCCTATAAGCCAGTATATTTTTTTATTTTGATATTTATTAAGTAATTTATTTAAATTTTTCTCTGATATTTCTTTTTCTAAAGTATTTTTAGCTCTACCATTATCAGGAAATAACCAAAATATATCTTTTTCAATTTTATTTTTATATTGATCGTCAAATTCTTTAATAAAATAAGGAGCTAATTCTGGTCTTGTTACAAATATAGGATTTTTTTCTTTTATTATTTCTTTTTTTAAATTTATTAATTTTGTATTTTCTAAAAATCTTTCTTTGTATATGTTGAATTTAATAAGATGTATTAAATTCCACGATGAAATAATAAAGAATGAAATTATAAAGAAACTATTTTTTTTTTTTAATATATAATTTAAAAAATAAGTATTCCATGGGATTAGAAATAAAAAAAGAATTAAATAAAAAATAGAAATACTTATTAAATACGGATGATTTCTTTCTAAAATTAGTAAAAAAATAGAACTAAAAAAAATTGATAAAATTACAGCATTGTTTTTTATTTTTGATAATTTTGAAAAAATTTTTTTTATATTTGTAAATATATATAAAATCAATAATAAGGATGGTAAATAATAATACGTATTTACTAAACCAATTAAAAAGTCTTTATTATAAAAAATATCTAAAGAGTAAGACGATAACCCTTTCCAAGCTTTAAAATAAGGTAGCCCTTTTGCTTGCAGGTTAATTTGAGATAAAGATTCAGGTAAGTTTATATAGTAATAAAAAATTAATAATATAATTGGTAGAGAATTAAAAAAACCACATACAATAATCTTTTTTAATTTATTTTTAAAAAAAAATTTTAAAAAAATAAAAAAATTAAATATTAAAAAACAAGGATGACACAAAATACTTAAACCAAATATAAAAAAAGCAATTTCGTATTTATATAATTTGAATTTATTTTTCTCAGATATAAAAAAATAAATTCCTAATAATGTAAAAAGAATTCCTAAGTATTCAGGCCGAGCAGATAAATATGTTTGAGATATTGGTGTTATTGATAAAGCTAAAGGAAAAAAAATAATTTTATTAAAATTATTATTTTTACTAAATTTTTTAATAATTATGAAAGAACTAATTAAAATTAGTATAAAAATTAAAATATTTATAATTTTATATGTATAAAAATTTAGTACTAAAAATGGGGAAATTATTTTATAAAAAATACCTAAAAATAATGTATATAAAGGAAATCTTTCAAAAAAAGTATATTTTAAATCAAATTGTGTAAATGATATTTCATTTAAATGTTTAAAACCTAATGCTGGGAAAGTATAAAAGACATCATCACTGTTAGGTATTAGTTGATAATTAGAAAAAAAAAAGTTAATTATCCAAAAAGAAATCAATACTAAGTATATTTTTTTTATGTTACTGTGATTCAAACTTTTTTTGGCAAAAAAAATATTAATTATAAGTTTATGAAAAAAACACTAATTTCAGTGATAATACCAGTTTACAATGAAAGCGCAACATTCTCAAAACTTATAGAAAAAATTATAAGTTTAAAAATAAAAGGAATTAAGCTTCAAATAATTATAGTTGAAAGCAATTCAAGCGATGGAACTAAAGAACAAGTTGAATTATTAGATAAAAAAAAATTTGATATTATTTTTCAAAAAAAAGCTAAGGGTAAAGGAAGTGCCGTAATTGAAGGATTAAAAAAAGTTAAAGGAGATATAATTTTAATACAAGATGGTGACTTAGAATATGACCCAAACGATTATTATTCTATGATATCTCCAATATTAAAAGGAAAAACTAATTTTGTTTTGGGTGCTAGAATTAAAAATGGAATTCTTGGGATGAGAAAATTTAATAATAATTTTATTAAATCGTTTATATTTAATTTTTCTCATATTATATTAACTTTTTCATTTAATTTAATTTACACTCAAAATTTAAAAGATCCTTGGACTTGTTATAAAGTATTTAAGAAATCGTGTATTAAAGATATGAGATTTGAATGTTTAGGATTTGATTTTGATATGGAGCTTTTGTGTAAATTGGTTAAAAAAGGTTTTATTCCAAAAGAAATTCCAGTAAATTATATTTCTCGTACACATCAAGAAGGAAAAAAAGTATCAATAATAAGAGATGGACCAAAAGCGATAATGGCTATGATAAAATATAGATTGAAATAACCAATCTCTATACATAAACTTAATAAGAACACTTTTTTTTTATTATGAATAAAATTAAAAAGAATTATAAATGCTTGATTATTTATCCACCTAATCAATTAATGGATGTCGAAACTCCAAGACCAGATGGTTCTTTAGGTCCACTATATTTAGCTTCAGCTTTAGAGAAAGTTGGAATAGAAACCGAAATTTTAGACGCGTCTGTTGGTGGAAAAGATTATTCTTTGAATGATACTTTTTATAGAAGAATTAGACAAGGAAATGGATTAATACGAATTGGTATGAATTTTAATGAGATAGCAGATTATGTTGAAAAAGGAAATTTTGATTTTGTAGCTATTAGTTCAAATTTTACTCCACAAACAAGTATGGCATTTAAAACGGCAGAAGCTATTAAAGAAAGAAATAATGAAATAAAAATATTTGCTGGCGGAGTGAATGCTAGAAATTTATACCATAGATTTTTAAAAACTGGGAATTTTGATGGAATATGTTTATCAGAAGGTGAGATAATTTTTCCAAAGATGATTTTAGCTTCCATTAATAATTATTCAGTTTCTAAAATACCTGGAACTATAACAATAGATAAAAAAGGTCTTATTAGTATTAATCCAGTTGATAAAAGCTGTTTTCCTAATCAATTAGATGATCTTGAAATGCCAAAATGGGAGGCCTTACCTTTTGAAAAGTATGAAAAAATAGCTTCGCCGCACGGTGTTAATGTTAATGATAGAGGCGCTGAAAGATATGCTCCTATTATGACATCTAGAGGTTGCCCTTTCAAATGTGCTTACTGTCATATTTCTCAAGAAAAAGATAACGCATCAATGTTTGGAAACATTGGTAATTTAAGAACTCATAGTATAGATAGGGTAATTAAAGAAATAGATCATTTAGTTTCATTAAAAGTAAAAAAATTATTTTTTGAAGACGATAGTCTTTTAGCTCATAAAGATAGAGTAAAAACTATATTTAAAAAAACTAAAAATAAAAAGTTATCAATTGCAAATGTTAATGGCGTTAACTTGGTTCATTTTTTTAATTCACGTGATAGATCTGGTTGGGTAGATGGTAAATTTGATATAGATGTTGAATATTTAGAAATCTTAAGAGATTCAGGTTTTGATCAAATAGTTTTTCCTGTTGAATCGGCTGCAAAAAGAATATTAAAACTTTATGCAACAAATAAAGTTAATCTAGATAGAATGAATTTACCTTTATTAATGAAAAAAATGACTGATTTAGGAATTCAAGCTCCTGTTAATATGATGATTGGTTTTCCTGATGAGACTGAAGAAGAAATAAATATGTCTATAGATTTTGCAAAAATTTTAATGGACAACGGAGCTCCTTACGTAACTTTTTTTGTTCCAATTCCTTTTCCAGGAAGCAATTTATATAATATTGCAATAAATGGAGATTATTTAGATAAAAATTTTGACACGGATAAAATGAATTGGAAAAATCCTGTTATGAAAAATACTACTGTAAGTCCAGAAAAATTAATTGAAATAAGAGATAAAGCAAATGAAATAATTAATACTAAAGAACATTTGAAAAAGAGATTAATTAACAGCGCCGGCCACAGGTTTGCAGAACAAATAAATTAAAAAATGGTAGATATAAATAAATTAAATATAAAAATTTTTCTTGATACTGCTAATTTAGATAAAATTAAAGACTCTATAAAAAATTTTTCTTTCATAAAAGGTTTTACAACAAATCCAAGTTTAATGCATAAAGAAGGAGTTACAAATTATGAAGAGTATTGTAAAGATGCATTAAAAGTTACTTCAAATTTGCCAATCTCATTTGAAGTTTTTTCAGATGACTTAAAGGATATGGAGGAGGAAGCTAGGATAATTAATAGTTGGGGAGGAAATTCTTATGTGAAAATACCAATTAGCAACACTAAAGGAGAGTCAACTTCTAATGTTATAAAAAATTTAAATAAAGATAATATAAAATTAAATATAACTGCAATTTTTACAGTTGATCAATTAAAAAACATATTAGATTCTTTTAACAATCCAACTCCTTCAATAATATCAGTATTTGCTGGAAGAATAGCAGATAGCGGTTTAGACCCAATGAAAATTATGAATGAATGCGCTCAAATAGTAAAGTCAAAAGAAAATATGGAATTATTATGGGCAAGTTCACGAGAGGTTTTAAATATTTTTCAAGCTGAAGAATCTAATTCACAAATAATAACAATTGCTCCAGAGATATTAGATAAATTAAAATTTCTTAATAAAGATTTAAATGAATTTTCATTAGATACAGTTAAAGATTTTTTTAAAGATGCAAATAGCGCAGGTTTTAATTTACTTAAAAAGGACTCACATTAATGATAATTACTAGAAGTCCCCTAAGAATTACATTAGGTGGAGGAGGTACTGATTTACCATCATATTATAAATTAAAAAATGGATTTACGTTTTCTGCAGCTATAAATAAATATGTATACATAAACATACACAAGACTTTTCAAGAAGGTTTTTATTTAAAATATTCAAGTTTTGAAAAAGTAAAAAAAATTAACAAAATTAAACATCCGTTAATTAGAGAGGCCCTAAAAGAATTAAAATTAGTTGATAAAAATTTAGAAATAGGTAGTCAAGCAGATATCCCAGCAGGAACCGGTCTAGGATCTTCTGCAAGTTTTACCACAGCACTTTTAAAAGGTTTATATTTAAGCCAAAATAAAGATACATCTAAAAATGGACTAGCCGAACTTGCAAGTAAAATTGAAATTGAAAAATTAAATGATCCTGTAGGTAAACAAGATCAATATATTGCTTCTCATGGAGGAATAAAAGTTTTTAATTTTTTAAAAAATGGAAAAGTTAAAATTTTAAAAAATAATATTAAAAAAAAATATATAAATAATCTTGAAAAGAATTTATTACTTTTTTTTACTGGTTTTTCTAGGAAATCAACAGAAATTTTAAAAGAACAAAACGATAAAACAAAAATAAATTCACAAAAAATGATACAGAATTTGGATTATATTAAAGAATTAGGAATAAAAAGCTTGGAAAGTATTCGTAATGGTAATTTTAATGAATTTTGCAAGATAATGAATGAACATTGGATTTTTAAGAAAGAAAGATCAAATAAAATGTCAAATTTATTTATTAATGAATGCTATGAATATGCATTATCAAATGGAGCAGATGCTGGTAAAGTTGTTGGAGCTGGAGGCGGAGGTTTTTTAATGTTTTATAGCAAAAATAAAAAAAAATTACAAAAAGCATTAAAAAATAAAGGGTTAAATGAAGTAGATTTTAATTTTGATTATGAAGGCACAAAAGTAATGGTAAAATAATGAAATTACCAAATATTTTAATCCTAGCTGGAGGAAAAGCTAAAAGATTAGGAAAAATATCTAAAAATATTCCAAAGTCCTTAATAATTTTTCATAATAGACCTTTTTTATTTTATCAATTAATATTATTAAAAAAGAATAATTTTAAAAAAGTAGTCATTTCAACTGGTCACTTATCTAATAAAATTAAAGATTATATAAATTCAATAAATAACATTTTAAAGTTAGAAATAGTATTCTCTGATGATGGAAAAAAAACACTTGGTACTGGCGGAGCAATAAAAAAAGCATTACCAAAATTATCAAAAAATTTTTTTGTAATTTTTGGGGATTCATATTTAGATATTAATTATAAACAAGTTTATTTGAATTTTATAAATTTTAAAAAATTAGGATTAATGACTGTTTATAAAAATAATAATTTAAAGGATAAATCTGCTGAAGGATTAAGTGATGTAGAAATTAAAAATAAAAAAATAATTGCATATAATAAAATAAAAAAAAATAAAAATATGCAATATATTAATTATGGAATTTCTATTTTAAATAAGAATGTTTTTAAAAAATATTATTTCCCAAAAAAAATGGATTTACAAAGAATAAACCAAAAATTGATAAAAGAAAATCAATTATCATTTCAAATAATCAAAAAAAGATTCTATGAAATAGGATCTAGAAAAGGAATAGAACTAACAAAAGAGTATTTTAAAAAGTTTAAAAAATGAAATGTATTTTATTAGCTGCCGGAACAAGTGGTAGAATTTTATCAGTTTCTAAAGGATATCCTAAACCATTAATAAAAATTAACAAAAAATCAATAATAAGAAGAAATATTAATTGGTTATTAAAATATAAAGTTAAAAATATTTTTGTTAATTTATTTTTTAAACCAAAATTAATAATTAATGAAATAAATAAATTAAATAAGAATATAAATTTTACTTTTAGCTTAGAAAAAAAGTTATTGGGAACAGCGGGAGCAGTTAAAAAAATTGAAAAAAAGCTTGGAAAAAATTTTTTAGTTATCTATTCAGATAATCTTCTTAATTTTAATATAAAAAAATTTATTAATTTTCATAAAAGAAAGAAATCAGATTTATCTATCGCACTTTATTCTCCTTCAGTTAATTTTTTTTCTGGGCTAGCAAGTAGTAATATTAATATAAACAAGAATAATAAAATTATAAGTTTTAAAGAAAAAAGAAATAAAAATTCAAAAAAAAATATATATGTAAATACTGGCGCATATATTGTTAATAAAAGTATTTTGAATAAAATACCTAAAAATACTTTTTATGACTTTTCTTCTGACTTATTTCCACAATTAATAAATAAGAATTTTTACGGTTATGTTATTGAGAAAGAAGGTTATTGTTTAGGAATTGATACCCCCGAAACATATAAAAAATCATTAGAAATTATTAAAAAATATAAAATTTTTAAATAATTACTTTATTATTTTTAATATTTCCTTTTCTGCCTCGAATATAGTATCAATTTTACCACCCAATACTGTTATGAGCCTATTTTGTTTATTCACAAGAGTAGGTCTTGAGTCTTTTTTTGAATTAAAAACTGTAGTCATAGATTGATAATAGTTTATAAAATTAAATTTTTTCTTAAATTCCGGGTAAAATTTTTTTACTAAATTTTCCGTTTTATTTTTTCTATATAATATTTCTTTTTTCGTTATTTTTTTAGCAAATTGTATTGCAGATTTTAATTTTTTAAATTTTTTGAATCTTGAAAATTTTACACTACCCAAAGTATAAAAATTCTTTTTATGAGGATATAATGTAAAAAAATTACCGTCCATAATCATTAAAGCAAAATTATTAATATTACTTTTATAAACAAAAGTTACTCTAGGTTCAAAAGATAAGTTAAATATATTATTTTTTTGCCATTGAGCAGCACTACAATCAATTACCCAATCGTATTCATTGTTATCTAAAATAATTTTATTTTTTTTATTAATTAATTTTTTTGGTTTTGTATTAGTGTTTAAATTATTTTTTAGTTTTTTATAAAAAAATTTTTCTGCTTCTTTAAATAAAATCAGGCCTTCAGGCGTTTTAATCAATCCTTCAATATTAATTACTTTATCGTTCATTTCATTTGTTTCAAATATTGGTAATTTATTTTTTTTCATAATTCTTTTATAGTTTTTGAAACTTACTTTTGAATTATTTTTAGATATTCCAATATAATTTTTTTCAATTTTTTTATATAAATTAGGGTATTTCTTTATAAATAAATTATATCCTTTTAATGACTGGTCCCTTGTTATTAGTGATCTTGGGTAATGATATCCCATATGTAATCTATTTGTATTAAATCCTGACATACCATTAAAGATTTTTTTTTCTTTTTCAAAAATTCGAATGTTAAATTTCTTTTTCTTTAACACATAAGCGATGTGTGAGCCCATCCACCCGGCTCCGATTATTGCAATTTTCATATTTTTTTAATTTAAATAATATAATATTAATGCAACAAAGTATCTTTAATATAAAAAAAATGAATAAATTAAATTATGGAATAATAGGTAAAAACTGGGGTTCTAAAATATTCAGAATTTTAAAAAAATTAAATAAGAACGTTATATATTTAGATATTAAAAGTCCTAAAAATTATAAAAATATCTATAGTTATAAAATAAATGTAAAAAGAGAAATTTTAGAAAAATCTCCAAATATTGATATATTATGGATAGCAACTCCTACAAATTTTAAATATTTTCTTGTTGAAGAGGCTCTTAATAATAATTTAAATGTTATTGTTGAGAAACCTTGGCTTCATGATGAAAAAAAAACTAAAAAAATAATTCAAATAAGCAAAAAAAAAAAATTACAAGTCGGGGTTCATTTTGAGTTTCTTTACTTAAAACAATTTTTAAATTTAAAAAATAAACAATTAATTAATAATAAAAATAATCTTTTTTCTGGTTTTTTTAATGTAAAAAAGAAAAGTCATTTCAAAAAACTTTCAGCATTTCATGAATTAGGCTCACATATTGTAGCTATTAAACTAAAGTATTTTAATAATACAAAATTTAAAACTTTTAAATCTAACTATAATAAGAAAAATTTAAGAAAAATAATTATAGATAGTAAAATAAAATCGTTTTCTTATGATTTTACAAATAATAGTGAAAAATTAATTCAGAAATATATAAAGGATTTTGAAACAAAGTTATTATATAAAAATAATTACAAAATTGATTTGAAGTTTGCTTCAAATGTATATAAATGTACTAAATATTTAATTAAAAAATATGGATAAATTTATAAAAGAATATTTATCAAATACAAGCAATGTCCTTTCATTAGTTAATCAGAAAATTATTAAAGATATTATTTTTGCATTAAAGAAATTAAAAAAGAAGAAAGGAAGAGTTTTTTTTCTTGGTGTAGGAGGAGGAGCAGGTAATGCTACTCATGCTGTGAATGATTTTAGAAAAATTTGTGGAATAGAAAGTTATACCCCTTCAGATAATGTTTCAGAATTAACAGCACGTATAAATGATGATGGATGGGAGAACTCTTATAAAGATTGGCTAATAGTAAGTAATTTATCAAAACGTGATGCGCTATTTATTTTTTCTGTAGGGGGAGGAAATATAAAAAAAAAAGTAAGTTTAAATTTAGTTCAAGCAATAAAAATTGCTAAACAAAGAAAAACATTGATTATAGGAATCACAGGTCCAGATGGAGGTTATACAAAAAAAGTTTCAAATTTATGCCTTACAATTCCTATAAAAAATAAAAAAAAAATTACTGCTATAACTGAATCTTTTCAATCAATTATCTGGCATTTAATTGTCTCCCATCCTGAGTTAAAAAAGAATTCTATGAAATGGGAAAGTCTTTTAAAATGAAAAAAGCAATTTTTTTTGATAGAGACGGAGTTATTAATAAAGAGGTTTTTAGAAAAAAGTTAAATAAATGGACTGCTCCACATAAAATATCAGAAGTTAAAATAAAAAAAAAAACTTTAAAAGTTATCAATGAATTAAAAGAAAAAAATTTTTTTTTTTTTGTAATATCTAATCAGCCAGATTATGCATTAGGATTAACTAGTTTAAAAAATTTAAAGTTAGTGCATGGTAAAATAAAAGAAATTCTTCAAAAAAATTCTATTTTAATTAAAAAATATTTTTATTCGTATAGGCATGAAAAAAGCATAATAAAAAAATTGGGCCCACCATGTTTTGATAGAAAACCCAAGCCTTTTTTTTTAAATAAAGCAAAAAAAAAATATAATTTAGATCTTAAAAACTCATGGATAGTTGGTGATCGTTATACTGATATAGATTGTGGTAAAAAAGCTGGTTTAAAAACTATTGGGATAAAAAGTAATATTTATTCATTTAACAGAAGTAAACCTGATTATTTAATTAAAAATATTAATGAATTATTAGATATTATTGATTAATAAAAATAATTAATTTAAAAAATATTTAAATATTGATAATATTAAAATTATGAACAATAAAAATACTTCACCAACAATTGAACAGTCATTAAAAATGATTGAAGACAAACTTAATAATGAAAAAAAAGTTAATAAAAAAAAAGAAAATAATAATTCAATAAAAAGAATTTTCTCAAAAGTTATAAAAAAGAATTCTGAAAAAAACAATAATAAAAAAGAAGATGTAATTTTATTAACAAAAAAAGTTGTTGCTAAAGATAAAAAAGAAAATAAACCTTTAATAAAAAAAGTTAGTAATAAAAAAATTAATGTAGAAAAAAAAGAAGATATTGCTGTTGATTTAAGAATTAAAAATCAAAAAAATTTAGAAAATACTACTGAATTAGCAGTTATTATAAAAAAATTAAAAAATATTAGAGATAAGAAAATTAATAATTCTAAAAAGAAAAATTCAAAGAAAATAAATAAAGAAATTAAAAAACTTAATGAAGCAATTGATTTAGCTGAGAATTTATTCAAAAAAGAGCTATTAGATTTATAATTTGAAACAAATTATTTTTTTCTTAAGTACTCTTGAAAACAAGTTTTGTTTACCTTATATGGCACTATGGGATATGCCGATTATGGGTATCTAGATTATAAACTTGCTTTAAAAAGGAGTTAAAATGATGGATAAAGTCCCTTCAATTTTTAACAATTTAAGACCTTTAACTATAGGATTTGATGATGTTTTTGATCATTTTGAATCTTTGTTAGATGATGACTATAGAGTCACATCATCTAGAATAAATTATCCACCATATGATATAAGAAAAGTTGGTGATAATAAATTTAATATCGAGGCTGCTCTTGCTGGTTTTAATAAGAATGATATAGAAGTGTTAACAAAAGATAATACTTTGACTATTAAAACCAAAAAGGAAAAAACATTAAATAATAATAAGAATGGTGATAGCGAGGTTCTCCATAAAGGTATTTCAAAAAGATACTTTGAAAGATCTTTCACAATCGCCGATGATGTTAAAGTACTTGGAGCTGAATTAAAAGATGGTCTTTTAAAAGTTTCCTTAGAACGTTTAGTACCTGAGGAAAAAAAAGAAAAAGTTATCGTAATTAAATAAAAAAATTGAATGGGGTGGCTTTTTTGGCCCCATTTAGTTATCTATTTGATTTTCTCCACTCCCATGGATAATTAAATTTTCCTGACCACGCACCTGCTTTAACTTTTTTTGCTTCATTTTCTGCATCTTTATATTTTTTAGACATATAACTAAATGCATAACCATAAAGAACCATATTCTCATTAATATCAAGATCTCCAATATAACAAGTAGCTAACCATCTTTTATAACGATCTTTTTTCTTTGCTATACATCGAATCGGTTGGTCAGAAATTATTTTTGATAAAGCAGATATGGAATCTTTACCACATTT
>CEUZ01002319.1_pt1 | contig 28311 bp, 29 predicted proteins | sample 361511 | NCBI WGS metagenome assembly CEUZ01 (sample SAMEA2622822, study PRJEB7988) | marine metagenome | biome: marine biome (ENVO:00000447); feature: surface water layer (ENVO:00002042); material: "saline water (ENVO:00002010), including plankton (ENVO:xxxxxxxx)" | depth 5 m | reverse complement strand
ACTTCTAAATGCGCATCAGAAGACCTGTCACCCAGTTCAGCCATAACACCCAAATAGGCGATCTTTGCACCACTGGAAGGAAGTGAGGCTAAAGAATTTATAGCAGCTTTCATAGAAGTGGGGTTCGCGTTATACGTGTCATTTATAACGGTTATACCTTGGGAAGTTTTAGTGATTTCCATTCTTAAGGGCGACAACTCTACATCACTTAAACCTTCGACCACGGAATCAAGCGACAATCCAGCTGCCAAACCTACAGCTGCAGACGCTAGTGCATTGGAAATCATTTGTTCGCCGGCAATATTCAGTTCTACTTTAGCTCTACCCCAAGGAGTGTTGAGCATAAATGACGGCTTCAAGTTTTCATCTAATTTTGTAGAGGTTGCACGTATCTCACCCAGATGGCCAAAAGTTAGTTTTCTTGCACGAGTTCTGGGCGACTGTCGTGTCACCTCTTCCACATCAGCGTTGAGTACAGCGCATCCTTCTGTAGGCAGTCGATCCAATATTTCCCCTTTCGTGTTCGATATAGAATCGATCGAACCAAATACTTCAGTATGTGACTCAGCAACAGTGGTAATGACACCAATATCTGGATACACGATTTCGCAAAGTTCTGCGATATCGCCTTCTTTACGGGCTCCCATCTCCAATACCAAAAATTCTGAATCATCTGGTGTGTTTAGAAGCGTCAAAGGAACGCCTATCTCATTATTGTAAGAATTTAGGCTCGCGTGAACCTTTCCTTTCTGTCCTAAAACAGCTTTTGTCATATCTTTCACTGAAGTCTTGCCTACTGATCCTGTTACACCAACAACTAGAGCATCAGTAGAAAAACGTGCTGCTTTACCTAAACTCTTCAACGCTGTGAATGTATTTTCAACCCGTATGGATGAACCTTGTCTTGGTTCTTGTTGAGTCAAATAAGCGGCAGCACCTGATTCAACAGCCTCATCTATATAGGAATGGCCGTCTCTTTCCGATATCAGTGGCACAAAAAGACAACCCGGTTGAACCTGCCGCGAGTCTTGTGTGGCTCCTTCCACCTTCTTCTCGTCACCAAATGACTCACCAAAGGTGACGTTTGCTATTTGCGACGTGTTGAATTGCATATCTACATTCTTTCAGCAGCGGGTAAGACAGTGGGGTCACTTGCAAATTATCTTTTATGCGTATATGTCCAACTGGCTATCAGATAATCTTTCGTCTTATCCAAGTAGCAATAATTTCCACTAGATAAACAACGACGAAGATACAGAAAATTATCCCACCAAGTGTTTCAAAATAGAGTCTTTTTGCCGCGCTCATTAATAAAAAACCGATTCCCCCACCTCCTACGATTCCTAAAATCGTAGAGCTTCTTATTGCAACGTCAAGGAGATACAAAGAGTTGCTGACCATAGAAGGTGCGACTTGCGGCAAGACACCAGTGACAGACTCTTGGAGTCTGTTTGCTCCTGTAGAACTGACGCCATCTCGAATTCCTTGGCGCGCTTCTTCGATAGAGTCAGCGAAAAGTTTTGTGATGAACCCAAACATGCCAATTGCGAGAGCCAGAGTACCGGTCTTAGGTCCGGGACCAATTGCCGCTACAAAAACTACAGCTACGACAAGTTCTGGGACGCATCTTACGAGCAGCATGAAAAATCTTGAAGTCAGATATATAAACCTTCCAGGAGCAGTGTTGCTGGCAGCAAGAAAAGAAAAAGGAACAGCAAATAACAAAGCTATCCCAGTCGCTGCAAAACCGATGGCGATGGTGTCTACCATGTCACTAAAAATTCGATCTGTAAACCATGACCAGTCGTTGGGTGTGAGTCTTGCTACAAAACTTGGAAGTTTCTGACTTCCGTTAACTATTTTACTAGCGGCAATGTCAGGGATAGCTATGGAGAGTATGAGGAGAATAAAAAAAATTAAACCCACAGAGTTGACTTTGACTCTCTCTCTAGTCCATGGAGGACTAAGCGTCTTACCTGTAGGTTCGCCCGCTTCCAACTTTGCTTTATTCGAAGAGTTGCTTATCATCCAGTCGGCGATTTTTTTGCCTGGACGTGTCCGATCTCCAAAAAATAACTCTGCGAACTTACTCGGCTTTCCAGGCAACTTCGTCTCCGTCTTTCCCAGAAGTGCGTGACGCGTAATCGCTGAAAGTATCTCTAGAAGAATTACTAAAACAACAATGAGAATGGTGATTCCAAGCATCTCCTGATACCGAAGACTTCCTGCATAGCCGCGTAGAATAAGTCCAATACCACCGGCTCCAACCCACCCAAGAATTGGAGCTGATCTAAAATCAATTTCAAGACGGTAAAGAGAGATTGATATGACTGTTGGAACCATTTGACTCCAAACACCTGTATACAAATCTTGTAAAGGTCCTGCTCCTGTAGCTACTACGCCTTCACGAGGTCCGGGGTCGATATCCTCTGCTGCATCTGTTATTAGCTTGCCGATCATACCTATTGAGTGAATTCCAATAGCTAGTAGCCCTGGAAGAACACCTATTCCATAGAGACGAACAAAACAAATGGCAAATACTAGTGCTGGAGTTGCTCTTGAGAAAACAATTATGGCACGAGCAAGTGCGCGTATTGGTGCAAAAGGCATAAGATTGCGAGCAGAAAGCAGTCCCAGCGGAACACCAAGCACAATACCTAGTGCAGTCCCAGCGAAAGCGATGAAGAAAGTATCTAGAGCTGCTTTTGTTATGACTGTAAAATCTTCGCTTGGAATGAAAGGGGGGACCATACGCGATAACAGATTTTGAGTTTCAGGCCATCCTTCAAATATTTCTATAATCCCTCCAAATGAAAGATCAACTCTATTTATCGACCATACAAAAAGCCCAAAAATCGCGAAAAGAGCGAACCATATCTGGCTTCTTTGAAGTGTCCATGGCTTGGATACTTTTTCTGAGTAGGACATTTTTGTGCTTTCTGGATTCGAACTACTCATCATTTTCAAAATTAAAAATCATGAAGGTGAAACTTCAGACGCTTCTAAATATTCACCAGTTTTACTTCCTTCAGGGTCAAGTTGTTGGTAAACGACCATGACATCTTCCTGTGATAAAGATTCGTCTACTGGAGTGTCTAAAACGATTTTTCCTGAACGAAGACCGATTAAACGATTTGCCCAACCCAAAGCTAGATCGACCTGATGGAGACTGCAAAGCACAGTTATATTGTCTTCAATGCAGCACTGGACTAGTAAGTCCATTACTTGACCTGATATTTCAGGATCAAGTGAAGCGACCGGTTCATCAGCTAATACGATTTGAGGTTTTTGCATGAGAGTGCGAGCAATAGCCACTCTTTGTTGTTCACCACCCGAAAGAGTGTCAGTCCTCTGCCAAGATTTATCAGCTAGTCCTACTCTTTCAAGTTGTTCTATAGCTTCAGATCTCATGCTTTTTGAATACATAAGTGCACTGAGTCTTGGACCCCATATGCGCCCTAAAGCTCCGCTTAGTACGTTTTCTATACAGGTGAGTCTTCCCACAATATTGAATTGTTGAAACACGAAACCGACATCTCGCCTGAGGGATCTGAGCTCTTTTCGGGTTAGAGAAGCAACTTTCTTACCAAGGACACTCGCTGAACCTTCAGTTGGCAAATGGAGTCCATTCAAATGCCTAAGCAAGGTAGATTTGCCTGATCCGGATAACCCGATGATGACAAGTAGTTGTCCTTTTGGAACTTCAAAAGAAACTCCATCCAGAGCTCTTATTTTTCCGTTATCGAATGTCTTAACTAAGTCTGCAACTTCAACAGCGTTCTCTTCTGGCGTTGTGGAACTTTTCTGTTCCACAACGCCAGAGATCGAACTATTCTCAGAATCCATAGGTATCTGTTGCTAATTTCGTTTATTAGTCACACTTACTGGCTTTAGTGACCTCACATACCTTTCGGATTCCGTCATAGAAAGAATCTGACTTCGCTATGTAGCCCCAATCGTCTCGGAAGCTGCAAGTATTTTCCTCAGGTGTACCTGTGCAGTATCCATTGGCTAGTGCATAGTCAACATTGGCTTTGGTAGTCATTACTTCCTTGAAACGGGCAATGAAATCTGCTGGAAGTGTCGCTGTGTTTATAGCAGTTGGTGGGCTTGCTATATATTCCGTCTTCCAAATAATTCTCACGTCTGCATTTTCAGGATTCTGATCATCGTCTCCAACGTCATCAATGACTCCGTTAATGTCGCCTCCTTTAACAAGAATTCCGGGACCTCCGCTTTTACTTACAAAGAAAACATCAGCTGCAAATCCTGCATCACAATCCCCGTTAACGACACTCAGAACTGCAACATCATGACCTCCAGCGAAGATCGGTTCTATATCAGTAGATGTCTCCGATGGATCCATGCCGGCTGACAATAGACCTTCTGAAGGGAATAAGAATCCTGAAGTTGAACCCGGATCAACGAAGCACACTTTTTTACCCCGTAAGTCATCAATACCATTGATGTCGCTGCCAGGTTGTGTAACTAGGTAGCTTCGGTATCCAGGGATTGCATCTGGTCCATCTACTAATACTCCAGCTACATCTAGTTTCGCACCAGTTTGTGTAGCAAGCACATAGGAGAATCCTCCAAATTGAGCGGCATCTACTCGACCGGCAATAAGTCCTTCAATAAGTCCTGCGTATTCAGAAGCTTCGAAGAAGTCAATTTCTTCAAGCCCTTCTATCTCGTCCGTAAGAATTGACATAGTTGTGTCATATAAAGTAGCTAGCTCACCTGCATCTTCTGCTGGAACCGCTCCAAAAGTGATCTTGCTCGGCCAGGCTGAACTTTCATCATCTGATCCACACGCACTCGTGATCGCTGTGATCATGACTAAAGTTGTTACCAATGCAAGCAATTTTTTAAAGGAAAACTTCCCTTTCATTTTTACCCCCTATTTGCTCTTAGGTTTAACTATTCCGTCGCTCTTTGATGTTTGTCAAACCCTACAAAAAAAACACCGCAAAAATTTTTTGCTTTTTGGTGCCATCACACTCTCTCCTTATTCTCCTAACATGTCACAATGAGCTCAAAGCGCTGTCTCGTCGTTATTTTTGGTGGTCAGAGCGCCGAACACAATGTTTCATGTATCTCTGCGCGCCATGTTATTGAAGCTGCCAATCCTGAATCATATGAAGTTGTACCAGTCGGTATCGACAAAGAAGGAGAATGGCATCTTGCTGAGAAGGCTGTCGAAGAACTCAAGAATGACACTCTTAAGGAATCCCTAGAACCCAGTGGTCCTATATGGAACCCCATAATTGAGTTAAGTAACCTATCTGAAAAGGAACTCGTTGTTTTCCCTCTGTTGCATGGTCCACTTGGAGAAGATGGAACCATTCAAGGACTGCTAGAAGTCATAGATGTGCCATATATAGGGAGTGGAGTTTTAGGCTCTGCGCTTGCTATGGACAAAATAGCCACAAAAGAAATCCTGACCCACCACAAGATCCCACAAGCTAATTATAGAAGTGTGGACTCAAAGCTATTTGAAATTCTAGATGATGACGGTTTGAACTCTTTATTTCTTGAATTGTTTGGAGGACTGGGATCAACTGTTTTCGTTAAACCAGCGAATCTAGGCTCTTCCGTAGGAGTTTCTAAAGCCAACTGTGCCAACTCATTGAAAGAAGCCTTAGAAAAAGCTTTCACCTATGACGAGTGGGCGGTTGTGGAAGAAGCTATAGAAGGAAGGGAAATCGAGCTTTCTGTCTTGGGTGATATGGTTCCTCAAGTCTCGACACCGGGTGAGATAAAACCCATGGGTGACTTCTATGACTACGAGGAAAAATACCATAGCAATACTGCTGAATTAATCGATAACCCAGACATTGATGCAGAACTTGTTTCAGATCTTCAACAACTAGCGGCTCGCGCTTTCTTAGCTTTGCGTTGTTCTGGAATGGCAAGAGTTGATTTTTTCCTTCACCCTGAGAAAGGTCCAATACTTAATGAAGTAAATACAATTCCAGGTTTTACACCTATATCCATGTACCCAAGACTCTGGGAAAAAGCTGGGCTTTCTTACTCTGATCTCGTAGACCGTCTAGTAGATATCTCTCTTGAAAGGTTCTCGCGTAAACGACGCAACACTGTTATTTAGTTTGTGAATAATTAGGGTCAAGAGAAACTCTTAGAAATCTTATTAGCTCGCGACGCCTTACGGTTACAGGTCTAAGGGCTTGTTCAATACCTGCAGCTCTTAAGACTTCGATTTCTGTTGCCAATCCGACGACAGTTGAGTAAGCACTCAAGATAACCAATCTAGGATCTGTTCGCCGCATCCTTCCAACTTCCATCTCGGATTGCATCCATAAGATCGCCCGATCCATAAGTGGAGTCATCAATACCTTAAGTCGCTCTGAACCGACAGATCCAGGTCTACTTACTTCCCTCAATAATCCCAACAGTAATGGCTCACGCAATGCGAGACGAAAAACCATTCTGGCTAAAGCTTCGATCCTTTCCCATCCTTTTAATTCGCTATTTAATACTTCTTCGATTGATGAGATTAAATTTTCTGCTGCTCTTTCGACAACAGCATTCAGCAGACCCTTTTTGGTAGCGAAATGATAAAGAATGGTTTGTTTTCTTATTTCTAAAGATTTTGCAATGACGTCTAATGAAGTCGCGTCAAATCCAGAAGTGCTAAATGATGCCAATGCAGCATCTAGAATCCTTTCTTTTGTCGCAATTTTTTCAATTTTTTCCATAGAACTATCGTTTCTTGCCTTACCAATTGGTAAGTTTAACTTACCATATGGTAAGTAATTACAATGATTAAAGAAAAATTATCCGGTAAACGGATAGCAATCACCGGAGCTACAGGTTTTCTTGGTACTGCTCTAGTAGAACGTTTACTCAGTTCTGTACCAGACTGTGAGCTTGTTCTACTTGTACGTCCCGGTAGAAGAGGTGCCGACAAGCGCGCCGAGAGAGAAATACTCCGCAACGACGCATTCAACAATCTTCGCGAAAAACTTGGACAAGAAGGTTTCAATCAATTATGCGAGGAAAGAGTCACAGCTATTTCCGGAGATGTAAGTGTCGACGGTTTGGGGCTTGATGAAACTGGTCGTAGCGAGCTAGCGGAATGTGATTTGTTCATTCACTCAGCAGCAGTGGTTAGTTTCGACTCACCTTTAGACCAAGCTGTGGAAGTAAACCTCTTGGGACCAGTTCGTATCGCTCAAACCCTAAATGATCTCGCTGCAACTCCTCATCTCATCTCAATCTCAACTTGTTACGTTGCTGGCAGTAGAAGAGGTGCTGCTCCTGAAGAGCCTGTAGATGCTAGCCCATTCTTTGTTGATGTCAATTGGAAAATTGAGGTCGATGCCGCTAGACGCACAAGACAAGAAACAGAAACAGCGAGTCGAAGTCCAGAACGATTAAGCGAATTTCGTAAAGAGGCCCGTGCGGAACTAGGAGCTGCCGGTGTTCCTGCAATCGCTTCAAAAACTGAACAACTACGTTCGCGCTGGGTGGATGATCGAATGGCTGAAGCAGGTCGTTCACGAGCTCACTCATTGGGCTTTCCAGACGCATACGCATACACAAAAGCACTAGGCGAAATTGCACTTCGCGAAACAGCAAAATCAATCCCTATCAGTGTCGTAAGACCTTCAATTATTGAATCTGCATTAGCTAAACCTTTTCCAGGTTGGATAAGAGGTTTTCGAATGGCAGAACCTGTAATCATTTCATACGCTAGAGGTCTGCTAAAAGACTTTCCAGGTATACCCGAAGGAACCATAGATGTAATACCAGTTGACCTAGTCACTTCTTCAATTTGTGCTGTGGCTGCGAGAGGCCCAGGTGAAGAACCTGACATTATCCAAATCGCATCAGGAAGCATAAACCCTCTTCGGTATGGACATCTATTTGATCTAGTCCGCGCATGGTTCACTCTTCACCCTGTCTACGACGAAATAGGTCAACCAATTGCAGTACCGAGTTGGGACTTTCCAGGTATTAGCAAAGTTAGAAAACAGCTTGAAAGAGGCCAAACGCTTATAAATAAGACACAAAAAGCTTTTGACCAATTGCCAATTAGAGGCTCGAGGGCCGACGTGCTTGCCAAACTAGAAGAGCAACGAGATCAAATTGAAAAAGCACTGGGATATGTAGATCTATACGGAGCTTATGTAGAATGCCAAGCCATCTATGGCCTAGAAGAGTTATTGAAACTATGGGACTCTTTGGATGACGATGACAAAAATGATTTTTGCTTCGACCCTGAAGTAATTGACTGGGACCAGTACGCGAACGAAATCCACCTACCCTCAGTAGTTAAAGCAGGTAGAGTTCCCATGAACCCACCTTCGAAAAACGGTCAGGATAGAAAAACACGTCTCCGAAATCAGATCCTTTCCCCAGACCGTCATATCGCTGCTTTCGACTTAGAGAACACTCTTATTGCCTCAAACGTAGTTTCTTCCTTCGCTTGGCTTGCCAGCAGGAGACTATCTACCCCCGATCGTATCCGTCTCGTAATTAAGACATTGGCTGAAGTTCCTAAACTGCTTTCTCTGGACAAACAAGATCGCGGTGATTTTCTACGCCATTTCTATAGACGCTACGAAGGAGCTCCAATTTCCCAGATTTCTGAGGATTCAGCTGAACAATTCAGTGACCTCATACTCTCAAAGTCATTTCCCGAAGGTATCCGTAGAGTTAGAGAGCATAAAAATTTAGGACATAAAACAGTTCTTATTACAGGCGCTCTAGATTTCATAGTTGAGCCACTTAAACCTCTTTTCGACGATATTATTTGCCCCACACTTGGCCGAGAAGGCGATGCCTATGATGGTCGACTAATTGATGTACCTCCCACAGGTGAATCCAGATATCAAGCACTAGCAGACTACGCAGCGGAGAATGGACTCGACCTGCGAGAATCAGTCGCTTATGCTGATTCAGCTAGTGACCTGCCAATGCTTGAGGCTGTTGGTTTTCCTGTAGCAGTGAATCCCGAAGTTCGTCTTGCCAGCATTGCCAGAAAACGCGGTTGGCTAGTTGAAAATTTCAGCAAATCACCTGGAATGCATAACAAAATCTTGCCTTTGGCTCCGCACCGAGGAAGTGAACGATGAAAGCTCTTAGGTTCAAAAGGAACATCCCAAGATATGCTGCCGCCAAAATCGCAGGAAACATCATGCCTGGTTCTGGGGCAAGTTTTGGCCCGATAGATCTAATCCAAGAAGAAGCATCAGAAGCCCCAGGGAAAGACTGGGTAAGAGTAAGACCGAGACTCTCAGGGATTTGTGGTTCCGACTTAGCCACAGTAGACGGTAAGTCAGCTAGATATTTTGAACCGCTTGTCTCATTTCCCTTTACACCCGGTCATGAAGTAGTGGGAAATCTTGATGATGAAAGTCGAGTTGTACTCGAACCAGTTTTAAGTTGCACGAGTCGGAATATATCGCCGGTATGCAGCCCTTGTGGTGAAGGGAAAATAGGAAACTGTGAAAATGTGACTATTGGTGAAATCTCACCTGGTATCCAAACCGGATCATGTCATGACACCGGCGGTGGGTGGGCTACTGAATTTTACGCTCATCCCAGTCAACTGCATTCTGTCCCTGATGACCTCTCAGATGAAGCTGCAGTAATGATAGAACCGACCGCATGCGGAATACATGCAGCTTTAGCCGCAGAACTTCCAGAGGACGGAGTAGTCGCAATTTTAGGGAGTGGAACTTTGGGGCAAGTTACTATTTCAGCCCTAAGGCAATACACAAAGCCAAAAGCAATTATCTCAACCGCCCGCTATCCGGAACAAAAGAAACTAGCAGCAGCCCTGGGATCTGATCTGGTTGTAGCACCCAACGAAATCCACCGTGCAATTAGAAGAGTTTGCGGAACAAGAGCCATTGCGAATGTGTCTGAAAAAAAACCTGAGGGGCGCGTGGATCGACTAACAGGCGGTGCCGATGTTGTGATTGACTGTGTTGGTTCATCGCAAAGCATTAGTGACGCTTTGGCAATAACTAAACCGAAAGGACGCATTGTGCTCGTAGGAATGCCGTCGATCGTTGAACTTGAATTGACACCCCTATGGCACCGAGAACTCCAAATAATTGGAGCTTACACTTATGGAACTGAAGTGCTTGAGGATGGAAAAACTGCGAGTACTTTTGATCTCGCATTCGAGCTGGTTAAAACTGCGAAACTCGAAGAACTAGTCTCAGCTTGCTATCCACTCGACGACTATCAGGAAGCCTTAAAACATGCCGCTAATGCTGGCCAACGAGGTGCATTCAAGATTGCCTTTGACCTTCGAAACGAACGGGAGCGAAATATCAAATGAGAAAAAACACTAAAGAAAATTCATACCCTTCTCCAAGACCTGGGTTTGTACTCGATGTGGATAGAAACACCCCACCAATTGTTTTTCATCACGGAGAAAATTTCCGTTTGGAAAAACTACCTGTTGGCAGGTCACGGGTTATATATCCTTCTGAACCTCTATTTGGAATTCCTGACCCAGAAGGCGCTATAAATCATGCCCTCATGAATCCACTTGGCGACTCAGACCCTCTCCCCTCACTTCTTAAACCTAACATGAAGCTCACAATCGCATTTGATGACATCTCCCTTCCACTTCCACCCATGCGTAAACCAGATATAAGACAACGCATAATCGAAGCTGTGCTTGATATGGCTGCAGAAGCCGGCGTTGACGATGTGCACCTTATCGCTGCTCTTGCTTTGCATAGGAGAATGACCGAGGATGAACTACGCCATGCAGTAGGAGATCGTGTCTATGACTCTTTCGCTCCAAAAGGCTTGCTCTACAACCTTGACGCTGAAGATCCCGAAGGAATGGTAGTTCTGGGTGAAACTCCCCATGGGGAAGAAGTCCATTTTTGTCGAAGAGCGGCCGAGAGCGATCTACTGATATACGTAAATATCAACTTAGTGTCGATGGATGGCGGTCATAAAAGTACGGCAACAGGTCTAGCGGGATACACCGGTTTAAGACACCATCACAATCCCCACACTCTCAAGAATTCAAAATCAATAATGGATCGTGAAAACTCAGCTTTACACGCTTCGAATTGGCGCATGGGAGACGTAATAAAAGATGCAGGTGTGAAGATCTTTCAGATTGAAACAACCGTGAACAATAATACCTTTGGAAGAGAAGGTCCTCTAGCACTTCTCCAGAAAAGAGAATGGGAATGGAACACAAGAGATAGGGCCCAATTTATTGCTATGCAACGAGGCTTAGACCTCCTCCCAGTTAAAACCAAGAGAAGCATTTTCGGAGGATGGCAATCACCTTACGAATTGACATCGATTCAAGCAGGTGAGGTGGAAGCTGTCCATCAGAAAACTATTGAAAACGTCTATGCCCAACAGCTGGTAAAAGTTGAAGGACAAACAGACATACTCACAATGGGACTTCCTTACATCTGTCCCTACAACGTGAACTCCATAATGAACCCTATTTTGGTTATGTGTCTTGGACTTGGATATTTCTTCAACCTCTATAAAGGAAGACCTCTGGTTCGCGAAGGAGGGGTTGTCATAATGAGCCACCCAACACCTTGGGAGTTTCACCCTGTTCACCACCCTAGCTACATCGATTTTTTTGAACAGGTCTTACCAGAAACAACCGACCCGGTAGAGATTGAACAACGCTACGAAAAACAATTCGCGGAAGATGAATGGTACATACACCTGTACCGAAACTCTTACGCATATCACGGAGTTCACCCTCTCTACATGTGGTATTGGGGAAGTCATGCTATGGATCACCTTGGAAGAATTATTATCGTTGGTGGTGATAAAAAAGCTGTTAACAGACTCGGCTTCCAATCTGCATCTACACTCCAAGACGCTCTAGAAATAGCTTCAGATGTTGTCGGTCCTCAGCCAACAATTACACATTTAAAGAACCCTCCTCTAGTTATGGCAGATGTGATTTGAAATGAAGACGATTGATTCCCTGGCTTATAGTTTTAAGAATAAATTTTTAAAACTTGGCTTCCCATGGGTCTCAGCCCCTTCACCTATAGGTGTCGAATCTAGAACAAAAAGCAACTTGCTAGGGGCTGACTATGATACCGATTGGGCTCGTCGTTCAGGAGCGCGCGTTGTACGCGCTATTATTGTGGAAACTTTGATGCGACCGGTCATGTCGTTTCTGGCTTCACCAACACGAGAAGGATTGGACCGGCTAGAGAATCTTAAGGGACCCGCTATTTTTGCTGCCAACCATCAGAGTCATGCTGATACCCCACTTTTAATTACTTCGATACCTGAACCATGGCGACATGAACTAATTATTGGAGCTGCTGCTGATTATTTCTTCAACACAAAAGCTACTAGTGCAATCTCGGCTTTAGCAATAGGGGCTGTTCCGATTGACAGAACCAAAGTAAGTAGGCAGTCAGGTGACATGATCTCGGAACTAATAGAAAAAGGCTGGAGCCTTCTCATCTACCCTGAAGGCGGTCGCAGTCCTGACGGATGGGGGCAACCATTTCGAGCTGGCGCTGCCTATCTAGCAATACGTTGTGGTGTTCCTGTTGTCCCCATACATATTTCTGGAACAGGTAAAATTCTTAGAAAAGGTAAAAATCTGCCGAGACGTTCAAAAAGCACCGTAACTTTTGGTTATCCAATGAACCCAGAACTTGATGAAAATGCTAGATCTTTCAGTACCCGAATTGAAAAAGAAGTAAGAAGTCTCGCTGATGAAACCTCTTCCAGTTGGTGGAATGCGCGAAAAAGGTCATATGTAGATACATCTCCGTCTCTAACAGGACCTGAAATTGGAGCTTGGAGAAGATCTTGGGCTCTTAGCGACAAGGATGGAAGAACCCGGAGGCGTAGACGCCGGTGGCCTGTGATCTAAATCATCAAGTTGGTCACAGTTGACAAAAGGTGAATTCTGATTTGATAGGTTTAAATCATGACAGTTCAATCCCAGACTCCAACGGAACTAGTTAAAGGCGTTTACGCTAATCTTGAAAATCGCCTAGCTGCTGGAAGAAAAGCTTTAAACCGCCCTTTAACTTTGGCCGAAAAGATCCTAATTAATCACTTGGATAACCCACAATCCACAGAGATGGACCGTGGAGTCTCTTACGTAGATTTACACCCTGACAGGGTGGCAATGCAAGATGCCACTGCTCAAATGGCCTGGTTGCAATTCATGACAGCCGGTCTCGAAGAAGTACAGGTTCCCACCACTACACATTGCGATCATTTAATCCAAGCTCGAATCGATAGTGCAACAGACCTTCAGGTCGCAGTTGAAAATAATTCTGAAGTTTATGACTTTCTTGAATCAGTTTGTGCTAAATACGGAGCAGGATTCTGGAAACCCGGATCTGGAATCATCCATCAAGTGATTCTTGAACAGTATGCATTTCCTGGTGGGATGATGATCGGAACCGACAGCCACACGCCTAATGCCGGAGGATTGGGAATGGTTGCAATTGGCGTAGGGGGTGCTGATGCAGTTGACGTCATGACCGGATTCCCATTTAACGTAAAATGGCCAAAATTGATAGGTGTTCATTTGACGGGAGAGCTAAGTGGTTGGGCTTCACCAAAAGATGTGATTCTAAAGGTGGCTGAGATTCTCACTGTCAAAGGCGGTACTGGATCAATCGTTGAGTATTTAGGACCTGGAGCACGAACTCTTTCGGCAACTGGTAAAGGAACAATCTGCAATATGGGAGCAGAAATCGGTGCCACTACATCTCTTTTCCCTTATGACGAAGCCATGTCACGTTATCTCAATGCAACGAATCGTGAAGCCACTGCTCAAGCTGCCAACGCAGTAAGTAGTAACCTTCAGGCTGATCAAGAAGTAGAAGAAGACCCGCATAGTTTCTTTGACCGCGTTATTGAAATAAACCTCTCTGAATTAACACCTCATATAAACGGACCACACACTCCTGATTTAGCCCGACCAATTGGTGACCTTGCTCAAGAAGCCAAATCCAATGGATGGCCTCTTGAAGTAAGTGCAGGATTGATAGGCTCATGCACTAATTCAAGCTATGAAGACATCACACGAGCAGCTGGCATAGCAAGAGATGCCCTTTCTAAAGGTTTGAAAGCAAAAATACCTTTGATGGTCACACCGGGGTCAGAACAGGTGCGGGCAACAATAGAAAGAGATGGTCTTCTATCAGACCTTGAAGCTATCGGAGCAACTGTTCTTGCTAACGCTTGCGGTCCCTGCATAGGTCAATGGGATCGACAAGATATGAATGATGGAGTTCCCAACAGTATTGTAACTAGCTATAACCGCAACTTTCCAAAAAGAAACGACGGATATGCCTCAACATTCGCCTTCGTTACATCACCTGAAACAGTTGTTGCTCTGAGTATCGCTGGAACACTGGATTTTGACCCTGCAGTTGATTCATTAACTACAGAAAACGGCGAAGAGGTGAAACTTTCCGTAGACGCCGGAGAAGAACTACCCTCCAAAGGTTTTGATTCTGGCGAGGAAGGTCTCTTCAAACCTCCACCTTCTGACAATTCAAATATTGATATTTCCATACCTCCTACGAGCGAAAGGCTTCAAACCCTCACTCCTTTCAAACCTTGGGATGGGAAAGACTTTGAGAATCTACCAGTTTTAATGAAAGCAAAAGGCAAGTGCACAACCGACCATATTTCAATGGCTGGTTCCTGGCTGAAGTACAGAGGCCATCTGGAAAATATCTCAGGGAACCTCTATTTGGGGGTAGTAAATGCATTTACGGGAGAAGTTGGAACTGGAATAGACATAATAGACGATGAGACAAGACCTTTTCCTGAAATTGCAAGGCGCTACCACGAAGCAGGAATCAGTTGGGTGGCCATTGGTGACGAAAATATTGGTGAAGGTTCTTCAAGAGAGCATGCTGCGATGGAGCCAAGATTCCGAGGTTGCCGAGCGGTAATTGCCCGCTCCTTTGCACGAATTCATGAAACGAACTTAAAGAAACAAGGAATCCTTCCTTTAACTTTCGACAACCCAAATGATTACGAGCTGATTGGTGAAAAGGACAAGATTTCAATAATAGGTCTAAACAACTTGAGAGAAAATCAACCTGTAGAAGTGCTGGTCAACAAATCCAACGATGATCATCTGAGTATCAAAACTAACCATTCGATGTCAGAGGATCAAATAGAATGGTTTAAAGCAGGAAGCGCCTTGAATCTTATTAGGCAAAAAACTAACGGTTAATTTTTCCTAAGCCGATAACCCCGATTACGAGCTTCTGCAAGCGTGTCGGGAGCAAAACAAATATACGTTTCATTTTCAACGAGTTCGTCAATAAGTACCCTCATCGACTCGCTTTCGTCAGCCTCGTCTAAGTCGTACACCTCTTGAGTTCTCTTATCTCCTATAAATCTATTGTTTTCGAAAATACTCAACCGCTCCATGAGGAAATGATATCTGATATCAATGTGGCTTTGTAAAAAGATTTAGGGGGCGCACTGAAGTGCACCCCCTAAATTGAAATATTGGAACTATTTCTGGATTTCTCAGATAGACCTTTTTGCTAATTGGGACCAGAACCAGCAGCCGAATCTGAGGGTGGCTGGCGGAATTTCGCCAGATGGTCCAGAACCGCCTAGCGGCCACCCACCTCCGAAGTCCCATAACGTTTACTACTAATCTGGACCACCTCCTCTCTTCGGTAATCACGACTATAGACGCGTGAAATAGTCAAGTAGTAATTTGAAAAAGATTTTCGCTCAGAAAGAAAGATCCCCTTTTAGTGAAATCTGTTCCAAACCTGCTTGAACAGCCAGTCGATCCGCTTCATCATTCCATATGTCACCCGAGTGACCCTTAACCCATTCGAAGGAAATATTGTTACGTTCTAAATAACTCTCAATTAAGGGCTCCCAGAGGTCACGATTCTTTACAGGTTTTTTGGCAGAGTTAACCCACCCTCTATGCAGCCAGCCTTCCCACCAACGATCACGAAAGCAATTAACCACATAAGTCGAGTCGCTGACAATAATTAACTGACCTTGGAATGCGCCAACAGCCTCAAGAGCAGCTCTTAATTCCATCCGCTGATTTGTCGTTTGAGACTCACTGCCAGCAGCGAACTCGCCTTCTGGCACTACCCAAGCCCATCCACCTGGACCTGGATTTCCAGAACAAGCTCCGTCTGTATATATCTTCGTAACTCCGGCATTCATATCTAAACTTTAATCCCGCCCATATTAGACACCCTGTAAAAGTTTTCTTTTTCTTCAATTTCGATAGAACAAATTTCAAAATTCCCTCTTTCGAACTATTCTTTTACCATGGCAACTAAATTTTCAGGAGATCTTGCCGTTACAGGTAACAATGATGCAGATCAACTTCTGAATAACAATCCTCTTGCACTTTTGTTAGGAATGCTTCTCGATCAACAGATCCCTATGGAATGGGCTTTTAAAGGTCCGTACACTCTCCTGGAAAGGTTGGGAGAACTTGATACTTCTTTAATTGCTTCTATGGAGCCTTCAAAATTTGAATCAATTTGCAAAGAAAAACCTGCCATACACCGGTTCCCCTCATCCATGGCGGGTCGCATCCAAGACCTTTGTCAACACTTGGTAGAAAACTATGATGGCGACGCAGAAAAACTATGGGCTGATTCAGACTCAGGTGAAACCCTTTACAACCGTCTTATAGCTCTACCAGGTTTTGGCTCTGAAAAATCAATGATCTTTACAGCTCTTCTAGCTAAGAGAATGGGATGCTCGCCAAAAGGATGGCAGGAATACGCTGGACCATTCGCAGACAACACACCGAGATCTGTTGCTGACATAAACAGTCAAGACTCATTAACTAAGGTTAGGGCTTGGAAAAAAGCTCAAAAGGCAGCTGGTAAAACAAAGCAGGACTAGAAAACTTACTCTCTCGTCTCTCCTCTTTTTCTTGCAGAACAGAACCATTCATAAGTTCTCAAAAGTCCTTCGGGTAACTCTATTTTCGATTGCCAACCGAGTGCTGTCAGCTTTGAAACATCCAAAACTTTTCTTGGCATTCCATCAGGCTTGGACGTGTCGAATACAATTTCTGCTTCGGGGTAAATCAAGTCTCTTATGCTCTCAGCTAAATCCTTAATGCTGTGATCTACTCCTGTTCCGACATTTATATGTTCCAAATCTGAATAATTATCCATCAGGAACAAACAGGCGTCAGCCAGATCGTCAACATGCAAAAATTCACGCTTCGCTTTTCCACTACCCCAGACCTCAACAGTACCCTGATGCTTCTCCTTTGCTTCATGGAAGCGTCTCATCAAACTTGGTAAAACATGCCCATTCAATTCATCAAAATTGTCTCCTGGTCCATAAAGATTTGTCGGCATCGCAGATATAAAATCATCTCCGTACTGCCTTCTGTAACCTTCACAAAGTTTTATTCCAGCGATTTTTGCTAACGCGTAGCTTTCATTTGTAGGTTCCAAAGGTCCAGTCAATAAAGAACTCTCAGCTATGGGCTGATGAGCCTCGCGCGGATAGATACATGAACTTCCCAGATATATCAGTTTCTCTACTCCCACTCTGTGACTTGCGTGTACAACGGTTCCATGGATCATCAGATTGTCGTAAATGAACTCAGCTGGACGTGTGCTGTTAGCTAGTATCCCCCCCACTGTTCCTGCGACAAGAAAAACATACTTTGGTTTCTCTACCTCGAACCATGCATCCACCGCTGACTGATCACGTAAATCTAGATCTCTTCTTTCCACAACCCTCAGTTTCGAAAATCCCTCTGATTCCAATTTTCGAATTATTGCAGAACCCACAAGACCTTTATGGCCTGCTACAAAAACTGAACTGTGGCGATCAATCATGTATTGAAGTTACCTTTCTTCTGTGGGTTGACTACTAATTGCACCCATCTCAGTCAAATAAATAATGAGAAGGTCAAGCACAACTACTACCGCTACTTCATTTAACGGTTCTGCAAGATCCAAAGCTTTAGCAACGACTTCATCTACTGCAATATCCAGGTCTGCAATTGATTCTTCGCTATTTCCTTTTGTTCTACCTTCTCCGATTTCCTGACCATGCTCTGATGTGATACCTGCTGAATCGAGAGAGTCGAGCCACAAGCCTATTATTGTGACAACCTCATCTTTTCGTAACTGTGAAGCTGCTTCTTCAGGAAGTCTCTCTGAAATCCATTCAACAGCATCATCCACTTCCAGAACAGAAGGTAATGAGGTTTCGCTCAAATTTCGAACCGTTAAAGCCACCGAAGCAAAAGCGATAAAGACAACTAAGAAAAATCCTAGAATCGCGAAAAATAAGAGCACAGTTCGGTTATAGCAACATCAGAGTCGCATCACTCACACTTGAAAGAATTTCAGACTATTTTCTTTGAGTTCAAAAGAGCTCAGATTCCAATTCTCTGTGCTAACAGTTCTCTATGATAGGTCGGATCTCCAAACAAAAGCTCGGAACTTTTAGCTCTTTTGAAGTACAAATGGGCGGGATGTTCCCAAGTGAAACCTATACCTCCATGGATTTGGATATTTTCAGCAGTCGTATTGAAATATGCTTCCGAACAATAAGCCTTAGCTAAACTAGCGACTGAAGGCAGTTCGTCATTTAGTTCAGCAGCACACCATCCTGCGTAATAAGCAGCTGATTTAGCAGACTCTACTTCGAGCAACATGTCTGCGCACTTATGTTTGATTGCCTGGAAACTCCCGATTGGTCGACCGAACTGCACCCTGTCTTTTGCATATTGAACAGCTGTGTCAAGACACTGTTGAGCTCCTCCAACCTGTTCGGCTGCAAGTGCAACAGCGGCCAAGTCCAAAACTCTTTCAAGTGTGCTCCAACCTTGTCCATCTTCACCAATAAGAGTTGCTTTAACATTTTCAAAATCAAGTCTTGACTGTTTTCTGGTCATGTCCATAGTTGCTAATTGTTTACGTGACAATCCATCTGCATCACCATCGACTTTGAAAAGTGAAATTCCTTTATCGGTGCAAGCTGCTACGAGGATCAAAGAAGCAGCATTACCATCGAGAACATACATTTTTGTTCCATTGAGTTCCCAACTGTCACCTGATGATGTCGCAAGCATTGTTATGCCATCACTGCCCCATTTTCCACTTTCCTCAGTGAAAGCCAAAGTTGCAATTGTCTCGCCGTTTGCTATGCCTGGCAAGAGTTCTGATTTAGCAGCATCGTCACCTGAGTGAATGAGAGTATTCGCGGCAAGAACAACTGTCGAGAAAAATGGCGAACACAGCAAAGCTCTTCCCATTTCTTCCATAACGACTATGAGTTCTACATATCCAAAACCCTGCCCCCCATATTCTTCAGGGATTATGAGGCTTTGCAGTCCCAGCTGCTCTGCCATCATTGACCAAGTTTCAGGATCATAACCTAAGTCAGTCTCCATCAATTCTCGCACTTTCGACTCAGGCGAATAGTTTTCCATGAATTGATTCACAAATTCGCGTAACTGTTCCTGTTCCTCTGTAAAAGCAAAATTCACTTTTTGGCTCCTTAAATCTAATTTCAGGAAATAAACATTATTTAAATTTCAATATTCGACGATATCGGGGTTAGTCGACTCTTGTTCCCTCATTGCTAACATGATTCATATGGATACTAACGAAGACTCGACACAAATACCCTCTTCGCCCTTCTCATCACCGTGTTCTCACACGGATCACCCCAAAACCGGTGTTCCAGGAGTTTCGCTTCATTATTGTGACACACAGGCTGAAATACACAGAATTGTTGTTGGCGAGTTGGACAATAACGTATTTTTTCTGCGTTGCCGTGAAACGGGTGAAAGTGCCCTGATTGATGCTGCTAATGAACACGAAAAATTGCTTGAGCTTTGTAAAGCTTTAAGTGTCAAAACTGTTCTTGAAACCCACGGACACTGGGATCACATACAGGCAGTCCCTGCCGTACGGGAAGCCGGATATGAAGTGGGGGTTACCAGTGCTGATGCAAAAATGCTCCCAAGCTACGATTATCTGCTCGAAGATGAAACAGTGATTGAAATTGGAAAACTTAAACTTCACACCATTCTTACCCCTGGACATACACCAGGATCAATCTGTTTCAGACTGGAAGGCTCTCCGATCCTTTTTTCAGGTGACACGCTTTTCCCGGGTGGACCTGGCACTACAGAATTCGAAGGTGGAGATTTTGAACAAATAATTCAATCCATCGACCGTCGACTTTTCAGTCAACTGCCCGGCGATACTCTGGTTCTACCAGGACACGGAAATGATACGACTATTGCTAATGAAAGCCCTTCGTTAGAGGAATGGGCAGCTCGAGGCTGGTGAAAGAAAAACCAGCAGTAATTCCGGCTGATGATAGACCCTTTGACTACACCCCTGTTCACACTTGGGAATTGCCTGATACACCTGTACGCGACAGAAACATCGCTGCTCAAGCTTGGTTGGAAGCCCCGAAAGAGCTTCTCATGTCTGGCGATGACCTTGGATCAGTAAAGATCGCTTACAAACGAAGAATAGGCAACTGGCTGCTCTGGCGCGCTGGACCCGCCCGGCATAGTGATGCAAGGTATATAGCTGTGTCTCTAGATAAAGAACAGAAGATTTGCACTTTTCGACTTTTCCCAGATGGAACAGGAAACGGGATAGGTGGCGATGACGAAAACCATGAAAATTTCAGAGCTTGGAAAATGTCACTTAAGAATTAGTTGACATAATTAACCCTATGTGGATAGTGGTAATTAAAAGCTCTCAATAGACTTAAAGCGTGTCACAGCCCAGCCCTTTATTCGAAATAACAGATCTTCACGCATCTGCTGAAGATGGAACACGCATCCTCAATGGAGTAAATATCACCATAAACGAAGGCGAAGTTCACGCCCTAATGGGTCCTAACGGATCAGGAAAATCCACTTTGGCTTCGGTCCTCCTGGGTAGTTCTGAATACGAAGTTATGAGTGGTGCCATACATTTTCGCGGTGAAGATATAACCGAATGGTCAACGGAGATGCGAGGAAAATCTGGCATATTTCTGGCCTTTCAATACCCTCATGAAGTTGCTGGGGTGTCCGTTATAAATTTTCTGCGGCAAGCACTCTCAGCTCGTAAAGACATCAAAATGTCTGTTCTGGAATTACGTCTCTCGATCATGGAATGGCTGGAAACACTTAACATGGATCCCTCTTTTGCTGAACGTTACCTAAATGAAGGTTTTTCGGGCGGAGAAAAGAAAAGAAATGAGATTCTCCAAATGGCTATTCTGGAACCTGAAATTGCGATTCTTGATGAAACCGACTCTGGTCTAGATATAGATGCTTTAACAGTAGTGGCAGAGGGTGTAGCAAAAGTTCGTGAAAAAAATTCAAGCCTAGGTGTACTAACAATCACCCATTATCAAAGGCTTTTAGATCATCTTCATCCTGACGTTGTACACGTAATCATGGACGGAAAAATTGTCGCCCGAGGCGGAAACGAAATAGTTGAAAAACTTGAATCATCAGGCTACGAGTCTTTTCGGAGTAACGGAAATGGCTGAATCTACTTTTGATCCTAAAAAAATTAAAAAGGATTTTCCGCTTCTTGAACGCATGGTCAATGACAAACCGATTGTTTATCTTGACTCAGCAGCCACTTCGCAGAAACCATTTGAGGTTATTGAGCGAATGAACGACTACTACAAGGAAATAAATGCAAATGTACACAGAGGCGCCTATCACATAGCTGAGCTTGCGACTGCTGAAATGGAACAGGCGCGCTACAAAGTCCATCGATTTATAAATTCCCCTTCTGAGAAAGAAATCATCTTCACGAAAAATGCCACTGAGGCTATAAACCTAGTTGCATACACCTGGGCGCGAAGTGAACTAAATACCGGGGATGTGATTCTGGTGAGTTCACTAGAACACCATTCGAACATAGTTCCCTGGCACCAACTATCAAGTGAGAAAGGCGTTGAAATTCGCTGGATCCCCATCACACATGACGGGCAGCTTGATCTCGAAAATATAGATGAACTGCTAAAAGGAGTAAAACTTCTTTGTGTTACGGCAGTTTCTAACGCTCTAGGGACAGTTAATCCCGTAAAAGAACTTGTTGGGGCTGCTCACAGAGTAGGAGCTCTTTGTCTCGTGGACGCCTGTCAATCTGTTCCACATTTCGATACTGATGTATCTGACTTGGATGCTGATTTTATAGCTTTCAGTGGGCACAAAATGTGTGCACCGACAGGTGTTGGCGTTCTTTGGGGCCGTTCAGAAATACTGGAAAAAATGCCACCTTTCCTTGGCGGAGGTGAAATGATTTTAAATGTCACCTCAGAAGGATTTACAGCAAATGAAATACCTTGGAAATTTGAAGCGGGAACACCTCCGATTGGTGAAATTATCGGACTCGGTGTTGCCGTCAGTTACCTTGAGAAAATAGGAATAAAGGCGATCAGGGAACATGAGCAAAAGCTGACTTCTTATACCTTGGATGTTTTGGGCGAAAGATTCGGAGATGATCTAGTCATTCATGGTCCTGAAGACCCACACCAAAGATCAGGTGTTATTTCCTTCTCGTATCGTGATATTCACCCTCATGATATAAGTCAAGTGTTAGACCAATACGGAGTTTGCGTACGTGCTGGACATCATTGTTGTAAACCTTTAATGAAACTTTTAGGTCTTACAGCAACCGCTAGAGCATCTATCTACTTTTATAATGATGAATCTGACATTGAGGTTTTAGCTGATGCAATAAATGAAGCTGGAAGAATTTTCGGTTAGAACTCATCTGGAGAAACAATGACAGGGCTTGAAGATTTATACAAAGAAGTTATTTTGGACCACTACCGAAGCCCCCGTAACCGAGGAGAACTTCCTATACCTCCAGCAATTATGGAAGAGGGATTCAACCCTCTTTGTGGCGACGAAGTAAAAGTCTACGTTCTAATTGAGGAAGAAATAGTTAAAGATATCCGTATAGAAGGTCAAGGGTGTTCAATTAGTCAGGCTTCAGCATCAATGATGACAGAGTCAGTTCTGGACAGGAGCCTCGATGAAGCAAAAGAACTAATTGAACGCTTCAAAGAGATGATGTCCATCCATGAAAGCAACCTAGATTCATCAGAAACCGACTCGAATAAAGCAATTTCTTCTATGGGTGATTTAGAAGCTTTGAAAGGCGTAGTCAAATACCCTGTCAGAATTAAATGCGCGACTCTTGGGTGGAATACTTTTGATCAAATAATTGAAACGACAAAAAGTTAAAACTTAAAGCAACTCTAATTTTTCAACAAATTTTTGATCGAGTGCTGTTAGTCCTCCAGCAGAATGAGTGGAAATGGAAATCGAAACTTTATTCCAAGAATTTGACCAATCAGGATGGTGATTTAAGTTTTCAGCTATTTCTGCGACTTTAATCATGAACTTAAATGCTTCTTTGAAGTCTTGAAATTGAAATTCTCGATTTAAACTTCTGTCCCTATGCTCCCATTTCGGAAACTCATCGAGTAGAACTTCTAACTCTTCTGGCTTTAACAATTCGTCTTGCAATTTCGCCTACTTTAAAAACTTTTGATATCCGTCTTCTTCTAGTTGAGATGCCAATTCAACTGAACCAGTTTCAACTATCTTTCCATCGACTAATACGTGAACCTTGTCTGGTTCGAGAATATCTAGAAGGCGACTGAAATGAGTTATCGCTAATACACCCAATTGACTATCCTCTGTAGCTTGTTGGATCCGCTTTGCTACTAACGCAAGTGAGTCAAGATCCAAACCGGAGTCAATCTCATCTAGTATTGCGTAACTTGCATTGGAAACTAAAAGTTGAAGTGTCTCATTCCTTTTTTTCTCACCTCCGGATAAATCAACATTCAACTCTCTTTCTATGAGTTCATCTTCTATCCCCAGATTCTTAGCTTCCTCATACAGCAACGATAAGGAATCTTTAGGATCAAGACCTGAACTGGTAGCCGCTTCGGTTATCAAATCAGACACTTTTACACCTGGCACTTCTATCGGTTGCTGCATAGCTATGAACATCCCAGCCTGAGATCTTTCCCATGTTTTAAGAGGAAGAATGTTAACTCCATCTAGTGTGATTGATCCTGAAGTCACTTCGTAGCCAGGGCGACCCATCATGACATGAGCAAGAGTTGATTTTCCTGATCCATTAGGACCCATCACAGCATGTACTTCTGAAGGTCTTATTTCAATATCAACACCGTTCAATACCTGTTTGCTGCCCGCACTGGCACAAAGACCTTCGATTGTAAGAACTTTTTCTTTTGTCATGGAATCACCAAAAAAACATCATCACCAGAAACCGCGACTTCATATGTTTCTACGCTTTTCGTGGCAGGAAGACTGAGCGCTTCACCTGTTTCGAGCGAGAAAAGACTTCCATGCTTCCAACACTCCAAAGCGCATTCTTCAATATCTACCTCTCCTTCAGAGAGAGACACATCCTCATGGCTACAAACATCATTTATAGCGTAAATTTTTCCTTGGATCATTACAAGAGCTACTTTGTGGCCATCTATCTCTGTACGATAAGGAACCGCCTCTTTAAGCTCCCCAATTTGACAAATTTTGTATTCCTCCATGGCTAGCCTTTGACCTGTGAGTGCTTCTGCAAAGATTCCGTCATTATCGATCTGATTTCTTTGACAAGTAATGGGTCATCCAACTTAGAAACAATTTCATCAAAAAACCCTGTAATAATAAGACGCTCTGCTGTTGAAGTTTCAACCCCTTTGCTCTCTAGGTAAAAAAGTTGCTCTGCATCAATTCCTGAAACAGTAGATGCGTGATTACAGACCACATCATTAGTTTCTATCTCTAGATTCGGGACGCTCTCCGCCCAGGCATCATCAGAAAGCTTTATGTTCCTATTGGTCTGCTGTGCTTTGGTCCTAACGGCTTCTGGTAAAACTTTTATCAAACCTGAATAAACCGAACGCGAATCGTCGTCTAAAGCTCCTTTAAAAAGCAACTTGCTCGCCGTATCAGGGGCTTCATGTTTTTGAAAAGTTCTAAAATCAAGAGTCTGTTCGCCATTGCCGAAATATGCAGCTGTCGAATGCGCTTCTGCTCCTCTACCTAGAAGTTCGCAACGTATCTCACTACGGGCGTAATTTCCTCCGAAAGCCGCTGTAAATGTTTCAACACGTGCGTCTCGCTCAAGAAAAAAATTCTGTTTTGAAACCTGCCATGTTGTTTTTCCTAGACTCTGCAAAACCGAATGTCTAAGTCTGCCATTTTCTCCAACACAAGCATTGAGAACTGGTACTGCTAAAAAATTTCCCTCTTCGGACAGATGGTGTTCCACTATCTTCACTTCAGAGTTTCTACCCAAATCGATAAGAATAGCTGGGCATGACACTAGCCCGTCTGTGACAGGTTGAACTTTTATATATATGGGATCTGCAACAACCACATCATCAGGTATATGTATAACCAATGTCTCAGGGTTATAAGAACGATTCAAGCAGTCAAAAAAATCTATCGGTCTATGAAGTTTTTCATCCAGATTGATGATCTCTTTATTTATAGTCGCTAATGAACCTACATTAATTTCGGATTTATCAATAGATTTGTTATCGCCATAATCCATTAGCCAACCGTCCAGAATTGATATCAAACCTGATTCTTGAGTATTTAAATCCAAAAAACTCTGTACATCTGATACTCCGGAAGGACTTTCCATAGATGGTGAAAAAACTTCTAAATCAAGCTCTCCAATTTTCGAATACTTCCACACCTCTTCTTCTGGAACTGGAAATGGAGTTTTCTCAAGTTGTTCTAAAGCCGAGTTGCGTATTCCACTGGTGAGAACTGAATCTGGGAAAGAACTCTCGATTTGATTTGTAAAAGGGTTCAATTGAAACCTGCTGGGTATTGATTGCGAATAAGCTTTCCTATGAATTTATCCTATCTGCATAGGAATAATTGTCTAGGAAAAGGTAAATCCGTCACTCCTGCAGTAAATGTGAAAGTGACCCAGGTTTGATCCGGCAAGTTGTTTCAAAATCTTCAACTTCACTTTCCTTGAGGCGTATCACTCTTCCCATTCGATAAGCAGGCAGGCGTCCTTCGTCTATAAATCTGTACAAAGTTGCTGTCGTGACTCCTAGGCGTTGAGCTGCTTCATTGCTGCTCATCCATTGCACTTGTGATTTTGATACAGAGGAGTCAGTATCCATTTTTGAATATTAGACCAACTGAAAATAGATCCGATGTATCCCTATTCGCTTTGATGCTTTCAAAGAAGATTTTGGGGTAACTGTTTTAAGGCGTATGGTTTTCTTGTTGACTTTGTTGCCTGAAGGTAAAAATATGAACGACATCTCAAGAAAAGAAACCGAGGTTGACGAAACTTCCGCCTTGGTCGGAGAGTTGCCAACTTGGTCGATCAAAAAATTATTTTTCCAACTGGGATTGATCATTGCTCTCGTCGTCGCAATACTTTTTCTTGCCCTGAAAGGTGACGGGGAGCAAACTTCAACCTCAGTGCAAAGAGAAATAGTTGTGTCTACTGACGGTCCAGTAATCGAACACTCTGGCTATCGTTATCAATTCGGTGAACCAGGCGACCTGGTGGTGGTGAGAGAGTGCAATGGTACAAAGCTCCCTTGGCTTTTGAGAATTTCAACTGGAGAACTCTTTCGTTTCGATACTTGGGCAAAAAATAAGGTTGCGGAAGCTTCACTTATACGTCGAATTGACGGATCATCTGGCATAAGCGTCACGAAAGATCCAACTTGTGACCAATTGGTGATAAGTAAATCAAATGGAGATCCATTGATCCTTGCAAACTAAGTCAAATCAGCTTCTGTTCAACACCCATATTCCATGAGGTAATTTTGGAAAAAATGCCAAAACTCTCTCTTCCAGGAATTCAAAGCCAAGCCGTTTCGCTACAGCCTGCGATCGATGGTTTTCTGGCAAAATGCAGCTAAATAATTTATCTACTTGAAACTCTTCGAATCCGTAACGTACTGCTGCTGCTCCTGCCTCAGTGGCGTAACCTTTTCCCCAGTAGTCGGGGTGAAGTACCCAACCCACCTCCACACCGGGCCAGTCATGACGTTCAGGTCGATGCAACCCAGCTCGTCCAACAAATTGCCCTGAGTTCTTTTCCTCAAGCGCCCAGTGACCAGTGCCTCGCAACTCCCACTGACCTAAGAACCAGGCCATCTGCTGCCAGGCATCGCTCCGGTCTAGGCTCTCCGGGATATGCAGCCAGCGTCGCACCTCTGGGCTGTCCAGCACGCCGAAGTAGTCATCCACGTCCTTGTCCTTAAATGGTCTTAATATGAGATTCTCTGTCTCTAAAGTCGGACAAGATGACATATAAAGACATTAATACAGAGAAATATTTAATATCCAATAGTGACCTTCACACAACTTGATGCTCAAATCTAGACGTGAATGAAATGAAACTTGAAACGCCTGTACAAGGGGTTGTTTGGAAAGTTGTAGCAAAAGTAGGTCAGGCCGTTAAAGCAGGAGAAGCGATTCTAATCATTGAGTCGATGAAAATGGAAATCCCCATCGAATCTTCCAGCCCAGGAACAGTGCGAGAAATTTTAGTCTCTGAAGGAGATCAGGTGCAGCAAGACAGTGTTGTAGCGACATTGTCCCCTAAGTGACTAATAATTCACCTAGCTCATAAATTGATTTTAAGGTCTGTACCCAAAACCAGAAGAAGGTCCGCCACGAAGTGGTGCTGCGAGGTTAGCGAATTCACATAAGAGGGGTCTGGTTTTAGCGGGTTCTATTATTTCTTCAACCAAAAATGCTTCCGCAGTTCTAAAGGGTGAACGAACCTTATTAAGCCTTTCCGTTATTTCTGCAAGTAACTCCTCTGGGTTTTCAGAATTTTCTAACTCCGCTCCATAAGCGGCTTCAATCCCGCCTTCAACAGGAAGGGACCCCCAGTCACCTGATGGCCACGCATAACGATATTGGAATCTGTGAGCAGGAGAATGGGCTGCACCCGCCACCCCAAAAGCTTTACGTATGAGAATCGAACACCACGGGACACTTGCTTGGTAAATGGCTGTAAGGGCACGCGCTCCATGCCTTATTGTTGCCTGTTTCTCAGACTCCGTTCCAATAACGAACCCAGGGTTATCTACAAGATGAACAACTGGTAGTTGGAAAGTTTCTGCAAGATCAACGAAACGAACAACTTTTTGAGCTGCATCTGCTGTCCAACCGCCGCCATAGTGATAAGGATCACCCGCTAGCACCGCGACAGGCCAACCATCCAGCCGAGCTAGCCCTGTAATTGTAGAGCGTCCAAAAAATGAAGACATCTCAAAGAAAGACGACTCATCAAAAAC
>CEUZ01046571.1_pt1 | contig 28356 bp, 22 predicted proteins | sample 361511 | NCBI WGS metagenome assembly CEUZ01 (sample SAMEA2622822, study PRJEB7988) | marine metagenome | biome: marine biome (ENVO:00000447); feature: surface water layer (ENVO:00002042); material: "saline water (ENVO:00002010), including plankton (ENVO:xxxxxxxx)" | depth 5 m | reverse complement strand
ACTATTAATTTGTAGGATGTAATCATACAAAATTTATTCACCCGAAATTCTCATTATATTCCGTATATGATTGGGCCATCAGTCGTTTCCAGCCCTTTTGGAATAATTTATCTGTATAATTGTCAGGCATAATTCTTAGGATGTTGTCTCTACCTCTAGCCGTTCCATCGCTAATTTGAGTTTCTGTCACATTCAGATTAAATAATAGGGATCTTAAACTTTCTGCGAAATCAAAGGCTTTAGTATCAATTTGAACACCTATTCTCATGCGACCGTCCGGCAACATGTGACCTCTAGATGGTAAAGCGCGGAAATCAAAGTAACCTTCAATGAATTTACGCATAATTTCACGGTCATCAGATTTAAGAACTTGAGTAGGAATAGTCGGTATCAATGATGAATCCTGAGAAACAATAAATTCGTTAAAACAGTTTGAAATGTGATTCCAAACATTAGATTCTTCAGAAAATTTAATCACTATTCTTACGTTGGTTATTAATGAGCTTCGATTTTCCATAATTACTTGATTTCCATCGGCATCTCTAGATAATTCGTATTTAAGCCTTTCGGTTAGCCTTTTCATAGATTCGACTTGGGTGGGTATCTGTTCTAAACGGATGCCGCCCAATAAAATACCGTCGATTCTAGTACAAAGGAATCCTTCATCCTCAGTGTTACGATTGTTTTTTTGACTCTGGAAGTGCATGTATATAGTTCTATTGTTATTTATAGTATCAAGAGTGTTATATTTAGCATTAGCACAAAGTGCGCCACAGAGATACGCAACGAAAGGGTTAAAATTCTGGTAATTTTCAAGATAAGTATGATGATCCTGAATCGCTTCTTTTAATGAGTTAAGTTGGTTAGTAAGTTTTGATTGGAAATTCTGTCGGGTAGTGTAGATTTGATTATACAGACCAAGAATTTTGGGGTTTCCAAATGGAGATACCGCACCGCTTTGTTGCCAAATTGATTGCTCGAAAAGATCTATAGCATCTTGATATAGGTCCTCGGTTGCGTCAAATGTGGTAATAAGAGCACTTTCGCTATTTACGGTGAGAGCATTTTTAGTGAAATTGGCAGATCCCATGAGTAATCGTGATCCCTTAGTGTTATATAAGTTATAGAATTTGTGGTGGAAAATTCCAGATGTGGTGTTATCACCGACAAATACTTTACATTCACTATCTCCAGGAATTGTTGTTAGTTCTTCAATTATTTTAGGATCTGTTAGGCCTTGGGCTAAATCAAATATAGCTCTAGATTTTCCACCCTTTTTCAAGAAATCCTTAAATTCATTGGATACAAGACTAAATGCTGCGTCACTTGCATAAGCCGATGCCCAATCGAAGTTAGTGGAATCCACTAAACCAGATTTAAAGAAATTAAGGATTCCATTATTCTCATTCGAGACTAATTTTATATTTATTGTCATTATGGAGTCACAAATCAATCTATACCGACGATTATACCAAGTGTTACAAATTGATATTATATTGTTTATCAAAAAGGTGTATTAAAATGACAGCTTCACAATATTTTCCAACAGTTTTATTGCTTCGTTTAAATGATTACTGTCTACTGACAAATATTTCTATACTTTATCCAAACAAACATGGCCTGATAATTCTTTAGCAACTCGCATATTTGACCATTTTTCAACAAGTTTAATAGCACAATAATCACTGAAGCAATAGGTATTTAGCGCTACTTACCATTTATTTGCTGATAATTTATATTCGTTGCGTTTTTCTTATCAAATATGAACATTGCAGGGATTAATGCAAATAAACAGAGAATCATGGCCACGATAAAAAATTCGTTAAATATAGTCACGCCAGCATCATTAACAGAAGAATTAAACGATTGTACTCGTCTTTGAAGCTCTTCAGCACTCTCTCCTGAAATTGGTAGCGGTATTTGTAAATGTGATACAAGACCACCAAATCTACTAGTACCCCAAGCAGTTAAACCTGCTAATCCAAAGGTCATCCCGATAATACGGGTAGCTGTTACAATTCCCGCAGCTGATCCTCTATCTACCTCCTTTACAGCTTCAGTAGCAGCAAGTGTAATAGGAGCAATTAACAAGCCGAAGCCGAGACCAACAACACCGAGATGCAAAGATAAATTCGGGTCGCTAATCTCAACATTCCAACTCGACATCAAAGCATACCCCAGTGCAACTGTTAACAATCCGACAGATATTAGAATTCTATAGCCCAAAAACCTTAAAACCAAACCTCCTACTATAGCTCCAATTGGCATAGCTGCAGTCATTCTCAATAACCACAATCCTCCTTCTATTGGAGTCAATCCAATTAACGTATTAGCCATTAACGGAACTGTAACCATCCCAATAATTAAAGAAGCTCCAATAAAACAGTGTGTGAGATTGGTTGCCGTAAAAATTTTTGTTGAAAAAACTGAGATGGGAATTAAGGGTTGTTCTACAGTTAGTTGCCTCCTTATAAAAAGAAAACCCAAAGAAGAAGAAAGAATCAAAAAAATCAACATTATTAAATCTGGTGAACCGATACGAGATAGGCCTAAAGTAAGCGTAATCAAACTTAATGCAATCAATACACCTCCAAAATAATCGACTTTCCCATCAGTCCTGGGACTGGGACTAATCAAAAGTCGTACCAGGATTATTACTACGACTGAAAGCGGCAAATTGATCCAGAAAACCCATCTCCAACTCTGTTCATGTTGAATCCAATCCATGAATCCTATAGAAGCAAATGGTACTTCTGACCACAACCATGACCAGAATGAATCCATGTATTTCGGTACAAATCCACCCCAAAGCGGCCCTATTACACCACCTGCTTCTGCTGAAGCTCCTATTAAACCGAATGAAAGAGCTCTTCTACCTGGTGGAAAAATATCTCCGGCTATGGCAATTGCCAACGGGACCAGCGCACCTGCACCTATTGCCTGAAATACCCTCATTCCTATCAAAAACTCGAAATTGGTAACCTTATATCCTGTATATAATATGTCTGGAATGGATAAATCGAGTTCAGGAATAATTGCTACTCCTATTGAACCAACCATAAACCAAATCATAGCAAAAATAAAAAGTCGCCTATGTCCTACAACATCAGATAATCTTCCAATCAATGGCATGGCGGCCAAATAACCTAATAGATACCCGGTTACGGTCCATGAAGCTCTATCTAGTTCCGTAATCGTAACTCTCATATCCAACATAATCTGCGGCAATACTGTAACTATTACCGTCTGGTCATCGGCAGCAATGAAAACCCCGATCAGGACAGGTAAAATTACGATATATGGACTAAAATTGTTGCGGTAAGTGAATTTCACAAACAAATCACTGAACAATTAATAAGATTTTTTAATTATCAGGCTTTTCTATAACTATTGAGTCATTGAAATCTGTGATATTAATCGTGCGAATAATACCCTCTATATCAAATTCTGTGACCTTACCAGAAAGTTCGGCATTTGACATTAATAAATTTGATACATTTACAATAAGCTCTACTGCAACTACGGAGTTTTCCAAGGTGCTGCCAATTAGAGGTTCAAGTTGCTTCGCATCTAAATTCCCTGAAATTTTATAGTGGTTCTCCAAATTTGATTCCATGAGCTGAACATTTTGTAAATTTGTCATAATAGAAGATATTCCTGATGATGGGTTAAAAAATGCCAGAGGGTTTAATCCGGATTCCACTTCCTGCCAGATTCCAGTCAGTGGACTTGTCATATAACTACCCTCTCTAGTGGTAACTAGTCCAACTTCAATTGCAATGGTATTTCCAAACACTCCATTAAATGAAATTGCCATACTATCTGGGTATACAACGCTCCCGGTTACCTCTTCTATAACTACTCCAGGTAAAAATTGAGTGCCTCCTTTATTATGTGTCATTTGAAATCGAAAAGACTTCAAATCCTGCATAAGCTGTCCAGATTTATCAAGTATTTCAACCGGATCTAAGGGAATAGGTGTTGGGGTCGATATTACAGTATTGTTTGTATTTGGATCATATGCGATATTTTCTTTATTTGTACATGCAAAACCAAATACCATCGATACTGCAACAATGAAAATAATTTGAAAGAAAACATTTAGCTTATGTAACTGAATCATGTTCATGGATCAGAACAATCTCTCGCATATCCACAAAAGTTACATTTTAACTTACAGTGAAGCTTAATAATTAAATTACCGCATAAATCACATCGAACTCTATATCCAGGCAAATCAGAACCTGATGGAACTAGGCTTAATTTAGATTTATTGTTCATCAATTACACAAATATCATATGTACATTTAATTCTAATCTTCCACAATAGCCGATTGTCTGATATCCCTATAAAACCAAATATCGAATCAAATAAATGGAATCCATACAGATTACAACATAATGTGAAAAAAGGGTTAGTCTAAATTGATATTTCTATTTTAGATTTGACTCATATTCAAACAATCCATATATTATCCATAATAATTTCACAAATGGTTTTTTGAGGTGAATTAATTGAAAGCAGCAATCCTATATGAAACTAACCAACCACTCCAGATAAAAGAATTGCGTCAAGATGAGCCAAAAGCCGGTGAAGTGAAGGTCAAAATGGGTGCAGCAGGCATTTGTGCTAGTGACCACCACGTAATGAAAGGTACTGCAATACAACCATTACCAATAGTCTTGGGTCACGAAGGGGCTGGTACGGTAATTGATATAGGCGACGGTGTTACCCAGGTAAAAAAGGGTGATCGATGTATCCTATCGTTTATTTCCAACTGCGGTCACTGTCGGCAATGCCGTACAGGGAATCCACAGCTATGCGACACGAATATAAAAACAGGATCAAGATTATACGATGGCAATGTCAGATTATACGATGAAACAAACGAAATAGGTCAACTAAATAAACTGGGCGTATTCTCAGAAAACATAATAATTCCACAACAGGCTTGTCACCCTATCCCCGATGAGATGCCGTTGCCTGTGGCAGCCCTAATAGGGTGTTGTGTGACAACAGGAGTAGGTTCTGTTATTAATATTGCTGATTCAAAAGCAGGAATGACTGTTGCTGTATTTGGATGTGGTGGAGTAGGTTTGAGTGTCATTCAAGGTGCGCGGCTAATGAATGCCAGCAAAATAATTGCCATCGATATACACGATCACAAATTGGAATTTAGTTACAAGTTTGGGGCAACCGATATTATCAATTCTCGAGCAGTTGATCCTGTAAAGGCGATACAAGAAATTACAGATAGCGGAGTTGATATGGCATTTGATAGTTTTGGTAGCTCTAAAACAATCAACAGTGCTGTAATGTCACTAAGAAAAGCCGGCACAGCAGTCCTTATAGGATTAGGTGCAGTCGGGGAAACAGCGCCTATCAATATGGTCGATTTCTTGAGGAATCAAAAATCTTTAGTTAGTAGTTATTATGGCGCTGCAAGTCCTCACGAAACATTCACTAAACTTGTAGACTTCTACTTGAAAGGTCAACTAGACGTGGAAAGCTTGATAACCAGAACATATCCTCTTGATGAAATAAATCAAGCCTTCTCTGATTTAGAAAATGGTGAAGATGGGCGTGGAATAATTCAATTTGGATAGTATTTTGGTTAACCAAAATTTATTACATAGAACTAATGTACCTGGCAAGTTCATCTTTTTCAAAAATAGGCAAAGGGCTTGAGCAACCATCCGTAATTAATTTTAGTCCCTCTGAAGTAGCTGTGCATGTCCCTATTTCACTTGCAGAAATTCCATTGTGCTTAAAAACATCAATTAATTTCCTTCCATCCTCATAATCTACTGTAATAAGTAACGAACCCGAAGACAACATACCCAGCGGGTCTATACCTAATAAATCACAAAACTGTTTGCACTCTGTCAATATAGGTATCTCTTCACGATTAATCAACAAACCAATCCCCGCCGCAGTCGCGAGTTCACTAAGTCCTGTTGCTATTCCACCCTCTGTAGGATCATGCATAGAGTGAACCTTTACAGACTCACAAGCAAGTATAGCTTCCTCAACAACACTGATACCAGGATCAAAAAGTAAGTTTCTTGCCTTTGATATAACCTTTGGATCTATTCCTGTATCTAAAAGTTTGCTACCAAATTCCCTAGCAATAATTGATGTACCTTCAATAGCAATTTGCTTTGTAAGAATAATACTGTCTCCCGGACGGGCCCCAGATGTAAAAACCACCTTCCGCTTTTCTACCAGACCCAGCATTGTTCCAGACACTATTGGTCTATCAATCCCATGTGTAATTTCAGTATGGCCTCCTATCAGACTTATATTCAATGCATCGCATGCCTCAGCAAGTTGATTGAATAAATTATTTATTATCGATTCCGTACTATCTTCTGGAAGTAATAATGTGGCTATAAACCACCTAGGAATTGCACCCATCGCCGCTATATCGTTCGCATTAATCTGAACAACATACCAACCAATATAATCACTAGAAAAGGTTATTGGATCCGAAGTAGCTACAAGATAAGTATCTCCAAAATCTATCAATGCAGCATCTTCGCCTAACTTAGCCCCTAAAACAACTCTATCGTCTTTAGGAGTGAACTTTTTAAGTAATTCAGACAAAAATTCAGGGGACAATTTCCCGATTTTCATTTTACAGACACGTACCCTTAACTACATGGTTTAAATATCAATGCTATTATAGCTGAATGATCACAGCTGTCTTCTTCGACCTATATGGCACTCTGGCAAACTTTCAACCTTCTCGATTTGAAGTACAATCCCAAGCTTGTTTAGAATTTGGGATCAAAATAACGGAAGAAGGCACAATAAGAGGCTACAAATTAGCAGACGCATATATGTCTAAAGAAAACTCAATTTTTCCAATAAGCACCCGGAGCAAAAATCAACGTGATCAATTTTTTTGGGAATATGAAAAGCTTATTTTGGAAGGCAATGATGTAACCGTATCAATAGAAATGGCTGGGTCAATTTGGAATACCCTTAGAAAAATCCCGTATAAATTAGTATTGTTTCCAGATGTCGTCCCAGAAATAAATAAAATTAAGACGATTGGAATTAAAACTGCATTAATATCCAATATCGACTCCGATAGTAACAATATAATAGATGAACTCGGCCTAGCTCAAATTTTTGATGTAACTATCACATCGAACAAGATAGGAGCAACTAAACCAGATCCAATAATATTCAATGCAGCCCTAGAACAAACTGGGAGTATCCCAGAAAACACAATACACATAGGTGATCAAATTTTATCTGATATACAAGGTGCTCTTAATTCCGGTATAAAGCCAATCTTGATAGATCGGGATCGGAACCATATCGGATACACTGAACATCCCAGAATAGAATCTTTGTCTGAATTACACAGATTTATTGGAGATATATAGAGGGTAGATCATGTTGTATTTAGAATACAGTTTAAGTTCCGTAATCAATATTACTAATTCAATTCACTGAGATCTCTGTAAGCAAAAAATACAAAGATTGATACTGCAAGCATGCCAAATCCTAAAATTGCTATTGTGTAACTAATACCAAGTAAATCAACAGCAAAACCTGCAGGAATAATTCCTATTGGAAGAAGACCAAATGACATCGTATAAACGCTTATCACTCTTCCCTGATAATCATCCTTTACCCTCTCCATTATCAAAGCCTGGCTCAAAGCTCTCCGTCCTGCCTCACTCAAACCAACAATCACCATTACACCAACAACCATGTACCAACTACTGATTGAAGCAATCAAGACAACAGCAGCTCCAGCAACAATATTACCGACTACCAATAAAAGTCCTCGTTTCCATTTACCTAAGCTAGCTACTATCAAAGATCCCACAAGAGAGCCGAGCCCAAGCATTGATAGCAACAATCCAAAGGAGCCAGATTCTCTATCAAAAACATCTTTAACTAAAATAGGCAAGAAATGCATCACAGGATGAATAAAAATCATTGTTGTCACAACAATCCCGATCACTACCAAAACTAGTTTATCTTGCCAAATATAAATCAGGCCTGACCGTATCTCCTGAACGACATTCGAATTTTCAGAAACTGCTATAACTTTATCCTTTGAAATAAATCCGATAAAAATAATCGAACAAAAGCCCACGATTGCACTCAAGTAACTAACTCCATCTGGTCCCAAAAAAGAAGGATTATATAAGACTCCACCCAAGCCAGGGGCAATGAGTGAAACTGTACTCAGACCCGCAGCCATAAGCGAAATTGCATTCGTCAGTTTTTCTTTGCCTACAATATCTTTTATTAAAGCCTGTCTTGCCGGAGAAATAAAAGACCAAACCCCTCCGTGTATCATTCCTGTAATTAATAGGTAGTACCAATTTATAATTCCGGTAGTTATAGAAACCGCAACTATTACAGAAGAGATTAGTGTTGCCACCTGACAAATCTGCAGAATCCTCCGCCTATCCATACGATCGGCAACAGCACCTCCAAAAAGAGCAAAGACAAGCAATGGTATTATCGGGCCAGCACCAATAAAAGCCATTATCTTCGCCGAACCAGTCAGCTCATAGGCCAGGTAATTTCTAACAATTGATTGCATATGTCCACCACTAACCCAAAACACCACAGCTAGCCAAAGTAGCCGGTAATCCCGTATTTCCAGAGATTCGAAAGTGTGCTTCCAGCGTGGCTTGCCTTTCCCAGTGGTACAAATATGGGCAGACTTTTCAGAACCATAATCATCTAGACTGTCATCATGACCAATTATTTCATTTTGATCCATTATTATTTTGTCCGCAATATTTGAACTAACATATCAAGAATCAAATAAACTTCTTTTCTAAAAATTAGAACACAAAGGAGATATTTTATAAGCCAATCAACTTACCAGAGATTGTATTGTAAACACACTGTAACAGGAAGAGGTAAAGCCATGTTGTACTTTGTTGATATTAAATCCGAAGGCATATAAATTAAAATTAGACAAATAGTGACGTTTATAGAAATTTGAACTAGAATCCGATGATCAAATATTGGAGGACGACAAAGTGAATTCGATAGATATAACGGATAGCATTGTTGAACGGTTTCGAAAAGTCGGAACAGCAACAGTATACAGCGCGGTCAATGAATTGGGATTCCCAAACTGTTTCATGAAAGGGGTAAACTGTTACACTCCTGACAAACGTATTGTAGGACGAGCTAGAACCCTGTCCTATGTTCCCTATCGCCCTGATATATACGAAGAGACCAATCTCGGAGAAAATGCACCTGAATACCGTGCTATGTCAGTATGTGGACCCAACGATGTATTGATCGTAGGTACTCACAGAATTACAGAAGCAGCTATTGCCGGAGATATGATTTTATTCCAACTAAAGATGGTTCAAGCAGAAGGGTTGATAACCGATGGGGCAATCAGGGATCTCGAGGGAATTAAATCCTATGGTTATGGCATTTTTGCCGGAAACATAACACCAGCGGGACGCTCGCCTGCAATCACATCATTCGACTATAACATTGACACTGTTTGTGGTGGCATAACCATAAGACCAGGTGACATAATCGTGGCAGAAAACTATGACATAGTTTGTGTCCCAAAACAGATTGCAAATAAAGTGATCGACTGGGTCGAAAAGCACGAAAAACTTGAGGAAGTAGTCAAGGAAATGATTATTAAGGACAACTGTGCTCCTGGGCGCTACTATAACAAAGAAACATTTGATAAATTAGAAGAAAATGGGGAATTTTAATCTATATAAGCACAAGATAAAATTAACTATATCTATGAAAATCGTGCGAGAGTATCGCTTACTCGTTGGCGCCTTTCACTAATCTTGTTAAATCTATCTCTTTCTTTCTCTACAACCTGTTCTGGGGCTTTAGCGAGAAAATTCTCATCGTTAAGCCTTTTATTAAGTTTTTCCAAATTTAGGTCGATGTCTTTTAGTTCCTCTGCAAGTCTCTGTTGCTCTTGAGATAAATCTACGAGCCCAACCAGCGGAACAACCAACGTACCTGTAGATAATACTGACGAAACACAATCTTTTGACTTATTCCCGCCATAATTATCTGTATCATTTAACTTCAAAGAATCAACATGTGCCAACTTCTTGATTATTAACGACTCAGATTCTAGAACACTTACCACATCATTTGTTGCCTGTACAAATGATTCCACTGGCTGTGTAGGCTGAATACGAAATTCTGCCCTGATATTTCTGATGGCCCGAATCAATTCAATAACGGAACTCATTTGGGACTCGGCATTCTCATCGTTCAATTCGGGATTATTAAGAGGATATTCTGACACCATTATAGCTGGTGGATTATCGTTCTTTTCATCAATGAATGTCGAAAGATTCTGCCAGATCTCCTCGGTTATAAAAGGCAAAAAAGGATGTAATATTCGCAAAATCTTTTCAAGTACATGTGACATAATAGGAATAGGTGAATTATCACCAGAGCGAATCCTTATTTTTGACATTTCCAAATACCAATCGCAGTATTCTCCCCAGAAAAAGTCGTGTATATTCCGTTGAGCTTCACCGAATTGGAATTCCTCCATATGTCTGTTGACCTGACTTATTGTCTGATTCAATCTACTGATAATCCATCTATCTTCGACATGATCAACGGAAGAACATGTCAAAGGGAATTTGGTTTCATTATTTCTGATATTAGATATTACAAAACGAGCTGCATTCCATAATTTATTTGTGAAATTACGACTGGATTGCATCTTTTCATCAGTGAGACGCATGTCATTGCCGGGAGAATTTCCAGTTGTAAGAGCAAACCTCAATGCATCAGCACCATAGTTATCAATTAATTCAAGGGGATCCCTGACATTACCCTTGGACTTACTCATTTTGGCACCCTCTGGGTCTCTAACCAATCCGTGCAAATAGACAGTCTTAAACGGAATATCTCCGATATTTTCTATACCAGATATAATCATTCTAGCTACCCAGAAAAACAGTATGTCGTGGCCTGTTTCCATTACTGTGGAAGGATAAAAATATTCCAGATCATCGGTAAGTTCTGGCCATCCCAATGTAGAGTGCGTCCAGAGCCCTGAACTGAACCATGTATCAAGCATATCGGGATCCTGCTCAATATCGTTTGAACTACAGCTCGTACATTCAGTTGGATCTTCTAATGAAACATTGATCTTACCACATGGATTACAATACCAGGCAGGAATCCTATGGCCCCACCACAGTTGTCTGCTGATACACCAATCTCGGATATTGTACATCCAATTAAAATATACCTTTGAGAATCGTTCCGGAACTAGTTGAATGCTTCCATTTTCAACAGCCTCTATAGCTGGTTTAGCCAATGGCTCCATCTTTACATACCATTGGTTACTTACTAAAGGCTCAATAACATCAGTACATCGGTCGCAATGGCCTACGGAATGCTGATGTTCATTCATCGCTTCCAGAAGTCCTGCTTTTTCTAAATCTTCAACAATACGATCACGGGCTGCAAATCTATCTAACCCATCATATTTACCAGCATTTTCATTCATACTGCCATCACGATTCATAACATAAATCATCTCTAGATCGTGTCTGTTTTTCATGTCAAAATCATTAGCATCATGTCCGGGTGTCACTTTCAAAGCACCTGTCCCAAATTGCATATCAACTGCTTCGTCAGCAATAACAGGGATTTTTCTGCCAAGAATTGGTAGAAGCACAAACCTACCTATATATTTCCCATATCTTTCGTCATTAGGATTAACCGCAACTGCAGTATCCCCGACAAGAGTTTCCGGTCTTGTAGTTGCTATAGTTAAATAGTCATTTTCAGAATCGACATAATATTTTATGAGGTAAAGATACCCTTTTTCCTCTTCATACTTTACTTCCAAGTCTGAAAGTGCTGTAGAACATCGAGTACACCAATTAACAATACGCTCCCCTCTATATATCAGATCCTTCTGATAAAGATTTACGAATGTAGATCTAACCGCTTTACTCGGACCAGGGTCTAATGTAAAAGCCTTTCTAGACCAATCACATGAAGCTCCAAGTCGTTTTATCTGTTCGTAAATCCTATCTCCATATTGATCTACCCATTCCCAAACCTTCTTTACAAACCCTTCTCTACCAAGATCAAATCTTGTAATTTTTTCTTGAGCCAGCATTCGTTCCACAACAACCTGGGTTGCAATACCGGCATGATCGGTACCAGGTAAATACAAAGCGGAAAAACCCCTCATCCTGTGCCATCGGACCATCAAATCTTCTAGCGCTATCGTCAAAGCATGTCCATAATGTAATTCTCCCGTGACATTCGGAGGAGGCATTATGACTGTAAATGGTTTTTTGGAAGGATCAACTTTGGCTAGAAAATAATTGCCTTCTATCCAAGACTGATATATTTTCTGTTCTGTAACAGATGGGTCATATGTCTTTGGTAATTCCGAACTCGACATTTGTTGCGTCATTATTTAATAACCCTTATTTGTAAAATCAAATCATCCAATCTCAATGATTAACTACGTACCCTTAATCCTTTTGGGTCATAAGGAGATTTTAGTTGAACTTTTGCTTTATACCTCTGGGAAAGTATCTCTATCTCATAAGAACCGGTTCTGATATATTCTGTATCAACCCCTTCATTGTTTTCAATATACCCCATAGCAACGGATCGCCCTATTGTGTGTCCAAAGGCTCCAGAAGTTGTCCTTCCTGCTATTTGTCCATCCCTGAAAATAGCCTCGTCGCCCCAAGAAATAGGTGCAGGGTCTTCAAGTATTAAAACTGCTAACCGTTTATTTAAACCAGTTTTCAACTGTTCGATCAAGGCTTCTTTCCCAATAAATCCCCCGGGTTTATCCATGGATACCACAAATCCCAGCCCAGCTTCAATTGGAGTATCTAAATCACAAATATCATGGCCCCAAGCCCGATAAGATTTCTCAATACGCAGGGACTCCATAGCATGAAAACCAGCCATATGCAATCCATAATCAGTACCGTTATCTTTAATGATATCAAATACTGCAGCCGCTGATTCAGTAGGAATATAAAGTTCCCATCCAAGTTCTCCAACGTAAGTAATTCTAGTAGCCCGAACAGATACGGAGCCTATTTCAATTCTTTGAGAAGTCATAAAGGGAAAAGATTCGTTTGACACATCCGTATCAGTAATCTTTGACAATAATCCTCTTGAAAATGGCCCCATAAGACCAAGTGTAGAATACGATGATGTCATATCTATCAACGATACTCCTGTTTCTCCTTTAATATGTGATTGAATCCAACCAAAATCACGTAACCCAACTGCTCCACCTGTTACGATAAAATATTTATCCTCTGCGAGTCGAGTGATTGTTAAATCAGCTTCTATACCTCCCCTTTTATTAAGCATAGAAGTATAAATTACCCCGCCAGGAGGTACGTCAATATCGTTTGCACATAAATTTTGAAGAACTTTCGTAGAAGCAGACCCTTCCATAACAAATTTAGAAAATGATGTTAGATCAAATAATCCAACGGCGTTTCTTACAGACAGATGTTCAGCTTCTGAATATTTAAACCAATTTTGCCTACCAAAAGAGTATTCATATACTGGATCAACACCTTCCGGGGCAAACCAATTAGGCCTTTCCCATGTACCTGCTTCGCCGAAACAAGCTCCTTTTTCTTTAATCCTGTCATGAAATGGAGATTTTCTTATCATTCGTGCCGTCTCCATTTGTTTATGCGGCCAATGCATTCCGTACAGAGATCCTACCGTTTCTACTGTTCTCTCATAAAGATACTTCTTGGTATTCTGAGATTCATGAAAACGTCTTGGATCAACTTCCCAGAGATCCAAAGTTGGATATCCGTTGACAATCCATTCAGCAAGTGCTTGGCCTGATCCCGGCCCGGCTGCAATTCCGGTTGAATTTAGACCAGTGCACAAAAATATATTCTTTACTTCAGGTGCTTCTCCTAAAATATAACGATTGTCAGGAGTAAAGCTCTCTCCACTTACATAAAGCCTGTCAATACCAGCTTCTGCCATGGATGGGACGCGATAAATCGCACTTTCCCAAAAAACTTTGAAATGGTCCCAGTCGGGCTCAACAAGCCCAAAACTGTTATCGAAATTTGGACCATCAATCCAGGGCTTAGCAACCCATTCGAATCCACCCATTAATATGGCTCCCTTTTCTTCTTGATCCCGCCTAAAATATATTTGTTCATCAGGATCACGAAGTCCTTCCGCGCCATAAGGCAGGCCCATCGGATTAGTTACCAAATACATGTGCTCTGCTGCCATCAATGGAATCTTTATCCCTGCTTTTAAACCGATTTCCCTTGACCACATCCCTGCTGTTATAACAACATATTCACACTTAATTTGACCTTTAGTGGTAACTACTCCTTTAACAACATCGTTCTGTTTAAGGATATCTGTAACTTCAACATTTTCGACTAATTTCACTCCACCCAATTCAGCACCACGAGCAAGTGCCTGTGCAGCAAGATGTGGGACTATCTGACCATCTTTTGGTATATACAATCCCCCAATCAAATCATCTGTTCTCATTATCGGCCACATCTCTCCTGCCTGTTTTGGAGTGATAGTCCTTATATCCACCCCATATGTACTAGCCAAAGATGCTATTTTTTTGAATTCATCCATCCGTCCAACCGTCTTTGCAACTGAAACGCTTCCGTTTCTACGAAACCCTGTTTCGATACCAGTTTCATCCGTAATTCCAGAATATATTTCTATAGTAGCCCGATTTATATCAATCAGAGTTCTGGAATTACGTAGTTGGGTTACCATACCTGCTGCGTGCCAGGTAGTTCCACCCGAAATATTACCCTTTTCCAATACTGTCACATCATTCCATCCCAGTTTTGATAGCTGGTATGCAACACTGCATCCTGCTATTCCTCCTCCAATTATTACTACCCGTGACGATGCTGGCACCAAATTTTCCATATTTGTTCCTCTATTCATCATTTGAACAATTTAATTAACACCTATATTTTCATCGCCTTAACGCAACAATGCAAGGTCGATTACAATGATAAACTTTACATATCACTTTTGGAGGTTAATTATGGCATCTAATTATTGGCTGTTTAAATCAGAACCATCCGCATATTCATTCAAAGACCTGTTGAATGAGGAAAACAAAACTGCAGAATGGGACGGGGTACGTAACTATCAAGCACGAAATTTCTTGCGAGACGATATCAAAAAAGGAGATGAAGTACTATTTTATCATTCCAACGCTAAACCAATAGGGGTTGTTGGTACAGCTAAGGTGGTTCGAGAAGGATATCCAGACCACACTGCATGGGATCCTGAATCTGAACACCCAGATCCTAAAAGCACACCAAGCAAACCGATTTGGTTTATGGTCGATATACAGGCAGAATTAGAACTGCCAAACATAGTAACATTGCAAAAGATTAAATCGACCCCAACTCTGGCAGAGTGTTCATTGTTTAAACGTCCAAGATTATCTGTCCACCCCATCACTAAAACCGAATGGGAAATAATTACCAAAATTGGAGGTGTCAGTTAACTAATATTATGAAGGTAATTGACTCTGGATTTGTTTATAAAGGAATTGTCGGGTCTACTTATGGTGATAAATCAATAAGGCGTACACACATTTGTACAAGCTACGATAATACGTTATACGTATCCTTTAGAAGGGGGACTGATCACGAATCTATCGATGGCCATCCAGTTGTTATGGCTAGCACAGACGAAGGAGTTACCTGGGAATTACGATATAACGGTTACGGTCATGGAGAACTTGAAGGAATACCCGGTCAAGTCATGTCATTATCGATCCATGAGATAAAACCCGGAATATTGATGGGTACTTCTTTATGGATAGATCACTCAGATCCTTCATTACCATTTATGAACCCATCTACAAGCGGATTACTCCCTGAAAAAATTTTCCATGTTTTGTCTACAGATGGAGCAAGAAATTGGAGCAAACAAAAAATTATGACGTCGTATCCCCATGTTGCTACATCGCCGTGTGCAAATCCCGTATTAAAACTGTCAAATGGGAAACTAGCTCAACCTTATGAAACACACAAAGAATGGCAAGATAGCACCCCTTTGAAGCCAATGGCATTTCTAAGATTATCTACTGACAACGGTCAAACATGGCCAGATTGGATTCAGGTAGCAGCAGATCCAAAAAATATTCGGTATTACTGGGATCAAAGAATAGCCGTAGACATCAAAACAGGATTGTTAATAGGCATGTTCTGGACTCATCATTCAAAACAGCATCTTGATTTAGAGGTCCATATAGCATGGGGATCTAAAGACGCTAGCAAATGGACAAACCCAATTCCTACCGGGTTGCCAGGACAACATTGTCAGCCAGTAATATTGCCTAATCAAACAGTCATTGCTATCTACTCTGACAGGGTAAAACCTGGGATATCCGCATCAATCAGTCACGATTTTGGCAAAACCTGGGATCGAGACAAAGATTTACTCTTATACAATAGTTCTGTTGGATTAGAACCAGGAGTAGGATCCAATCTCGATATTCAAGGACAATGGCAAAGTATGGTACAGTACAGATTCGGACATCCTAGAGCAATCTTACTACCATCGGGAAAAATATTAGCAGTTTGGTATGCTGGAGATGACCACGTTAAGAACGTACACTGGGCCAAAATAGACCCGGAGATCGTTTAATCACTTAAACAAATCTAAATTGAACTTTTACGTTTAGGCAGCTGAGCTCAATAACCCTTCTTTAGCCTGATTAACCACTTCTGTAAATGCATCAGGGTCGGAAACAGCTAACTCAGACAGTTGTTTTCGGTTAATCTCAACTTGCTTCAGTCTAAGACCATACATTAATTGGCTATACGACAAACCATTCGCCCTTACAGCTGCATTTATTCTGATAGTCCACAAACGACGCATATCGCCCTTCTTTTTCCTACGATGGGCATATGAATATTTTAAAGCATGAATAAGGGATTCCTTTGCTCTGGAATATAGACGATGTCTAACTCCCTGATGGCCCTTGGTTTGCTTGAGTACTTTCTTATGACGCTTACGTCTTGTAGTCCCAGTCTTGATTCTTGTCAACTCAAAAATCCTCCGAATTATCCTAAATTAAAGCATATTTGTTAATTTGGTAGTCCGTTAGGCAAAAGCCTACGGATACGTTTTTCATCACTATGAGCAACTTCTATCTTTTGTGAATAAAGTCGCTTTACACTTGTAGACTTTTTCCTGCGTAAATGACTCCTATGACCTTTCATCCGGCGAATCTTTCCAGTACCAGTTAAATGAAACCGTCTAGCCACTCCTTTATGAGTTTTTAATTTAGGCACTACTTTGATCCTCCGATTTCGCTTTTTTTGGATTCGTTTTTTTCTGATTAACCTGACTTTTCCCAGAACTTAAAACCATGGATAAGAACCTACCTTCAAAAGTAGGGACTTTTTCAATTTTCGCATCATCTACAAGATCCTCTGCAACTCTCCTAAGAACCTTCATACCGATATCAGGATGTGCTATCTCTCTACCTCTAAACATCACTGAAACTTTTACCTTCGCACCACCATCTAACAATCTTTTCACAGACCTTGTCTTCGCTTCTCTATCATGATCCCCGATTCTAGTCTTTAATCTAACCTCTTTTAGATCGTTAGAAGACTTGACTTTATTATCTCTCCTAGCCTCGCGTTCACGCCTTGTTACTTGATACCTGAAACGACCGTAGTCCAATATCCTGCAAACAGGGGGCTTTGCCGAAGGAGCAACCTCAACGAGATCTAACCCACGTTGCTCAGCTAATTCAATAGCTTCGCTCGTTGGAAGTACTCCGAGCTGTTCTCCTTTTTCATCAACGAGCCTGACCTCGGGCAACCGGATCCGATCGTTGATTCGATACTCCTTGGCTATTTCTAATCACCCCATAAACAAAACTTGCTGCCTTTTAATGGCAGCTGATGAAACTATACCATAAACCTATATCTACAGGCAATATGATCTGACCATAAATTACTTTAGTGTAGTCCGTAGAATTCCTATTAACTACGTGAGCTGATTTCTTCGTTAATGGTATCTATAATATTTACTATTGAAATGGAACCAAGATTTTCTCCCGAACGAAGCCTGACCGAGACCTCATCAGACTCAATTTCACGATCACCAACTACAAACATATATGGGATTTTCTGAACCTGTGCATCCCGGATTTTAGCATTCATTCTTTCATTACGATCATCTATGTGTGCACGAATTCCAGTCTCTTCCAGTTTATTCAATAATTGATTACCGTATCCTGTATGTCTCTCTGCTATTGGTATAATTTCAACTTGAGTCGGAGCTAACCATGTAGGGAAAGCACCTCCATAATGTTCAATCAATACACCCATGAATCTTTCCAAAGACCCCAACAGTGCCCTATGAACCATATAGGGGCGATGTTCAGCACCGTCATCCCCTATATATGTCAATCCAAAACGTTCCGGAAGATTAAAATCAAATTGAATAGTCGTGCATTGCCATTCTCTACCAATAGCATCTCTGATATTGATATCTATCTTAGGACCGTAAAATGCTCCCCCACCTTCATCTATACCAAATTCCAATCCTCGATTAATAAGTGTTTGTCTCAGTGCATTTGTAGCCAATTCCCATTGTTCATCATCACCAACAGCTTTATCAGGTCTAGTAGAAAGCATCAACTCGTAGTCATTTAGCCCAAAACTGCTAAGTAAGCGAAAAGTAAGGTCTAAGACACCATTAATTTCAGAGTTGATTTGGTCAGGGCTGCAAAAAATATGCGCGTCATCTTGAGTTAAGCCCCTAACTCTAGTTAATCCATGAAGAACACCACCCCGTTCATATCTATAAACGGTACCTATTTCCCCTACACGCATAGGTAAGTCTCTATAACTTCTCAAATTGCTGTTGTAATACAAAATATGAAATGGACAATTCATCGGTTTTAAATAATAATCTTGATTGTCCATATCTATATTCGAAAACATGTTTTCTTTAAAGAATTCCAAGTGTCCACTTGTCTCCCATAAGGTGGACCGCCCTATATGAGGTGTATAGATCAAGTCATATCCAGAAGCATAATGTTCTTTCCGCCAAAATTCTTCAACCAGTCCACGAATCCTTGCACCTTTTGGGTGCCAAACAATTAAACCTGGACCAGTCTCATCATGAATTGAAAAAAGATCCAGTTCTCTACCCAAATGCCTGTGATCCCTTCGTTTAGCCTCTTCCAATCTCTCAAGGTATTTATCAAGTTCATCCTGAGATTCAAAGGCTGTACCATATATACGCTGCAAACCGTAACGCGATTCATCTCCTCTCCAATATGCTCCTGCAACGTTTAATAGTTTAAATGCCGGTATCATTCCTGTGGATTCGACATGAGGTCCAGCACATAGATCCTCGAAGTGTCCATGTTTATAAGTGGTGATAGCCTCTCCATCTGGTATTTCATTTATGATTTCCAGTTTTAGAGGTTCAGCTGAGTTCATAGAAAGAGCTTCCTCTCTTGAGTATTCGTGCAAATCAAACTGATGATCAGCAACAATAATTTCACTCATCTTTTCCTCTATGGCTTGTAGATCATCTTGTGAAAAAGGCCTGTCGGTCATGAAATCATAATAAAACCCGTCTTCTGTAGGGGGGCCAATGGCCAATTTTGTATCTGGAAACATCTGAGTCACTACATCAGCCATAACATGTGCGGCCGAATGTCTAATTCTCTCCCTTAAATCAGCTATCTCAGAACTCTTTTGGTTAATCATTTATTAAAGACCTTTCTTAAGAAAAATTACTCACATAAAAATAGGTCGACATATTACAATATATTTGTAAAAGTAAACTTGTTTTTCATGAAATAATTCGTTGCATCTTATTGGTATTCACAAGACTACCAAGCATTCTTTTAGCTATCTCACCAGCCAACATTCTATCCATCGATTATAACTTGGGTCAAGAAGTGACTGCTATATAAGTAACTAGAAACTATAGGGACACCAAGGGCTCAATTCAGAATTAAACATTTGGTCAGCTAGTTTAACGGAACCCTGTGTATGTTCCTCCAAGCGACCAGAATTCTTCAATTTAGAAAACCCAATAGTTCCCAAATATGTGGATGCAAAATCGGAAACATCTACTACCAAGTCTGGAGACTTTTTTGACACAGAACAATGAACTCCTCCACTCTGTATTTCTAATTCAAAAACCCCATCATTCCAGCAACAAAAAGCATCATTGATTTTAAATACTAATGTGCCTGTAACATTATAAGACCTCGATTCCAAAGCTTTTTGCACATCAATTAATCTAATCCACAAACGATCTTTTACATTCCGTGTAAGCCGTCTAGGATCAGTAAGCATAAACAAAAGAGGATCATCAGTTGGTCTTCTGGAAGCTTTAACTTTCCATATCAAATCTATATCAAAACAAAATCTCCACAAAGCTGCATGTGCTTGAAGACTGCTAGCCATTAGTTCAACAACGGTTACCACATCTTTAGCTATACTGTAACGCACATAACCCTTGTGCTTCCCTAAAGATAAGTATTTTACATGGAAGTATTGTTGCAAATTTCCATTGGACACCTTTGTATCTCCAGCAATCCTTTCCCAGTGGTCACTAGTAGGTAAAATTGAACCAGGCCTATTTCTCATTGACGTTTCATATAAACTTGGAATGGATTCCTTTACAAGACTTGGATTCTCGAATTCAAAAGAGCCATCATAGTCGATCGATGTCTTATAATCCGAATGTCTTGTATCAATCTCCCAGTTTTCATCATAAGTCCCAATTCCATATCCAAATCTTCCATAAATCAGACTCTCTGATGGGTGAAGGGCAGCTATCGGCTCTCCACGTTCATAAATATCGGCAAGTTGCTCTTTCATCAACTTAGTCAATATTCCACGTCTTCGATGTGTGGGTAAGACTGCTACATAGTCAACAGCCGCACAATTTAATATCCCACCAGGAATATTCATTGTTGTAGCAAAGGCATGAGCGGTTCCAACAATATTACTATCGTCATAAGCTGCAATGGCTCGATCCAGATCAGGCATTGGTGGCTCTAGTTTTTCCGCATCCCAATTCAAGCCAAATCCCAGAGAACTAGCCGTCCTGAACATTTTATAATCTTCAGGCCAAATGTTCCTTATTATCAATCCCATTAAAACCTACTATTAATACGATTTTTAAGTTAGGAGCATACTGCCTATAAATTAAGTTACCAAGGCAATTTATCGACAATATACTAAGAGAACAACTAGTAAATACTATACAGTCCTTACTACACCTATAACCCGTCCCTTAACTGTAACTTTTTCAGCAGGTACTTTTATAGGCTGCATAGAGCTATTTGCAGGTTGTAAAGTAACGGTGCCATTAGCCAGATGGAAATGTTTTAAGGTCACCTCATCTGTATCCGATAAGTACGCAGCTACCATATCACCTTCACGTGCTTCTTGAGTTGGTTCCATAATTACAAGATCACCATCTCCTACAAGAGCATCTATCATTGATTCTCCCTTTACCTTGACAGCAAAAACATCTTCCTTGCCTTGTGTCAAAAAGGGCGGCAAGTTGACACTATCTACTGCTTCATCTCTCCAGGAAGTTGAAGGAGGAATGTGCAAAGGTTCACCTGCTGCAATTCGACCCAAAATAGGAACTTCAATAACGTCTTCTAGTTTTTTTTGGTTAATGACTTCTATACCTCTAGAAACCTCTGCCTCTCTGCGAAGAAGACCATCCCTATGCAAAATCCTCAAATTATAGTCAACAACCGAAGTGGAACTTATATTACATCCAAACTGTATATCTCTAACTGTTGGAGGATAATGGTGTTCTTCTATAAATCCATTAATAAATTTCAACATCTGAACTTGGCGTTCTGAACGTTTTTTCTTTTGAAAAACTATCATCTGCATCTACTCCATACACTTAATTGGATATTTTCAGAACAAATGTACCAATCATATGCATGGGTGTCAATAAGAATTTAGCACAAATAATCTAAAATATAGAAAAATTTGCTATATAGGACTTATTAACAAAAGATCACAAAAAGCACATCGTTCTAAGCAGGTATTCTAGTTGACTGCTTGCCAGCCGATATAAAACGACTCAATACGTAGCGCTTCAGGTTAAATCATCAATCAGTAGAATTTCCACTATGAAGCTGTCTTACTAATCGGGACTTTCTCCTCGCTGCGTTCTTACGGTGCAATGCACCTTTGTTTGCAGCCTTGTCTAGAGCTATTACCGCCTGTTTTACAACTCCTTCAGCCGACTCAAACTCTTCATCGATCATTAACCTTCGAGCTTTCGTAACTAGTGTTCTGGCTTTAGACCTTAGTGGACCCTTTATCTGATTTTTTCTATTGGCGACTCGCGTAGCCTTATTATATCTCAATGTGCCTAATCTCCTACGTAAATTCTTAAACTATTAAATAATACAACATAACCAAGTAATCATAACATTCTATGAGCATTCAGAGATCTTGATCTTATAACTCTTATGACCCCCTCAACCATTTCAAGTTTCGAGAAAAGCCTGTTCAATTGATTAATTCCATCAACGTATACTGTTAATGATATTACACTAAAATCATTATCTTCTTCTGAGACACATGATGCTATATTAATATTTTCTTCCGACATTAAGCCAGTAAGATCACCCAAAAGACCTATCCTGTCCCATGCTTCAATAGTAATCCTTACTGGATACATAGTATGGGTCTGCCCCCATGTAACCTCTACTAGCCTTTCAGTCTCTTTTTCATTAATAATGTTTGTGCAATCCATATGATGGACTGTAACACCCCGATTCCTAGTTATATAACCAATTATCTCGTCCCCCCGTATAGGACTACAACAACTAGCCATTCTGGTCAAAAGATCACCTACACCAAGTACTTGAATTCCAGACCCAGGTCCTGTTACAGGAAGAGTACTCGAATATTCTTGGTCTGGTTCAATGTCTTGATTGGATAATCTACTTAAAACATCAGTTGTTGATATAGATCCTTTACCTAAAGCTATGAAAAACTCTTCTGTCGATTTAAATCCAATGCCCATCGCCACTTCAAAATCTTGTAAATCAGTATTGAGTCTACGAAATTCTTTAACAAAAATTTCTTTTCCTTGTTTAATATTATCTTTTCTAGCTTGTCGATTAAACCATTGTCGAATTTTTTCTTGTGCTGATGTAGTTTTTACAAATCCTAGAGCAGGATTCAACCAATCCATACTAGGGCCTTTTACCGTTTTACTAGTCATTATCTCAACAGTATCGCCACTCTCTAAGGGTGTATTAAGCTGTACTAACTTCCCATTTACCTTTGCTCCAATACACCCGTTTCCTATCTCTGTATGGATTCTATAAGCAAAATCTAATGGTGTAGATCCAGATGGCAACTCCTTTAGCTCACCTGTAGGCGTATATATGAAAACCTGAGTGTCGAACATATCGGTCTTAATTGACTCTACAAACTCACGATCATCATGTAGATATTTTTGCCCCTGAAGTACTTGTCTAAAAGTTGACATCTTCTCTTCAAAACGTACATCTCCAGTTTTGCCTTCTTTGTACAACCAGTGAGCTGCGACACCATATTCAGCTACGCGATGCATATCTTTGGTTCGAATTTGAACCTCAACTGGAGAAAAATCTTCACACATCACAACAGAGTGAAGAGACTGATACAGATTGTCCTTGGGAGTAGCAATATAATCATCGAACTGTCCGGATAGAGGCCTCCATTTTGCATGCAGAACACCTAAAACCGAATAACACTCCTTTACATCCGAAACCAGAACACGCAACGCAAAAAGATCATATATTTCATTAACTTTCTTTTTTTGTGATTTATATGCCATCATTTTTTTGTATATACTATAGAAATGCTTTGGCCTGCCTGTGATCTCAGCACTTAATCCATTTGTCGCTAATTCTTGCTGAAATATTGAACGTATACGTTCAATATATTGTTCACGCTCTATTCTTTTTGAACTAACTAGGCTGGATATATAACTATATTCTTCTTCATGAATATATTGGAAAGAAAGATCTTCAAGTAACCATTTTATTTCCCACATTCCAAGCCTGTCTGCGAGAGGAGCATAAATATCTAGGGTTTCCTTAGCGATTACCTGGCGCCTTTCATGTGGCAAAGACATTAAGGTCTTCATGTTATGCAACCTATCAGCTAATTTGATAAGAACTACACGTATATCCTCAGCCATAGACATCAACATCTTCCGTAAACTCGCAGAATGTGCGACAGGATCATTAACTATGGTATGCGAAATATTTGATCCGTCCTCTGACAATAAATCCGTTCTATTTAACTTTGTAACCCCATCAACTAATTTAGCTATTTCTGTACCAAATTTCATTTGGAGATCCGTATGTTGAATATTGCAATCCTCAATAACATCGTGCAACAAGGCAGCTGCAATGGTATCTGAGTCAAGATGCAAATCTGCTAAATAAACTGCTGTATTCAACGGATGTTCAATAAAATCCTCGCCAGATTTACGAGTTTGTCCGGAATGTGCGTTTGCAGCAAACTCGTATGCATCCTGAATCTCCCTGACCCTATCCTGAGGTAGATATTCAGAAACTGTAGATATTAAATGTTCGACTAGCTCCATAAAACCATCCAACTATACAGGAATTGTGGACTGTCAGTATATCTAAGTAATAGTTGTTGAAGCAATTGAATACTTCCAGTCAAGACAACATCAAGTCAACCGAACACTACAATATTAGTACGAACCTATCTTGGTTTTTATCAATAAAGGATTAAATTAAAACTTTATTGTAATAACACCTATCGCAAACCATACTCGTACTAGTAAAATATATATTATGAAAAATCAACTATTCCAGGCGCCTCGTGGCACTTCAGACATAATGCCCGAAGATCAACCTTACTGGCGAGGCATCGAAAACTCAATGTATAAGCTTACCAAGATATACGGTTATGATCGAATAGAAACACCTGTCTTCGAGGACTCAGGGCTATTTATAAGAGGAGTGGGGGAAGATACAGATATTATTGAAAAAGAAACCTACACTTTCGAAGACCGAGGTGGCAACCTTCTTACACTACGCCCGGAAGGTACTGCCCCAATCTGTAGAGCATATCTAGAACATGGGATGCAAAACAAGGCACAGCCAGTAAGGTTATTCTACTATTGTCCAATGTTTCGATTTGACCGGCCCCAAGCAGGTAGGTACAGACAATTAAATCAATTTGGCATCGAATTAATAGGCGAAGAAGATCCTTCGGTAGATGCGGAAGTTATCGATCTAGCCTGGAATTTTTTTAACGATCTCGGACTGATAGAAAATGTTTCCCTACACATAAACAGCATCGGTGACGAGTCTTGTAGAGATGATTACATAAGAGCTCTTCAGGCACACTATACGAATGTAAAAAACAGCATGGTTCATCAAGAATGTATCCGTAGGCTTGAAACAAATCCACTAAGACTCTTAGATTGTAAAGAATCATCATGCCAAGACATTATACAGTCATCGCCCAGCACAATTGATTATCTCTGCAAGGCCTGTTTGATCCATTGGGAAAATTTGCTTAGACACCTGGAACAACTGAATATCCCTTATATTATCGATAATAGGCTAGTAAGAGGCCTCGATTACTATACCAGAACCGTTTTTGAAATAGTGCCTCCAGACGGGATGTCCCAGGGAACTATATTAGCCGGCGGAAGATACGACGGACTTATCGAACAACTAGGTGGTAACCCAACCCCAGGTATAGGATTCGCAACAGGAATTGAAAGGATAATTCTTAATTTAAAAAAACATGATTTAAAATTAAATAAAAGTGCAGGCACAAAAATTCTGGTAGCATACTTGGGAATAGAAGCACAAATAGTAGGAATTGAAATATGTTCCGATTTAAGATCCAAGGGACAGACAGCAGTACTTGCTCCAGGCAGTAGAGGCTTGAAAAGTCAACTCAGGTATGCAGCCAGTATTCAGGCTACACATAGCGTCATTATTGGGACAGATGAACTAGCAACTCAAACTTTCATACTCAGAGATATGGCTAGCAGTACTCAAACCGTGATAAAAAAAGAAGAACTACTTAAAATTATAGACGAGGCTTAAGATCAAATCTTGATTATGCATAATTGCAAATTAATAATCCAAAAGTTTCATGATTTCACCATGTATAGAGTCTCCCTAATATGATTGAGAAACTGTCATTAATAGAGGATAGATACCGTGAAATAGAAATGCTTTTGTCTAATCCTGAAATAGCAGGAGATTACAATAAATCCCAAAATCTTATCAAAGAACATGCCTCACTAAAGAATGTAGCAAATTTGACATTTGAATATCGCACACTGACAGAGTCAATAGATGAAACAAAGAGTCTAATCAGAGAAGAAAATGACCGTGACATCACTGAACTCGCGCGTGAGGAACTAGACAATCTGGAATTACAAAAAACTACTCTTGAAAACAATCTCCGTATAGCTCTTTTACCAAAAGATCCAAATGATAGCAAAAACGTGATAATGGAAATTCGGGCAGGTACCGGAGGTGATGAAGCCGGGTTATTTGCAGCAGATTTGTATAGAATGTATAACCGATATGCACAACGAAACAGCTGGCAAATAGATATTATCAATAATAACGAAAGTGGACTGGGCAGCATAAAAGAAATCGTATTTAAAATTGATGGAGACGGAGCTTATAGTAAATTAAAACATGAGATTGGGGTGCATCGGGTACAACGCGTTCCTTTAACAGAATCCAGTGGGAGAGTTCACACATCGGCCGCTACAGTAGCGGTCCTTCCTGAAGCTGAAGAGGTCGATGTGGAAATTGTGACAGAAGACATACAAATTGATGTTTTCCATTCAAGTGGGCATGGCGGACAAAATGTACAAAAAGTGGCAACTGCTATAAGAATCACGCATAAACCCACTGGTCTAGTAGCTGTATGTCAAGACGAAAGATCCCAGCTCAAAAATAAACAAAAAGCAATGGCTGTATTGAGATCAAGACTTTTAGCCATGGAAATAGAACGACAGGAAAAAGAAATTACTGATGAACGAAGATCGCAAGTTGGAAGTGGAGACCGCTCGGCAAAAGTTAGAACATACAATTTCCCACAGAATCGAGTCACTGACCACCGCATATCTTTGACAACACACAATCTAGATTTAGTCCTCGACGGAGATCTAAACGAATTCATTGAATCATTAATATTAGAAGAACAGGCTTTTCAACTGAATCAAGCTAATTTATGAGATTAAGGGACGCTTGGATTAATGCTAAAAATCAACTCTCAACAATTACTGACGAAGCACCATTGGAAGCCGAGGTGCTTTTACGCCATTCACTGGATATAGATAGATCGCACTTCTTAACTTTATTGGAACAAGATATACCATTAATAAAAATAAAAGAGCTTGAATCACTTATACATCGCCGTCTTCAAAGAGAGCCACTAGCCTACATCATTGGACACCGTGAATTCTACGGACTTGAAATTGCAGTGACACCCGATGTTCTTATACCAAGACAGGAAACAGAACTACTAGTTGAACAAATAATTGAATCCGCTAAAACAATAAAAAACAAACAGCCAATAATAGCGGACATTGGCACTGGTAGTGGCGCAATTGCAATAGCTACAGCAAAACACTTACCGTTGTCACAGATCTATTGCACTGACATATCTGAAAAGGCTCTTCATATTGCCAATATGAACTTATTAAGACACCAATTAGATGATCGTATACACCTACTTTTAGGAGACCTACTTGAGCCAATAGACTTTTTCTTAGATATCATAGTATCTAACCTACCTTATCTAACTAATAACCAAATGATTAATCTGCCACCAGAAATTAAAAATGAACCTAGTATTGCTTTACACGGTGGTATAGATGGATTAAAGGAAATTAGAAGACTGATGCGAAATTCAGTAATGAAATTAAGACCGAAAGGTACAATTATATTAGAAATTGATCCTTCGCAAGAAAAACATGTAATGAAATTAGCAGAAGAATGCTATCCTTCAGCGAAAATATCACCCATTACCGACCTTTCTCATACGGTTAGGGTGATCAAAATAACACTATGAAAAAAACTCATGCCTTAATCCCCAAAAGAATATTTTAGTGTGTTTAATATGGAGACTTTACAATAAATAAAAGCGTTAAGTTGGTAGAAATTTAATCCAATGGATAATTTAGAACAAAGAACATTTAAAAATACTCTGTCCGATTTTGAAATAAATCTCCAATTATCAGATAAATTTGATAATCTGCCACCCGAAAAATGGATATGTGAAGTTGCA
>CEUZ01066833.1_pt1 | contig 28366 bp, 26 predicted proteins | sample 361511 | NCBI WGS metagenome assembly CEUZ01 (sample SAMEA2622822, study PRJEB7988) | marine metagenome | biome: marine biome (ENVO:00000447); feature: surface water layer (ENVO:00002042); material: "saline water (ENVO:00002010), including plankton (ENVO:xxxxxxxx)" | depth 5 m | reverse complement strand
CCTCTACGATGTCAACGTAGCGTTCTACCACTGAACTACACACCCTACGAATAATTAATAGTTTTAATTAGACCGTCCTCAATTTTTGTAAAACTATCTTTTTTTAAATTTAAAAAATTTTTTAATTTATCAAAGGTGCCTGATGACTTTTTTGGATCATGTTTTTCAAGTTTTTTTCTAATTACTTTGGGATTATTTCCAATTATTTCTTTAATTAATAAAAATAATTTATTTATATTTATAGATCGACCAGTTCCTAAATTAAAAATTTTACAAATATTTTTTTTCTGAAGTTTAAACATCGATTTTTTCATTACATCAATAACGTCATCGATATATATAAAATCTCTAGTCTGAAAACCGCCATTAATTATTACTGAAGAATTTTTTAACGTTTTGTATATAAAAATAGGTATTACACCAGAGTAAGGACTAGTTGCATTTTGACCGGGCCCATAAACATTAAATAGTCTAAGACCAACTGAGGAAACTTTAAAAACATCAAAAAACATTTTGGCGTATTTTTCAACTGCTAGCTTATCTTGAGCGTACGGAGATAGTATAGAATATTTTTCTATCTCATCTTTGCCCAAAGGTAAGTTTCCATAAATAGCTGACGAAGAAGCATATACAACTGGAGCAGAATATTTTTTTGAAAACTCAAATATTTTCATTGAACTCAAAAGATTATTAGAGGAACTTTTATAAAAATCTTTTAAAGATAAAGGCACTGATGCTTGTGCAGCTAGATGAAAAATACCATTAATTCTTTTTGTATTAAATTTTTCAATATCCTGAATTTTTTTTTTAATTAATTTTTTTCTTAAAGATTTTGGTAAATTTTTTACTGATCCTTCAGATAAATCATCAACTAAAATTAAATCATATTCTTTGTAAAGTTTTTTTACTAAATTAGAACCTATAAAGCCCGCACAACCAGTTATTAAATATTTTCCCTTTTTCATTTTATTTTTAAGAATTTTGCAATTCAATAATATTAGCAATTTCTTTTATCATACTCTTTTTTGTTGGAAGTGTATTTTTTTCCATATTTTTTTGTATCTCAGTATAATTATCCATTACATATTTTGTAACCTCTGAAAGCGAATCAATATCTCTCTTTGAAACAAAAATGCCAATTTTATCTCTTATTATGTATTTTATATCTTCAAATATAATCACAGGTCGCTTTCTAGACAAAGATTCGTCAACCACATATGGGGTTCCTTCTGTAAATGAAGGTAATATCATTATATTATGATCGTCATAAACTTGAATTAAAGATTTTGAGTCAGCTACATACCCCAACAAACTTATATTTTGTTTATTAGTTGAAAAATTATATTTTTCTACATCACCTACAATGGATAATTGTGCGTCAAATTTTAATTGATCAAACATTTTTAAAAATTCAAAAATCCCTTTTTCTGCACTCATTCTACCCACATATAAAAATCTAACTTTATCTAACAACACTTTCCTTTGATTATTAAGCCACTCTTCGTCTAGTCTTGATATGTAAACTAGGTGAGATTTTTTTTTATTATATAGTCTGTCATGACATACAATAACTTCATTTCTAGATGTCATCATTTTAAACATTATGTTGTAAACCCAAACAAAATTTGAACCTAAAATATGCTTATATTCTTCATATCCATTACTGAATAAATAGATAAATGCTTTTCTTCTAAATAAAAATAAAATTAAAAATGCAAGAAATGTAAATGGAGTAACTGAAATAAGTAAGTATTTTACTTCTTTCTTTTTAAAAGTTTTAAAAATATAATAAAAAAGATTAAAAAAAGATGTAATTTTTATATTTCTTAAATTAATTTTCTGATTACCTTTTCTTTTTGAGCTTCTGACAATATATTGAACTTGGTAATAACTATTTAACTCTTCTGGGAGGATTTTTAAATCAAGATTGTCACAATAAAAAGATTCTTTTTCTATAAAAATTTTTTCATTGTTTATTATAACTAAATCTTTATTTTGCATTCATTTTACTTAAGTTTGCCCTTTTCCCTCATTGCCTTCCTGATTTTTGTTGCTGAAATCTTTTGAATTTCTTCGCTAAGTACGATTTCTTCAATTTTGTATCCTACTCCTCTTCCGTAGCAAATATTAGTTATATTTGGAACTAACACTACTTTAAATCTATTTTTGTATTTTGGTTCCAATCTTTCAATAATTTTAGATTTTACAAACTCAAAATCAAATGGATTATCATCAACTCCTTGTACATCTCTAACTTGAATACAAACTTGTCCAGTTTTTTTTATTATTTCCTCAAAAAGAACAAAATGACCATCATGAAATGGCTGCCATCTGCCCAACATTTGTGCGGTGGGCTTTTTATTATCCCATTTATATTCAACAATTTTATCCGCTATTTGCATAGACCATAGAATAGCATCCTGCGTCGTAACTCTGAAATTATATTTTTCAGGTTTAACAAACATTTCGTTAGTGTCGTCAAATCTACCTTTTTGAATTGTATCTACCCAAACAATATAATCTGGATTAAATAGTTTTCTTGTTTCTGGTGTCGGGCAAATAAAATCAGCAACAACGTGGTGACCATCTTTTATATATTGTTCTGCAAGCTCAGCCATACGTTTTGCTTGTCTTTTTCTTGCTTCTTTTGAAAAATCCCAATCATTAGTTTCTTTTCTAATTTTATCAGCATTTAACCATTTCGCATTTATTAAAGATGCCAATTTAGAAGCAAGTGTGGTTTTTCCAGCTCCTGGTAAACCCATTACTAAAATTTTCATGAAAAAGTTCCCTATTTTTTTGATTTTTCGCTACGTAATAAAGATAATAATTAATAATGTCAATAGTGATTGAAAAAATTTATCAAGTTTTACCATAAGCAGCTCTATATGAAAAAAAGTAAAATATAAAAAATATTATAGAATAGTATTTACAAAACATACCATCCTTCATCATAAAAATAGCAGGAATTATTAACAATAAATAAATTAAATTAATAATTATAGAAACATGATAATTACTTTTTAATTTATTATTATTTTTTTTAACTAACAACTTGTACAAAAGCATATGAAGATGTTTTTTATCTGGGTGTATAGGTGACATTTTTTCTACTACTAATTTCCTAAAGAAGGAAAAAAAGACTTCAAAGAATAAGTAAAATAATAAAATACAAAAATAAAAAGGTGATACTGATGGATTCGCAATACTAGTTTTTATTGTTGATATAGCTAGAAGAGCGCCCAAAAGATAAGAACCACTGTCACCAAGAAAAATCTTGGCTTTAGGAAAATTAAATACCAAAAAAATAACTAATATTATAATCATTAAAAATAAAAAATTTGCTAGATCATTTATTCCATTTAAGTAGTTAATAAAAAATAAATTTAATAAAATAATTAAGGAGTGGATACCTAGAAGTCCATTGTAACCATCTATTAGGTTGGCACCATTAATCACAAATAAAAAACATAAACAAATAAAAAATAATGAAAACAAATTAGAACTTTTTAACCAGCCATCTAAAAACTCAATTCCGGTTCTATCAATATAAAAATTACTGTACTTTGTTAAAATTAACAAAATGACAATCATAAAAATAAGTCTGATACGAGGCTTAATATCTATTTTAATATCATCTAAAAAACCAAGAAGAAAAAATAATGTACAAAATAACATATATTCTAAATAAACAATGTTTTTAATGGCAAGAAAGTAAAAAAAGATAATAGATAACGATAAGAATATATATGCACCACCAGTGGTAGACACTGGAATTTCATGAAAAGCTTGTGGTTTTTTAAATTGATCATCTATTAATAATTTTGGATTATATTTGTACAAAAATAACAAAAAATATTTATTAAAAAATATTCCGAATACAATAATAAAAAAAATTAAAGCTAGATTATTTAAATTCATATTTTTTTTTTACTTAAGTAAATATATATTATTGACATCTGGTTCTTAAAAAAACTTATAAATAAACCTTATTAATGAAAAAGGTAAGTTTTTTATAATATAAATTATTAAAATCCACCATACAGGATAATATATTTTTTTATAATCTTTGTTTAAATTTTTATAAACGGTTTGGGCTAATTTTTTTGTAGAGCCTTTTGGGAATAATAGCTTTTTACCATACGATAAATTGGTGTCTAAATAACCAATCGTATAAAATTGAACTTTTATTTTAGTTGATGACGCCTTTATTGCTACACTTTCAAATAAAGATTCTAATCCTCTTTTTGATGCTGCATAAATTGAATTTATATCTCTGCCAATTGATGAAGAAACACTACCAAATCCAACAATCACTCCAGCATTTTTTTCCATAAAAATTGGAAAAATTTTTGATAAAAAATATGCAACCGACCCCATATTAGCTTGCATTAAATTATTACTAACTAATATATCATTTGTAATTTCATCCTTGGGGCTCATCATTCCAATAGGAAATAAAATTCCCTTAATTTCATTAAATAATTTTGAATTAGTAAGTAAAAAATTTTTTGTTTCTTCAAATGAAGAGACGTCTAAAACAAAATATTTTACATTAATTTTAAACTTAATTTCTAAATCTGATTTTATAGCTTTTAAATCTTTTTCATCTCTAGAAATTATTATTAAATCATTTAAATTTGCTGCTAATACATAGCATAATTCACGACCTAATCCCGATGATGCTCCTAAAATAAGATAACTCATAAATCTAAACGATCAGACAATTCGGATCTATAACATCTTTTTTGATCAAAATTTTTTAAATCTCCTCTGAATTGATCTGCAAACTTATAACATTTATTAAACACGTACTTGTCGATTCTAGAATCTTTTATAATAGATGGTACCACATCATACTTAATATATAATTCATCTAATTGTTTTATAAAGTTTAGGTTTTTTTTATTGTTCACTACATCAAAAGTTAAACAAATCATATCTCCTTCGAATCTTAAATATTTATGTTCTCCACTCATTCCTTTTATTGAAAAAAGTGTTATCACTGGTTTGTGTAGGTCTACAAGATTTTTAAATTCCTTAATAAAAGGTTCAACTTTGTTGTAATCAATTAAAATTTGATTCTCTAAAAATCCTTTGTTTCCAAATAATGTAAAATAAAGTTCTTTACCAAGAAATGGAAATATAACATTATTAAAATTATCTTTAAAACTATCTTTTTTAAAATAATTATAATAATTCAAGTAAAGATAGCTAAATGATTTAACAGAAAATTTATTCCAGAAACAAAACCTTGATAGATTCTCTAAAAATTTAGGTTTTTTAAACTCTGGTGGTCTAAAATTTTTTTCTTTGCTTTGTACGTTAATATTATTACAAAAAATTAATCCATCTCCAAAATTTTTAAGTTTAGTATCAATTCTATTCCATGAATAAACAAAATTTTTTTTATCTTTACTTTTTTTTATTAAATCAATTGTTTCAATTATTGAACTAACTTTATTTACTGAAGTTTGAAAGTTTGAACCTTCGAATTCTATTAATTTTAGTGTTACATTAACAATAGTTCCGGTTAATCCATAACCACCAATAGTTAAATCAAAAATATTTTTATTCTCATCTTCGGAAAGATTTAACCATCCATGATCTTTGTGAAAAATTAACATGTGCTTAATTACGTGTCTTATCGTGCCGTGCTGTCCACCTGATTTTCCATGAACATTTGAAGCAACAGCGCCTCCAATTGAAATAAATGGATATCCTGGAATTTGTGGGATCCACAACCCAAACCTTAATGTGAAGCTTAAAAATTCTTTGATACTAATACCAGCTTCGACGGTAATTTGTTTTTGTTTTTCATTAAAATTTAAAATTCTATTAAAATTCTTCATGCCAATTGACAAGGTTTCCTTTTTAAAACTTGCTGCAGCATAAGAATATCCAGCACCTCTTGATATTAAATTAGTATTATTTAAAGAGTCCTTCTCGAGTTGTCTGTATTTATCAGGGTTCTTTAAAAAAACTTCTGCCGAATAATTTTTGTCAAATGATGTAAGTTTATGTTTTTCGTAGATAGTTTTCGACATTTTGGCTAAATCCTTATAAAAAGTAAAAGCATATCTTTTAAAGTTAATACAATATTTTTAAAGCTAACTGATGATCCTGTACCAAAAGTTCTTGGGTAAGTATGTATACCAATCTCTCCAACTTTATAACCATTCATTCCTGCTTTAATAGCTAATTCAGCACCTACAAATGGACTGTTTGATTTAAGTTTTACTTTTTTAATTAACTTTTTTTTAACTAATCTTGAACCAGTAGAGATATCTCTAAATTTTATATTAAACATTAATCTTAAAATTGCATTGTATACCCAAGAAATTATTATTCTATAGGTGTTATATTTTTTTTTAAATCTATAAGTAATAACTAGATCATAATTTTTACTAGCTTTAATTAATCTTGGAAGATCCTCAACATCATATTCTGCATCCCCGTCAATCATAAAAACCCAATCATTCTTACATTTTTTTAAACCAGTTTTTAATGCTGCGCCATAGCCTAAATTTTTTTTGTGAAAAAAAACTTTTATATTAGAAAATTTTTTTGCTACTTTCTTGGCTAATTCACCAGATTTCTCAGGACAACCATCATCAACAATAACAATTTCATATTTTCTTTTTAATTTTTTCAAAACAGTTGAACTTTTTCTTATCATATAATCTGTGGTACTTTTATCTTTGTAAAGCGGAAACATTAGACTTATTGAATTTTTTTTTTTCATTATGTTTTAAAAAATTTATTTCCAATATATCTAAAAAAAATATTAGAAAAAATAATTTGTACAGGGAGAATGGGTAGTGAATATCTTGGTAAAATAAAAAAAATAGATATAATTGCTATATTTGTCATAAAATATAATATTAAATAATTCATCAACAAAGAATTCCTGTCATATAAAATTATTCCAAGTACAGAAGTCATTCCAATAAATAAAATGGGTAAATAATGCAAAGGATGATAATAATTGAAGTAAGTTGAATTAATATCTATAAAAATAAATGATAAAAATTTTTTTATATATAAAATAAAATATTTTACTGGATCTTCCTTTATACTCTTTAAACCATGTTTTAATAAAATTTTATCAACATTTACGTCGTAGTAATTATCTTTAGAAACTTTTTTTATCTCTTCTCTTATATTTTCATCAAATCTAGAATTTCCTTCTACATTAGAGCCGGGATTGTTACCTTTCCAAAGATTGTATCCGATAGATTTTGTTATGGTAATCGTATCTAATACAATTATATTTCTTGCTAAATAAGGAGATATTACAAAAGCAGTTAAAAATATTATAATTATTATATTTTTCAAATTTACTTTTAAAAATAAACCTAGATATAAAATGCTCAAAAGAAAAAATGCTATAAACTCACCTCTTAAGAGTATTAATAAACCAGAACTAATTGATAAAAAAAAAATATTAAAAAAATTATTTTTTTTTATTATTTTAAAAAAAAAATAAAAAAATAATACAATTAAAAAAGTCTGAAGAATTGCGGAAGATATCTGGCCGCAAGAGTAAACATGTATAGGAAATAATGAAAATATTAGAGTGCTAATTATACTTAATTTTGTAGAAAAAAAAATTTTATTTATATGATAAAAAACTACTACAGATATACTTGAAAGCAAGCTCTGTGAGAATAAAATTACAAGAATATATAATTCGTTATTAAAATTAAAAAATTTAAAAAAATATAAATAGTAAGCATAAAGTGGTGGCATAAAAACATTGGGAACTAAAAGGTCATTTAAATTAAGAGTTGGCAATGAAGAATACGACATAGTGGCATCAACTAACCTTGGCAATATTGAATAAAGATGTCCATATTCTTCCAAATAGGATACTAATAATTTCCACTCATTTTCTAAATTTGTATCTCCAAAAACAAAAATTGAAGGAATTCTAATCAAAAAAGAAAAAATAAATAAATAAAACAATAAATATATTTCTTTGTTTTTTAAGTTTAGATAGCTATTCAAATACATTTTGCGACAAATTATCTAAATTTTTTATCTATTGATAGGTTATTATAACTTAATAGTATTGAAGCAATTAAAACTAGATAAGTCGCATTACTAGTTGTAAAAATACTGCCTGTACTTTTAATAGGAAAAACTTCAAGTATCATAGTTATTGTACTCACTAGTAAAATTGAACTTTCTATATTATTTTCTCGAATAGATTTAAAATTTCTAATAATAAATAATACAAATAGTATACCAATAATTAAAGTAACTATAATTCCTATAATTCCTATGTCGGTTAAGATTTCTAAATAATAATTATGTGGATGTGTAGAACATAATCGATTTTCTACGTGAATTAAAAATTTTTTACATTCGTCTCTAAAAGATTTAATTCCATTACCAAATATTTTATTATTACCCCAAATATCTAGTGCGGTATAAAATATTTTTAAGTGGTCGTCGACCTCATATTGAATAACCCAAAAAAATTCAAAATCATCAGCTAGCGGTTCACCCTTTTCCCATTTTGGGGGATATAAAAATCCTCTGAATTCGTCTCCAATAGGATATTTTGAATATGTAGGATAATTTTCTAAATTTATATCTAGCTCGCCAGAAGCAATGAATTCTTCTTCATTTAATTTTTCTACTGTTTTATGCACCATTTTTCTATCTATGGGAAAAAGCTTTTCTGATAAATTTACATAAGAGGATAAAATAAAAGCAACATTATCACGATAAGATATGTACTTATTTTTTATTTTTTCATCAAATGAACCTATTATTCCAAAGATTAAAAATAGTGATAAAAAACTCACCAATAACATTGGCTTTAATTTTCTACTAAATAAAAATAATAAAAATAAACCTAAAAAAAATAAGATTAAAGGCATTCTATTTCCTGAAAATAATATGCCTAGGCCTAAAATACATATCATTAGTATATTTAATAAAAATCCTAGTCTATTTTTAAATGTAAAAAATAAAAAAATTATGGAAAAAAGGAAAAAATTCTTTATATAACCGCCAGCTATATATTCATCTCCAAAAAAACTTGTGTTATAAACTCCCAAGCTTTTTAAACCTATAATATTGAATTTAAAAATATATTGGTAAATTATGTCTAAAGATATAAAAACAGGAGCGCAAGCAGCGGAAATTAAAAAATACTTAAAATTTAAAATATTAAATTTGCTTAAATAGTAAGCGATTAGAAGAAGTAAAAAAAACCTTAAAAAAAATATAGATTTAGTTAATTTAACTGAATCGTAAGCTTCGTATTCTTCTAAATACAAAGCTCTGATAAAACTTAAAGCTGTTGATGCAAAAACAACTAAAAAAAATAAAAAAATACCTTTTAAAGGAAGATTAAATTTAGTTGTTAAAATTTTTGACCTTAATTGATAGATACCTAAAAAACAAAACAACACAATATTAATATTTGTAATTAGGTTACCAAAAATAAAGCTTATAGGAAAAAAACCAAAAGTAAGATTTGTTAAAAGTGTTGGGTTTATATTTATATTTTTTTTAGTTTGAATCATTATAGAACCACAAAAACTTTTTTAATAGAGCAATTGGCGTAAAAAGTAAAAACAAATTTTTAAGACTAAATAAATTAATTTTTGAATTAAAAAGTATACTTATACTTTCCTTGTATTTTCCATCAATTTTAGCAAAAAGGAATTTTTTTTGTCCAATATCTTTTTGTATTCTTTGAAACTGCATACTGTTTAAATTAGATTTGTTTTCTTCAAGCCACATTTCTAATTCTTCAACTTCTTTTTTTTTATTTAAAGTTGAGAAATTCTTACCATGTAATCTATAAAAAGCTAAAGGTTTTTGTATACTTTCAAATATACATATTTTTGAAAGCCTTAAAAATAAATCAAAATCTCCAATAATCGAAAATCTTTCATCAAAAATTTTTGATAATTTCAAATACATATTTTTCCTAATTATGGTTGTTAAAATTCCAACACAATAATTATTAATTAGTTCGTCGTAAATTCTTCCGCTAGGTAGTTTTTTATTTATATATAACTTCTTTTTTTTTGTATTTTCTTTTATTTGCCAAAAATTACTAAACACCAAACCTACTTCTTGATTTTTAAAATATGGCATCTGTAACTCAAGTTTATTTCTGTCCCACAAATCATCAGTATCAAGAAATGAAATAAAATCACAATTTGATTTTTCTATAGCTAAATTTCTTGCTTTATATAAAGAAGTATGTTCGCTAGCGTAGAAATAATGAAATCTTTTATCTTGAAAACTTTTAAAAATTTTTGCACTAGAATCTGTAGATTTATTATCCCAAAAAATTACTTCCCAATTATTATAAGTTTGGTTTAATACGCTCTCTAGAGCGTCATTTAAATATTTTTCTCCATTGTAGCAATTAATTATTATGCTTACACAGGGATTATCAATTGTCATGTATTTTGAATGCTTTGATTGTTTTTTTTAAACCCTTGAGCAAATTAATCTTGGGTTTCCAGTTTAATTTTTTATTTATTTTTTTTATATCTGCGTACAATATTTTATTCTCGCGTTTATGTAATTTAAGCTTATTAAATTCTGGTTTTCCTTTACCAATAATTTTATTAATTAGTTTAATTACAGTTTTAATTTTTACAGGAATGCCTGATGCAACATTAAAAACTTCTCCTGTAGCTTTTCTATTGGTTAATATTAATAAAATTGCAGATACCGTATCATCTATATAACAAAAATCTCTAATTTGTTCTCCAGAAGTTGTGGGAAATTCTTTATTATTTAAGCAGCCATTTATAACTTGTGGAATAAAGCGATCTTTTTTTTGATTAGGTCCGTAAGTCAAAAATAATCTTACAATTGAAAAAGGATATTTTTCATTTTTGTAAATTTTTTTTAAGTAGTTGGTGGTTTGCGCTTTTGCCAAAGAATAAGTAGTTTTTGGAGATAGTTTAGTTTTTTCGTTTTGAGGCGCTTTTGCAAAACCATACTCGTCACTTGATCCAACTTGTACAAATTTTTTTAAATTTTCCCGAGGTAAAATCTTTACTAAATTTTTAACAGCACCAAAATGTTCTTTGACAATTCTGTGATAATCTTTTTTGGAATTACTATGATTTATGTAACCCGCTAAATTAATAACATAATCAAAGGATTTGCTTAATTTTTTTTTAACAGAAAAATACGATTTTAAATCAACTTTATAATATTTAACTTTGCGATTCCTTTTATTTTTCTTGGGTAAAGATAAAGAGGCACAAGTAACTTTCCATCCTCTTTTTACTGATTTGTTTATTATGTGGCTACCTATAAATCCAGTTCCACCTAAAACTAATAAACTTGGTTTAGTTAACGAAGCCATGGAGCTTTCTTTTCTCTCCATAATTTATCTAAAATTTTTTTATCTCGCATAGTATCCATACACTGCCAGTAACCATAATGCCTAAATGCCATTAGTTGCTTTTTGCTAGTTAATTTTTGAAACGGCTCTCTTTCTAACATTATATTATCATTTTTGATAAAACTGAATATTTTATAATTAAATACAAAAAAACCACCATTAATCCAATTTTTATTTAACTGAGGTTTTTCCTCAAATTTAGAAACCCTAGTACCTTTAATAAATACTTCGCCAAATCTTGCTGGAGGTTTAACAGAAGTTAGTGTTGCTATTTTTTTATGTTTCAAATGAAACTTTAATAAGTTTATAAGATTTAGACTTGTTACACCATCACCATAAGTAACCATAAAATTTTCATTCTTTTTAAAATATTTTTTTAATCTAAGTATCCTGCCTCCTGTGGAAGTTTTTTTTCCAGTAAAAATACACTTTACATTTTTTTTATTTTTGAAATGTTTTTCGATTATTTTATTTTTGTAGCCTGTTGCTAATATAATTTCTTTATAACCATAATTCTCATAAATTTTAATTATATGATCTATAATTGGTTTTTTTCCGATTTTGACCATTGGTTTAGGTATTAGCTTAGTTTCCTCTGCAAGCCTAGAACCTAAACCTCCACATAAAATAACAGCTTTCATATTAATTCATTCCATCTTTTTTTTTTGATCCTATTGAATATGGTAGCTTTTTATTTTGCATTGTTAATTTATTTAATAAAAAAATTCTTATTAAATAATAAAAAGGAATAGATAGTATTTGTTTCCATCTTAAATGCTTAAAAGAATTTTTCCAAACTAATAATTCACACTTCATTGGAAGAAAATTAAAATATATCTTTTTTTTTGGAAACATAAAATCATAACCATAGTAATTAATTATGTTTGATGCCAAAAATTGAAAAAATGTTATATCTCTTTTAAAAAAATAATACTGATCAATATTAATCTTAAAATTTTTATTTACTCCAGAAAGCCACCTTTGGCTAGCTTTGTCGCCCCACCACTGAAATCCAAACTTAGTTGAAGATTTAAGGCATTTTTCATATTTTATTTTAAATTTTTTACAAAATTCTCTCATAACGCGTTTGTTATCCCAATGTAATTTTTCATACTGCATTATGTAAACTTTTTTTAACTTCATTAAATCAAAAATACCATTAAAAACCAAATCTAGTTGAAAATATAATTCTCTGGGAAAAAAACTATTACCATTTTCATAGGTCAACCAAGTTCTAATTGGAGAATTAATAGAGGCCAGTGGATGGCGTATGATATGAATAATGTCAGTATTGTGTGATTTTATCGTCTTTACAAATTCTTTTGTCCAGCTAACTAAATGTGTATGAATAAATAAAACTTTTTTCTTACATTTTTTATCACCTTTTGCAATCGAATACGCTATATGCAGATTTTTTATAATTTCAATTTTACTTGTTTTTTTTTCATACATAAGTTTTGAAAAACTCTTAATAAATTTTTTTTTATTTACTTTATAAAATTTATTTCTTTTCTTTCCCAAACGATCATGTCTTTCAAATCTTCCCCAAAAAGACTTGGAGTTAAAATAGTGTGGATATAAGCTAATAAATTTTTTTGAAATTTGGTCTGCACTACTCAAATTTAACATATTTTGGAAATCGTTGTTAATTCTCAAATAGCCTGGAAATTGTAACACTTGTGAGTGGCCATCAAGAAGTCCTTGAAAAAAATCTGATCCTCCTCTTCCACCCGCAACTAATAATAAAATTTTCATTATAAATTAATATTTTGGCTTTATATTTTTTTGAAAGTTTGAATCATTTTTTGCAAAAACTTGACTGTGTTTTCGGGATATTTTCCAATTGCTGTTTCTGCAGCTAATACTAATCCGTCAGCTCCCATTTCGAGTGAACTAAATATATCATTCGCTTCGCCTCTAGTAGGGTAGCTATTTTCTAGCATACTCTCTAACAAATTAGTTGCCACATATAATTTTCTACCTTTATATTTTTTCTTCATAGTAAATAACTTTCTTTGAATAAGTGGTATATTTTCTATATTAACGTCTTTTGACATATCGCCACGATCAATTAAAAAAAATTTACCTCTTTTTAATATTGATTTAAAACTTTTTACTGCATTTAAAGTTTCAATTTTAAAGATTTTATTTTCTTTTTTTAATAATTTGTTAAATTTAATTATATCATTTGCTGAATTTGTAAACGATAAAGCAAAATAATTTATTTTATACTTTTTTCCAATCCTTATACCCTCGTAATCTTTTTTTGTTAAAAAATTAAGTTTTATACTTCTATTTTCTAAGTGAACACCTTTATTATTTTCAAGCACTCCTGATCTAATTACTTTACACAAAATACTATCTTTAATACTCAATATTTTAAGTTTTAAATCACTAAATCCAATATTTAAAATATCATTTTTTTTTAATTGCGAAAAAACATTATTTGGATAAAGACAAAAATTTCCCTTTGATTTAAAAATTTTAACTTTTTTATCCATAGAGTAAAAAACTTCCTTTTTAACTTTAGTCCTTATTTGTGCTCCCTCAGTGTCAATACAAATTGGTATACTGGAATTTTTTTTTATAAATTTAATATTATTAATTAATTTGTTAATAGAAAGATGTGACAGATTTAGCCTCAATAAATTTATTTTATTGCTTGAAAACTTTAAAAACTTTTTATTTAAAGAGGAAGGTCCCAGAGTAGAAATAATTTTTATATTCGACACAAACTTATTTTTCCCAATTATAATTTATTTTTTTATCGTTATGATCTATTCTTACCATCTCTTTTTCATTATGTGGCAAGGTTAAACAATTTGCTATAATAGACTCAGGTTGATACAAACCTTTAAACCCATTCCAAATATTGGGTGGGATCGTAACTAAAAAATAATCATTTGGAGAAAGAATTAATTCTTGAGTTTTTCCTTTTGTAGAACTATTAATTCTATCATCAAATAATACAAGCTTCACAGATCCTTTTATACAAGCATAATTTAAAGTTGCTTCTTTGTGCTTATGCCAACCTTTAATAGCTTTATGAAAAATTGTAGAAAAATAAATTTCTCCAAATTTGTCAAAAATTTGATTATCATTTCTTAACATGTGCATAACTTTACCTCGACTGTCAGAAATAATTTTTAGTGGTGTAATTTTAATGTCTTGAATCATAAATTTTTCTTTCTTTTATCACTATGATTTAAATATTGAAGTTATTTTTCTAAATATGAAATAAATTATGGATAACCAAGCATTTGGATATATTAAATTTTTTAAAAAATGACGATTAAAGTCAATATAACCGAGTCCTCCTCTTTTACCATAAATTAATATCTTGCAAAAATAATTAAAGAAATTTCTTAAAGCATAATTTTTTGTAAAAATATATTTAAAAAAATTCAACCCTTTACTTCTGTAATAATCTAAAGCTTCAGGTATTCTAACTATTTCAACTAGAGGATATAAATCATTCCACTCTCTTACCCCAATTAAATTTACACTTAAAGGTTTTGCGCAAAAATAGGCTTTTGATTTACCAAATGCTTCACAAAAAATTTTAATAAAAAAACATGTATTTTCAAAGTTTGCCCAGGTTCTTTTATCTTTGATTAATTTTTTATCTATAACATGAAGATTTTTATCCCATTTTTTTTTGCGAAATACACAGACATAAATTCCCAATAAAAAATCAAATGATATTTCTTTGTCGATTAAATCAAAAAACATAAGCTTTCTATCCTTGTTGAGAGGCGAATGTGGTTTCATATTACGTGGTAAATTTTTAGTATTAAATGGATGTGAAAATTTTTCTAAATAAGATGATTGTAAATAAAAAGAATTAATCCAAAAAAAGTCGGCCTTTTTATTCTTATTTATTAGTTTTGTTAATTTTTCTATCGCAGTCGGAATAAGCAGATCATCATCACCCAAAAACCATACAAATTCTCCGGATGCCATCTGAGAAACTTTTAATACATTTAAAGCAAACCCTAAATTTTTGTTATTACGCTTATACTTTATTTTAAGTTTTTTTTTATAAATTTTTATTATCTTGCTTATGTTCGCTTTAGAACAATTATCTGAAACACATACCTCAAAATTCTTTCTGGTTTGCAGCGAAAGAGCATGAAGGCAATTTAATAAATTATCAGGCCTATTATAGGTTGGTATACAAACTGAAATGAGCACTTATTTTAAAAAAATTGGAAAAGCGGATGATAAAAAATATTTCGATATAAAATCAATATCCTTTAAAGAAAGGTTTGCGTGATTGGGTAGATACAAACCATATTTATCTATAAATTCTGCATTTGGTAATTTAGTTTTTTTAAATAATTTTTTTTTCCAGAAAGGTTGTTGACCTACATTTCCACAAATTAAAGGTCTGGTCTGAACTTTTTTCGATTTTAAATATTTAAAAACATGTAATCTATTTTTTACAAATGTAGCATAACCAAAACTAGAAACTATTTTTAAATTACTTTGTTGAGTCCAAAAATTTCCCAGGTTGGCCTGATATCTTAAAAAATTTTTGTGTCTTGTTCGTGAAATTTTTTTTATTTTGCTTAGTTGTCCCAATCCAATATTAGCATTAAAGTCTGTTGACCTAACATTTAAACCTGAATAATAAAAAGTGTATAAAGATTTAAATTCATCTACATGGTATTTTTTTTCTAACTGTAATCTAAAAGATTTTTGTACATCTCTAGCCCATCCATGTGATCTAATTGCTAAAGAGATGTTATAAAACTTTTTATCATTTGTGGATATCATACCCCCTTCTATTGTAGAAATGTGATGTCCAAAATAAAATGAATGGGATGAGGCTAATCCAAATGTTCCTAATTTTTTTTTGGTATGCTGGCTGCCCAAACTTTCACAGTTGTCTTCTATTAATTTAAAGTTATATTTTTTTTTTAGGTAATTTATTTTATTGAAATCATTACTATGGCCCAATACGTTCACAACAACGACGAGACCAGGATTAAATTTTTTACATATTTCCTCTAAATTTTTAGGGCAAAGTCCAAGATTATTTTTATCGCAGTCACAAAGTATAACTTTATATCCTAATTGTAAAAATGGACTTACTGTTGTTGACCATGAGACCGCGGGCAACACAGCTATTTTATTTTTTAGATAATTTCCTTCAAGTAAAACCTGAGCCATGAGTAAATTTGCGGAAGAACCAGAGTTAACAAATATAGAATATTTTGAATTTAAGAAATTAGAAAATTTTTCCTCAAATTTCTTAGTAACTTTTGATTGATTTAAATACTTTCTTTCTTTAAGAAAGCTAATCATATTAGTGTAATCTTTTTTGTCTATTGTGCTGTCTGCAAGTTTATAATTTTTCATTTTATTATTTAATAATTATTTTGTTATCAAAAATTTTTAAACATTTAATAATATAATCAATTTTTTTATTTTCCAAATCGGGATAAAAAGGTAATGAGATAATTTGCTTCCAAATTTTAAATGTATTTTTTAGATTTTTATTTTTATATTTTTTATAAATTTTGTTAAGTGGTAGTGGTACAAAATGCACAGCAGTACTAATATTTTTTAATTTAAGATAATTTATTAACTGATCTCGAAATCGTGTTTTTACTGAAAAAAGCCAGTAGGATGATTGTTTTAAATAATAAGGATATGTTGGTTTAATATGTTTTAAATTTTTTATTCCATTTAAATATCTTTTAATAATTTTAATTCTTTTTTTATTAAAAGAATTAACTTTTTTTAATTGCTCTAATCCTACCGCGGCCATAAAATCATTCATATTATATTTGTAACCTAAGTTTTTAATTTCATATGCCCAATGTTTTGTAAAATTATTTTTTTTTCCAAAACTTTTTTCATGTCTTTGCCATGGGTCCGTATCCCATCCATGAAAGCTTAGGGATTTTAATTTTTTATATTTTTTTTTATCATTAAGACAAATCATTCCTCCGTCTCCAGTAGTAATAATTTTTTTTTCTTCAAAACTAAAGCAAGAAATGTCAGACCATGTGCCGATTTTTTTTCCTTTATAAATAGATCCGCAAGATTCAGCGCTGTCCTCTATTAAAAGTAACTTTTTTTTTTTAGCCCACGGTTTAATCTTTTCCATCACTGATGGATGCCCACCCATATGTACGCATATTAATGCAACACAGTCATTTGAATATTTTTTTTTTAGATCTTCAAAATCAATCGTTAAATCTTCCTCTTTAATATCAACAAATTTAGGAGTTAAACCGCAATATAGAACTGCTGCTGCGGTAGCACTAAATGTTATTGAAGGAACTAAAACTTTTTTTCTCTTAGGAAAATTATTACATAATAAGGACAAATGTAAAGCTGCTGTGCCTGAATTAACTGCTACTGCATATTTTACTCCTATAAATTTTGCAAATTTTTTTTCAAATTTATTGACCATAGGTCCATAGCCCAACCAAGATTTGCTAAATACTTTTTTAATGCTATTTAGCTCTTCTTTACCCACCGATGGTTTGAAAAGTCTAATTTTATTCATTTTAAATTAATTAAAAAAATTTTTTTTATAGTTATTGATTTGAGCAAATGTAAAATCTATAACTTTTTTTTTATTTTTATTTTTATAATAGAATTTGTACCAATCAAAAGCTAATTTAAGTGCGAGTTTTGGCTTTAAATACGTTTTCCAATTTAAATACCTTGCGGCTTTTGAACTATCCAATGATAAATGCTTTGACTCATAATATTTTTGTTTAGTAAATTTTATTTTAGATTTTGAATTCAATATTTTTTTTCCAAATTTAACTACATCTATTACTTTCATATTATTTTTAATATTTGGACCAAAATTCCATGAACCTATATATTTTTTATTAAAATAAAGCTTTTCAGCAAGCCTAAGATAGCCAAAAATAGGTTCGATAACATGCTGCCAGGGTCTAGATGCTTTCGGACTTCTTATAATTATTTTTTTGTTGAAAATAAAAGACTCTGCACAATCTTTAACTATTCTATCTTTTGTCCAATCTCCTCCGCCAATACAATTACCTGATCTAACAGTAGCTATTTTACAATTACTATTTTGAAAAAATGAATTAAAATAACTGTTTGTTAAAACTTCACATGCGGCCTTACTACCACTATAAATGTCATAACCTCCTAAATGATCAACTTCTTTAAATTTTTTCTTTCTTTCAAGATTTAGGTAAACTTTATCAGTAGTTACTATTATTGCAGATTTTACAGTCTTACATTTTTTTAAAACTTCAAGCATGTTAACTGTACCCATTACATTGGTTTTGATTGTTTCCTCAGGATTTTTATAACTTACTAAAACCATTGATTGTGCAGCCATATGAAATACTACACTTGGTTTTATTTTGTTTACAACTTGTAAAAGTTTTTTCGAATTTTGAATATTTTCTCTGTAATCTTTTTTCATATATTTTTTCAAATTTAATCCATCAAAAAAGTTTGGTTTTGAGATTGGATTCAATGCATAACCATATACCTTAGCTCCTAAATTATTTAAAATTAAAGTCATCCAACTACCCTTAAAACCAGTATGACCAGTTATTAAAACTTTCTTATTTTTCCAAAAATTTTTCATCACATTTTTCCTAAACTTTTTCTAATTTTATTTACTAGTTTGTAATTTGGGTTATTATTCTTTAGATTTAGACTGTTTATATCTTTTACATTATCTACTGAATACCAAAAACCATTTATTTCTTCATAATTTGATTTGAATTTTTTAATAACTTTAGGATAGAATTTTTTTTCAAAATTTTGATAGGATTTAAATTTCATTTTTAATAACTTTGACTTCATTATGGAAATTCCTGAATAAATATGTCCTAGAAAATTTTTTCTTTTTCCTGATTTTACTGTATCAATTTCTACATCTCGTTCAAAACTAACTATCTTATTATTTTTCTTACCAACTATACCAAAGTTTAAATGCGCTGAACAACCCATAAAAGTAATATCGAAATTATTACTATTATGCTTTTTAAAAATCTTTTTTAAATTAAAATTAAAAATTGCATCACCATTTAGCAATATAAAATCTTTTGATTTAATATGGTCCTTAATATCATAAATTCTCTTAGAAATATTTGTTTCTAATCCAGTATTTACAAGCTCAATATTATAATTCTTAAATTCTTTATTATTTTTAAAATATTTTCTGATTAAATTTGATTTGTATCCTAGTGGCAAAATAAAGTGATTAAATGAATTGTTATAAAGAGTTTTTATAATATACCAAATAATAGGACGCTTATGAATTCTCACCAAAGTTTTTGGGATTTTTTTTCCAAGTTGACCTAGTCGAGTACCTTTTCCTCCACATAAAATTACCGCTGTTTTTATTTTATTTGTTTGATTAGTTTTCATAATTTAAAAATAACTTTTTAATTTAATCTTTGAAATGGGATATGTGAAATCGGATGTTTAAGTATTTTTAAAATATTAATATTTCCTTTTTCGCATTCTGCAATCATATAAAAAATTTCATCAAGATAGTTTTTGTATTCATTTAATATTTTTTCGTTATGAGAAATACTCAAATAAACTCCATCAGCTGCCAAAAAACGATGTTTCAACATTTCTTGAGTAACAAATGTTTTGTATGCTTGTGAATTTTTACTCTTAAAGCTAAATTTTGCAAGAGAGGGTAATCCCGATATACTAATTTTTAAATTATGTTTTTTTGATAATTGTTTCCAAATCATAATTAATTTTTCGCCCAGATTAGAAATTTTTTTCCAAGATTTTTCCCTTTCCATTATCTCTAGTGTTTTTATAGCAGCCGTTGGTCCAATTCTTTCTGTCCAGAAAGTACTACTTATAAAAGATTTTTTAGCACTATCCATAACAGATTTTTTTCCTAAAATTGCTGTAATAGCATAACCATTTCCTAACGCCTTACCAAATATTGCCATATCTGGATTAATATTGAGTAACTTATGTAAACCTCCAAAACATTGTCTAAAACCTGAGGTGCACTCATCAAAAATTAGTACGATGTTTTTTTTTCTTGAAAGCTCTCTTACCTTTTTTAAAAATTTAATATTTGGCTGTATATTTCTAGAAACTTCCATTTTTATAACGCCAATATTTTTTTCACGAATAATTTTCTCTAACTGATCCAAATTATTATATTCAAATCCAAAGGAAGTATTACGAAGATTTGAGGGCACGCCTAATGGATCAAGGCCTGACATCAGATGATTATTAAGATTATTTTTATTTTTTAAATTAGCTGCTAAGTACCAGTCATGCCAACCATGGTAACCACAAAAAGCTACGTTCTCTCTACCGCTTGCTGCTCGTGCAATTCTAATTGCGATTGCATTAGCTTCTCCTCCTGTTCTAGCAAATTTTACTTTTCCGGCCCAAGGATGGATACTAATCAATTTTTCAGCCAAATAAACTTCTTCTGGACAGTTTAGTGTGGTTAAATTTCCTTTTTTAATTATTTTTTTTACAGAATTATCAACTTCGGTATTACAATATCCTAAAATATTAGTTCCAACTCCCATTAGTGACATGTCAATATAAGACTTGTTATTAAGATCCCACACTCTACAACCTTTTGATTTACTAAAATATGTAGGCCACTTATTTGGCAAAAATAGATTTGGATTTTTAGATAATAAACTATTTCCACCTAAAATTATTGATTCAGCTTTTTTCCAAAGTTTTTGACCTTTGTCACGGCTGTTTGATTTAATTTTATTTTTTCTATTTTTCATCAATTACTAATTAAAATATTATTTAAAGTACTAATCATTTCTTTATAAGGATTTTTCTTATTTACGGCAAATTTAGAGCAAAAATTTTCTCTTATTTTTTGGGTTTTTTTTTCAAACCACCATTTAGAAGGATTGTCATAAATTGAATTGATAAATTTTGCAGTTTTTTCACCATCATATTGCAAAATATTTACTTCTTTTAAATCTTCATAATACTGATCATATTCAGATTTAAATTGATCCGCTTTTGGATCAATTAAAAGAATTACTGGTATATTTAAGTACATAGCCTCCAAAAAACCGGTTGAATTATGGGTTTCGACTACAATTTTATACTTCCTCGAAGTTTTCCACATCGGTTCGTTTGGACTTATTAAATTTAATTTTGGAAATTTTTCTTTTAGAGAATTTATAGGCCAAAAAATTCTGTGTTCTTCAGCTATAGATTTATTTACTTTTACGCTCGAAGATAATAAAATTTTTTTATCAATATTATCAATTAATTTATAAATTTTTTCGTTATAAGAAATTATATCTGAATAATATCTTGGAGAACTATCATAGTTTCCCGGAAAAACTGGAAGAGAAGAATGAGCTATTAGCAAACCACTACTTAAAAAACTTTTATTTACTTTCTTTTTTATAACGGTCGGCATAAATAAAGGTATTGTTTTGTTTGGTTTTGGAGAAGTGCCCCAGGTTAAAAATTTATCAGCTACATCGGCTTCAAGATCATCACCCAAAGAAAATTTTTTATTAAAGTGCGCGCCATGCTGAAAGACTATAAGTTTTGCACCTTCTCTTTTTTTTTTAATACAATAAAGTTGAAAAAAGTCATTATAAACATGTTCGATTGATGTAAAAATTATTTTTGGTTTTTTAGGTAATATAGATTTTTCAATTTCAGTATTTAATAATTCAAAATTTTCAAAATAAGAGCACGGAAAATTTAGGTATATTAAAGATGAGGCAAAATTTGTAAATTCGTCAATTCCTTTAATATCATTAAAAATTTTTTTTCTAGAGTTTATATCTATATTTCTTTTAAATTTTTTATCAAAATCGAGTTTCAAAATAAATTTATTATATTTTAACAAAAGACCGATTTTGTAAATAGTTGGTAAATACAAACTTGCAATCACTAGTTTTTGTTTAAATACTAGCTTTGAAAAAAACCTGCTAAATAACATAAGGAAAGATTTTTTTTCTTCCTTTGTAATATGTGGTTTTTTTTTAAGTTGCGTTTCATCATTGATGTATGAAAAATTAAACTTTTTTTTACTTTCTATTATTTTGCTTATAACCCAATGATTCCAATTACTATGAAGAATCATATAACGATAATCAAATGAGTTTGAAGTTATAAATCTCTCTTCATTAAATTTAACGAATTTTGCTTCTTGAATTTTAAATTTTTCTAATACAATAGATGTTTGTTCCCATCTATCGAATAGAAAACTAATATAATATTTTAACCACAGCCCAATGAGTATTTCCCATGTTTTTGAATTATAATTTGTTTTATGAAATTCGTTAAGATTGTGAGTAAGTTTATCTAAAAAATACTTATATATTTTTTCTATGTAAGTTACATCTTTCGATATTTTTTCCTTTTGGTCCCAGTGATAATTTGCAATTATATCTTTGTCTTTATTAAAATTTTTTTTAATTTCTTCGTTATTCAAACACCAGCTTCCAATGAGAATATTACCTTTGCCTTCTTTATTGAATAATTTAAAATTATCCGCTGTAACAAGATTCATAAAATTTTTTAAATTTAGAGTGCTTTAATGATTTTTTTTCCTAACAAAAATCTAAATAATTTGTAAACTTTTTTTTTTGGTAGACTAATTAAATTAGATATTTTTAAAAGATCATTCTTACCATCTGAATAGTTAAGAAAATCTAAAATATGCTTTATATCTTTGTGAATAAATTTACCAGTAGACAGTGATGGACGTAGCTTTCTTTTGCTCATCATTGGCTCGCAAGCTATTTTTGAAATTGGTATAATTTTGTTTTGAAGAATATTAATAGTCTTTTTTAGCACATTATAACCACCCATTAAGCCTTTTTCTGATACGACTTTAAAATTATCAAGAGAGGTATGATATTCAGGATAAATAGCAGGGTGAGTTCTCATAAGAACCGTCATAGGAATTTCAACATTGGGAAAATTAAATTGCCTCTCATTACTTGCTCTATGAAGGTAAGAATATTTCCTATATTTAATTTTTAATTTTTTAAAAGCTTCTATTGCTGCTAAATCTGACAGCGAGTTACCATATTTACTAAACATTACTGAATAATTTCTTTCGTCGCCTACACATGTTAAATTATAAGAAGCAATCACATTTTTTTTTAAATTTTTATAATTTTTAGATATGTATGCTATTGCACCGATAGTTTCTGGAATAAAAACAAATCTTATTGAATATCTATTCTTTAATCTTTGAAAATATTTTGCCACAAAAGTTGAAACTACTGGTCCAGAAATTTCATTATTTGCCATTGAAGGGTGGCATATATATGAAGTTATTAATATTTCTTTGGAAGATTTGCCTTTTAAATATAACTCCCCATATGAAAGATTGCCTTTATAATTAAAATTAGAATCTATGTGTACAAAAAATCTTTTACCTTTTATTTTTTTTCTTTTTTCGTGAGCTATACAAAAACCCCAAAATGTTTTGTAATATGAAGTAACAAAAGGAATGGCCTTTGGTTTTTTGGGAAGTGAAAAAAGATGCTCATTAAGTTCACTTTTCTTTACATATTTACTAAATTTTTTTGAGTATGAAACTATATGAAGATTATTTTTTTTATAATCTACAATTTTTTTTCCAGTCTCATCTTTTATAAAAGCATCTTTAATGTTCCATTCAGGAGGAATTTTCCAGTCGTAAACACGAGTACCTGATCTAATTCTTTTAATTTTTAATTTAGGTAAATGCTGTTTCTTAATAATCTTTAGAGTTTCTTCTACACCCCTACCAGTTATACTTCTGGTTATCGGAAATAGTTTTTTAGCTAATGAAATTAATTTTCCCATTTTTTTACTTAGGTTAAAATTTTTTTTTAATTAGTAATTGTTTATTAGTTTAATTATTTTAAATATATTTTTTTTTTTTAGATGCGGAAATATTGGTATTGATATGACAGACCTAGCATGTTTCTCGGAATTTTTAAAAGAACCTTTTTTAAAACCTAATTTTTGATAAAATGGTTGCAAGTGGACAGGTATATAATGAATATTTACATTTATTTTTTTTTTCCTTAAAAAATTAAAAAATTTTGTATGGTACTCTTCACTCTTGCCAACAATTTTAATAACAAATAAATGAAAGCTAGATAAACAGTTTTTTGAGATTACTGGTAATTGAATGAAATCTTTTCTTAAATGTTTATAATAAATTTTTGCTATATTATTTCTTAATTTTACGAAATTTCTTAAATTATTTAATTGTGTGATACCTAAAGATGCTGACATCTCATTCATTCTATAATTAAGGCCCAAAAATTGCTGTTCGTAATACCACGCTTTATTTGTATTCTTTTTAAAAAATTTTTTTTCTTTTGTTATTCCATGATTTGCTAACATTTTAAGCTTGTTATATAATTTTTGATTGTTAGTTGTTGCCGCTCCTCCTTCTGCAGTAGTAATAATCTTAACAGGATGAAAGCTAAAAACAGTAATATCTGACCACTTGCAGCTACCTACTGGCTCTTTTTTATAATAAGCACCTAAAGAATGAGTTGCATCCTCTAAAATTTTAAAATTAAATTTTTTTGCTAGCTTCCAAATAATGTCTTGCTCTGTTGGTTGTCCTGCAAAATGTACGGGTACTAAAATTTTAGGTAATTTTTTTTTTTTCTTAGCTTTAATTAATTTTTTTTCTAGTAGTTTTGTATCAATATTAAATGTATTTTTGTCTATATCTACAAAGTCTACTTTGCCTCCAGCAAGTAGGCCGCAGTTTGCTGAAGCCACAAAAGTATTTGGGACTGTCCATAAAATATCCCCTTGCTTCATTCCTAAAGCTAAACAGGCAATATGTAATGCGCTAGTTCCGCTATTAACCGCTACTGCATACTTTGATTTTACAGTTGTTGATATTTTTTTTTCAAAATTATTTGTTGTTGGTCCTTGAGTTAACCAATCTGATTTGAGGACCTTATTAACTCCTCGAATATCAGATTTAAGTATGGTTTGGGTACTATAGGGTATCACTTTGTAAAATTATAAGTTTCAATTATTTTTTTTATCTGATTAATAGAAAGAAAATTTTTTACTTTATCAGAGCTGTAAACAAAACCCTCTTTTACATATTTACCTTTTTCGCCTAAAAAATTAGTTGTAAATTCATCATCGTGTGGATCTGTAGGCGGTTCAATAAGATAATAAGTTTTAAATTCGATAGTTTCTCTTGAAGAATCTTTTGGACATAGTATTTCATGTAATTTTTCTCCTGGCCTGACTCCTATTAAGTGATATTTTAATTTAGACCCAAGAGCTTTGACTAAATCTATAATTTTGATTGTAGGAATTTTGGGAACCATTGTTTCTCCACCTTTCATTAAAAATAAAGATGTTAAAACGAATTCTACTCCATCTTCTAAAGACATCCAGAATCTAGTCATTTCTTCGTGAGTAACTGGTAAAGATTTATTATCTTCCTTAATTAACTTTTGAAAATATTCTAACACTGAGCCTCTGGAGCCAATTACATTTCCATATCTCACTACTGAAAATCTAGAATGAGTCTTGCCTGATAAATGATTTGCATGAACAAATAACTTGTCTGAACATAATTTTGTAGCCCCATACAAATTAATTGGGTTTGCAGCCTTATCCGTAGATAAAGCTATAACTTTTTTTACTTTATTTTTAATACAGGCACTAATTAAATTTTCTGCACCATAAACATTCGTCTTTATGCATTCCATTGGATTATATTCGGAGGCGGGGACTTGCTTCATTGCTGCAGCATGAATCACTATATCTACTTCTTTTGTAGCTAATTCTAATCTTTCTGAATCTCTTACATCACCAATAAAAAATCTCATTGTTTCTTGGGGAAATTCCCTGGCCATTTCATATTGTTTTAGCTCATCTCTAGAGTAAATAATTATTTTTTTTAAATTAAAATTTTTTATCAATATTTTAGTACAAGCTTTTCCGAAAGACCCTGTTCCCCCGGTAATTAAAATAGTTTTTTTATTAAGTAATTTTTTTAATTTTGAATTTATATTTTTCATTTTTATTAATTTGCTTACAGTAATTTAAACTTATCAAAATTTCCTTGGTCTATAAGTTTACCGTTTTCAATATAGTATATTATGTCGCTAAATTTCAATGTATTTAACCTGTGGGCAATTGAAATAATAGTTTTTTCTTTAAATAATTTAATTTCATTAAGAATTTGTAGCTCGGTTTTAGTATCAAGCGCACTCGTAGCCTCATCTAAAAATAAAATTTCAGGATCATATATTAAAGCTCTGCAAAGACCTATTCTCTGGATTTCTCCACCTGATAAATTTACACCTTCTTCCCCAAGATTGCCATCTAGGCCACCTGGTAGTCTTTTTAATAATTTTTCTAAATTTATTTTTTTAATAAGAGACATAATTTGATCGTCAGTGTACTTACTATTGTCTAAACCAAATAATATATTATTTCTCAAGCTTTCATCTAGTATGAAGATTTTCTGAGGAACAAATCCAATTAAATTTTGCCAACCTCTAATATTTGAAAAAATAGATTTACCATCTACTATTATATCTCCATTTGAAGGTTCTAAAATTCCAGTTAAAATTTCAACTATAGTACTTTTGCCTGAGCCACTTTCGCCAATTATTCCAATTTTTTGACCTTTTAAAATATCTAAATTTAAATTTGAAATACTAAAATTTTTTGATTCAGGGTATGTAAAGTTTTTTATATCAACAGAAATACTTTTATTAAATAAAAACTTCTTATATGATTTTGATTCTACTTTTTTAAAACTATTTAATTCTCGATACAAACCATCCATTGATGGATAGGATAATTTCATAAGTTGTAAACTGGTAACTATTCTATTTGCTGACGGCAAAATTCTAAAAGCTGCAGCAACATAAACAGTTAAAATTTGTGTAACTTCGGCTAGGCCTTTTCCCGATTGCTGAAAGAAGTAAAGTGAAAAAGTTATAAACAATATACCAACTAATTCTAGTAATAATCTTGGTATAGACTGAAAGAAACTAGTTTTACGAGCTACTTCGGATAAATTATCATTATGTAATTTAAATTTATTAAAAAAGAAATTTTCTCTTCCTAAAAGTTTAATTATTTTTATTCCATCAAAACCTTCCTGCATGAATTGAATTTTCTTTTTATAATTCGCACGTCTTTCAATTCCCCATGTATTAAACTTTTCCTTAAGTGTTAAAAAATATAAATAAGAAAAGAATAAAAAGACTAAGGATATCATTATTGCAAAATATAAATCTATGACTCCAAGCAAAAGAACAATTCCTATAACAACTACCACCTCGAGAATTAATTTTAAAATAGACCCTAAGAAAAAAAGAAACTGATCTACCTCAGTAATTAAATTTCTTATAAATTCCGAGCTATTCCGGTTAAAAAAATAACTTAAATTTTGATTTAAGTACTCTTTAAAAACTCTACCCGATAAATTTTTTTGATATGAATATATGAATTTACTTTCGTACCAATTATAAAATATTAAAAAGATAATTTTGGCAACGTAAAAAAGTAAAAAAATAACTAGAAGATAAGAAATAATTTCGGTTCTATCTAATTCAATAATTTGATCTAGTTTACTTATAAATAAATCACTTTTAGAATTTGTAGAAACCAATAAAGTTCCAACTATTGAGAAAATAAATCCTAAACCTATCATTTCTAAAATAGTTGAAATAAACATTAAGATTAACAAAAATAATAAGGATTTTTTTTGATGTTTATTAAAGAAAAAAAGAAATTTTTTAATCATTATATAAAATGTAATTTAAAATTATTTATTTTTAAGATTATTTGAATAGAGTTTTAGTTTTTACCAATGCTCCGCACTTTGTAAAAAGATAATTTTACAAATAGTAGATACATCTTTATTTTTTATGCTGGGTTAAATAAAAATTTATTTCTTTTTATTGTTGTTTTTAGATCACCCATTAAAATTTTAATTTTATTTTGCTGTATATTAATAATTTGAAATAGTTT
>CEUZ01143757.1_pt1 | contig 28373 bp, 30 predicted proteins | sample 361511 | NCBI WGS metagenome assembly CEUZ01 (sample SAMEA2622822, study PRJEB7988) | marine metagenome | biome: marine biome (ENVO:00000447); feature: surface water layer (ENVO:00002042); material: "saline water (ENVO:00002010), including plankton (ENVO:xxxxxxxx)" | depth 5 m | reverse complement strand
GCCTCTAATTTTCCTTGAGCTGCTAAATCGATATCTACCCAGCCAGTAAATCTATTTTGAGAATTCCACTCACTTTGACCATGTCTGACTAAAATTAAATGACTCATTACAAAATATTATTTATAAGATATTTTATAAATGATAAAATGGGTATTTCATATTTTTAATATTATTTTTTTGACTCTTTATTTGTACCCTGGAAGTATAATTGGTTATTTAGTTCATGGTAATTTGAACATACAACCTCAAATAACAAGAGATTTGCTAGTTTCCTCAAATCATATGTATGCCTTCTCTCTCTTGTCACTTTTAGGTTTTTTAAGTTTTTATGAAAATTCTAGGAAAATTATAATTTCTTATCTTATCCTCATGTCTTTTATTCTAGAGATTTCTCATTTTATCATTCCAAACAGGGGTTTTCAATTTACAGACTTATTTGGTAATATAATTGGTATAATTTTAGGATTAATTGTATTTTATTTGTTTAAAAATTGGAGAAAAAGATGAATTCATTTGACGAAAGAAAAAAGAGTTTTGAAAAAAAATTTGCCCATGATGAAGAACTACAATTTAGAGTTAATGCGAGACGAAATAAATATTTAGGTGAGTGGGCATCTAAAATCCTTGGTTATAACTCTGAAAAAGAAAAAGAATATGTTCTTTCAGTGATAAAAGCTGATTTCGCTGAGGCAGGAGATGAAGATGTATTTAGAAAAATTAAAGAGGACCTCAAAAATCACAATATATCTGAGGATGATATAAGAAAAAAAATGAAAGAAACTTTTGAAAGCGCTAAAAAAGATTTTTCTTAAAACTTTAGTATTCCTTATTTTTTTAACTTATTCTGCAAATGCTAACGTAATTATTGGTTTTCCAAAAGTTGTCGATGGAGATACTTTAAAAATAAATGGAGAAAAAGTAAGACTTTTTGGAATAGATGCTCCTGAGATAAATCAGAATTGTTATAAAAACATTTTTTCATTTAACTTTTTAAGTTACAGCAAAAAATATAAGTGTGGAAAAACATCTGCAAATAAGCTCAGTCTTCTTGTAAAGAACTCTAGAATTGTTTGTCAAATAAGAGGGATAGACAGATATCAAAGGAAAATAGCCATATGCTTTAAAGGAAATCTTGATATTAATGCATGGTTAATTAAGGAAGGTCTTGCTGTAGCTTATAAAAAATATAGTAGAAAATACTCATATCTAGAAAAACAAGCCAAAGATAATCAAAAAGGTATTTGGGGTGGCAAGTTTGATATGCCATGGAATTGGAGAAAGAAAAATAAATAAATTATAATTTAGAAAGTGATTCTTAAAAAAAAACTACTTTTTATATTTTTGCTCATTTTTATTAATGGATGTTCATCTATTCCAAAAAATACGGCCAATAGTTGTGCAATTTTTTCTGAAAGATACCTTTGGTATAAATATGCAAAAAAAACTGAGAGAAAGTGGGGAACGCCTATTTATCTTCAGCTGGCAATTATTAAAATGGAATCAGATTTTGATTGGTTAGCGAAGCCTGAGAGAACAAAAATATTTAAAGTAATCCCCTATAAAAGACCCTCAAGTTCATTTGGATATTCACAAGCGGTCAAAGGTACGTGGAGACAGTATAAAAATGAAACAGGCAATAAACTAGCTTCAAGAACTAGATTTAAGGACAGTGTAGATTTTATAGGATGGTATACTGATAAATCAGAAAAAATTTTAAAAATTTCCAAAAAAGATAGCTTTAGACAATATATTGCATACCATGAAGGTTGGGGAAATTACAAAAATTATAAAAAAAACAACAAAGTAATTATTCTCGCAAAAAAGGTAGAAAAACAATCAAAAAACTATCGATCACAATTAAAATTATGTGAAAAAAAACTAAATAAGAAAAAGTTTTTAATTTTTTAACGTAATTGTTTTTTTAACTCAATATCAATTGTATCGTATCTTTTTGTATTTCTTGCTAATGTTAAATACATTGTTGGTGTTATATAAAGAGTAAAGAAAGTTGAAATAATCATTCCACCCAATATAGTTGCACCAACAGCTAATCTTGATCCTTCTCCAGCACCAGGACCTATATTTCCAATTACCAAAGGTAACATTGCAATCATAGTGCTCAATGAGGTCATTATAATTGGTCTAAATCTAAGCAGACAGGCTTCCTTGACAGCAGATTCAATAGTTTTACCAGATGCTCTAAGTTGATTTGTATAATCAACAATTAAGATACTATTTTTCGTTGATATACCAATTAAAATTATTAATGCAATTTGGGAGAAAATATTTATCGAACTATTTAAAAATAAAATAAATATTAACCCACCAAATACCGCCAAAGGTACAGTCAAAATTATTATAAATGGGTGAATGAAAGAATTAAATGTTGCAGCCATAACCAAATAAGCTGTTAGTAAAGCTAAAGCAAATATGATGTATAGTTCATTGCTTGTTTCTTTTAATTCTTCAGATTTTCCTTTCCAAGCTATCTGGTTTGATGGAGCAATTTCAGAAACATTTTTTTCTAGATATGACATTGCTTTACTTAAGGAATAATTTTCAGAAAAATTAGCTGATATAGTCACAGCTCTTTGTCTATTATATCTTGATAAAATTTTTGCCGAGCCCTCTTCCTCAAAATCAACTAAATTTGCTATAGAAATTAATTTATTAGTTTTTTCTGATCGTATAAAAATTTTGCTTAAACCTTGCTTATCTTTTCTGTCACTCAAATATTGCTGTATTATTATTGGGTATTCTTTTCCCAGTTTATTAAATGAAGTAACTACTTTACCTCCGTATAGTGTCTCAAGTGTTCCACCAATTGATTTTGTAGATACGTTTAAATCTTTTGCTTTATTATTATTTATTATCAATCTTACCTCAGGTTTATTCCTTGTATAATCAGACTCTATTTCAGATAAATTTTTATTTTTTCTTAATTTAGTAATCAATTCGTTTTGGATTTTTTCCAGTTCATCATAGGAACTTCCTAATATAACCATCTGTAAGGGTTTTCTATAATTTGATACTCTAATAGACTGCGGAGAAATGGGAAAAGCTAAAGTCTGCGGAACTGTTACTATTTTTCCTATGGCTTGACGCATAATTTTTTGTGAACTATTTTTTCTTTCATCCCAATGATCTAATAGAGCGATAATTATAAAACTATTGAAAGAATTTGCAGATTTTCCAAAGCCTGGAACACGCATTATAAGTTTCTTATACTCACTATCTTCAGATTGTAGCAGTGGTATTAATCTATTTTCAACATCTTCAGCTCTTTTTTGCGTATATTCAAAAGAGCTACCTTCGTCTGTCATACCAATTACAAGATAAACTCCTCTATCTTCCATAGGTAATAGCTCTTTTTTTGTAAATGAATATAAAAATACTGATCCGGCAATAACTAAAATAATAAATGAGGTTATAAGTCTCTTTTTTCCAAGCCAGTAAACTAATGTTTCTTGATAAAATTTTGAAAAGTGATTAAAAAAATTAAGAAACTTTAAAACTAATGAGTTTGTCTGATAATTCTTTGTTAAAAACTTACTTGCTAACATTGGTGATAAAGTTAATGCAACAAAAGATGACACGACAATTGCAAATGTTAATGCTATTGCTGTCTCTTTAAATAAAGTTCCAGAAATACCCTCAATAAAAATTAACGGTAAAAACACAGCAATTAAAATTAATGTTGTTGCAATAATTGCAAATGTAATTTGTTTTGAACCTTTATAGGCTGCAACTAATGGTGTTTCACCATTTTCTATCCTTTTATAAATAGCATCTGTCATAATAACAGAGTCATCAGTAATTATGCCTATTGCTAAAATAAAACTTAGTAGTACAAATATATTTATAGATAAGTCAAATAAGTAAATTCCCAAGAAAGATGCAATTAAGCTTACTGGTAAAGCAATTGCAGGCACAATCACGGCTTTAATATTTCCTAAAAATAAATAAATAATCACAACCACTAAAATAAAAGCTATAATTAATGTTTTATAAACTTCTTCTATGGCAGCACTAACATAAGTTGCCCTATTGAAGGCTACATCCAGTTTAAGACCTTCTGGAAGTTTTTTTCTTACCTCCAATATCTTTTTTTCAATATCTTTTGATAACTCGACTGTTGACGCTCCACTTCTAGCATAAATACCAATTCCAACAGTTTTTAAATTAAGAGCTTCATCACTTTGTGCTCTAAATAAAGTTTTTTCTGAAACTGGACCAAATTCAACATTTGCTACATCTGATAAAATAACTGTGCTATTCTTCTTTTTTTTTATTGGTAATTGTTTTAGCTTCTCTAAATCATCATAAGTTTTATCTAAATTAATTGTTAAATCTACATTATCTGCTTCAAGAGTTCCTGCTGGAAGACTTATATTTTCTTTTCTTAAAGAAGACTCTAATTCTTGAATTGTTAAATTATTTGCAGCTAATCTTATTGGATCTACCCACACTCTAACACTTAATTCTCTTAATCCTCCAACTCTGATCCTACCAACATTTTTTACACTGGAGAATGTATCAACAAGATATCTCTCAGCATAATCTCCAAGTTCTAGATCACTCCAAGTAGACGATGATAGAGATAACCACATAGTAGTTGTAAAACCTGCAGCTTGTTTAAGTATCTGGGGTGCTTTCGCTTCATCAGGAAGATTATCTACAACTCTTGCAACTCTTTCTCGTATGTCATTGGCAGCATTATCGATATTCATATCAGTATTAAACTCAATGTTGATAGTGCTTCTTCCATTTTCTGAAGACGAATCTATATTTTTAATCCCTTCAGCTCCCCCTATTACATCCTCCAAAATTTGAGTAACCTCTTGATCTATTATAGGTGCTGAGGCTGATTTATAGTCCACCTGAACTTGGACAACGGGAGGCTGGATGCCAGATGGAAGCTCTCTCACTGGTAATTTCCAAAATACGAATAATCCAAAAATTATTAAAATTAAAGAAAATACCCACGAAACAACTGGTCTTCTAATACTTAAATCTGTAATAAACATTAGTTAATTATAGGTTTAATTTTACTATTTGGTCTGACTTTTTTAAGGCCTTCTGCAACAATTAAATCATTTTCATCTAAACCTGATAAAACTTCTACGAAACCATTATTTCTAATACCTATGCTTATCTCGGTTTTTTTTGCAATATCTTCACCATTAACTTTATAAACATATATTTTATTTCCTTCCAAAATTATGCTTGTATCCGGTACAGCAGGGGAAACTCTTTGATTAAATCTAACCGCTACTTCTAAAAGAGAGCCTGGTATCAACTCAAAATTTTTATTATCTATTTTTACTCTTATCAAAAGACTTCTGGTATCAGCATTAATTCTACTTGAAACATCATTAACTATTCCACCATAAAGTTTGTTTTTTATTCCTGAGAATTGAGCTTCGACAGGTAAATCTTTTTTTATATATGGAGCAAATTTCTCTGGAATTTTAATATCTGAAAATATTGTAGAGCTATCATCTAATGTAATGATTATTGAGTTTCCAGAGTCAAGTACATCCTCTGATAAACCTCTTTTACCTAAAACTCCATTGAACGGAGCAATTAAATTTCCATCTTTTAACTCTACTATTACATCTCCTTTTTTAATATATTCCTTCAGTTGTAGATTATTTAATAAATTATCTCTTTTAATTCTAAAAGATTTTGTTTTATTAGGAATAGCCGTACCATAGCTCTCAACTTTCTCAGAAAATTTATAATTAAATACTTCTGTCACAATAATGCCTGGAGGAGGTCGTTTACTAAATTTTTTCTGAAAATGCATTCCAATCATACTTCTTCCAACTATTACAATTACGATTATTGCAAAAAAAATAAGTATTATAGATTTTATTTTCGTCGATCTTTTCATTTTATCTTACCATACTCTGCCCACGAACCATCGTAAAGCTTTGGGACATATTTATTATTTATTAAAGAATAAGCAAGAGCTAAAACTGCAGCTGTTACTCCAGAACCACAAGAAAATACAACACTAGTCTGCAATTCATTTTCAATTTTTTCATAAAAAATTTTTTTTAATTCTTCAATACTTTTAAAAGTACTATCACCATTTAATAGAAAATAGTAAGGTAAGTTAAAAGAATTAGGAATACATCCACTTTTCATGTTTTTTCTAGGCTCAGGAACTACTCCTTCGAATCTTTCTTTGCTTCTTGCATCAACTAAATCGAATTCTTTGTTCAGAATATTTTTTTCAATTTCACTTTTATTTTTTACTAAGTCTTTTCTTTCATTAGCTTTATAATTTGATTTAATTATATTAGGGAGTTTTTTTGTTAAAATTTTTTTCTCTAATTTCCATTTTTTTAATCCACCGTTAAGCACATGGACAAGATCTGGATTATGACCAAAGTATAAAAAATTGAACCAACATCTGCACGAGCTTATTAAGTCTGAATTATCATAAACAATTATTCTATCCGTAGTTGATATACCCATAGATGAAATTATTCTTTCCCACTCAACCGCTGTTGGCATCATATGTGGCAAATCAGTATCTTGTTCGGAATTTTTATCTAAATCAAAAAATAATGCTGAAGGAATGTGTTCTTCTAAATACTCTTTATGAGGATTTCTATTTGCAGATGGTAAGTGCCATGAACAATCAATTATTTTTACATTTTCAATATTCTTCTCTAACCATGAAGTTTCTACGAGCGACATCTTATTGCTTATCTAAATATTTTTGATGGTACTCCTCTGCGGGACAATAGTTTTTTACAATTGATAATTTAGTTACAACCTTCCCAGAGAATTCCTTATTCTTATTCTCAATTATTTTCTTTGCTATATTTTTTTGTGTCTCATTTAAATAAAAAATTTCACTCCTATATTGTGTTCCGAAATCAGGACCTTGAGAATTTAATGTAGTAGGATCATGAATTTTAAAAAAAAAATTTAAAATCTTTTCGTAAGATATGATTTTTGGATCAAAATCAATTTTAACAACCTCTGCATGGTTTGTACTTCCAGTACAAACTTCTCTGTAACTAGTTTTCTTACTATTGCCCCCACAATAACCAACTTCAGTTTTAATAATACCCTCTAATTTACTAAATTTAATTTCTGGGCCCCAAAAACATCCTAATGCTAAAATTGCTATTTCCATTGATTATTGTCTTAATTTCTCTAAAGTTATTCTCATGCTCTCTAAAAATCAATTAGGCTTTTTGTACATGTTTCTCTCCGTATGTGCATTTTCGATAATGGATTTGATTGTAAAATGGTCTGAAAGTTACCCTTTAGGCCAAGTTATATTTTTTAGAGGATTCTTTGGCTTGCTATTTTATTTTCTCATAATTCCAAGGGAGAGATTGAAAAATTTTTATTACACTAAAAGAGCTGGTCTACATTTTTTAAGATGTTTATTTGGCTTAATAGCTCTTTTATCAATATTTACAGCTCTTAGAAATTTACCTTTGGCGACCGTAGTAAGCATTTCATTTGCCGCCCCAATTTTTACAACTATCTTTTCAATATTTCTACTTAATGAAAAAGTTGGATATTTTAGATGGCTAGCTGTACTAGTTGGTTTTGTTGGAGTTATAATCATCACTGAGCCAGGATTAAGTTCTCTAAACTCATATTATATCTTTCCAATAATATTTGTTTTAGGCATGTCCTACGTTGCCATTACGATAAGACAATTATCCACGACAGAACCTGTTTGGTTAATATCTTTAAATTTTTCAGCTGCAATTACTTTTGCAGGTATTTTAACAGTTCCCTACGGCTGGGTAATGCCAAGTTTGTATGACTTATTTATGTTATCAATGGTCGGTATTTTTGGTGGTGTAGCAAATTTATGGCTAAGTCAATCTTATAAATTTTCAGAAGTTTCACTTGTAAGCCCATTAAAATATTTAGCACTTATTTTTGCTATCATTTTTGGTTATCTAATATGGGGAGAAGTCCCATCAATTAAAACATTACTAGGATCAATTTTGGTAATTTTATCGTCAGCAATAATTTTTAGAAGAGAAATTGTTTTAAAAAAACAAATTTCAACACCTAGACATGACTAGCCCTCCCAAATATTGGAAAAAGGCAAAAGTTGAACTTTCTAGAAAAGATCCTGTTTTAAGGAAGCTAATTAAAAAATTTAAGACTGGATATCTCAAGTCAAGAAATAATCCTTTTTTTTCCCTATGCAGAACAATCATAGGCCAACAAATATCTGTCAAAGCAGCAGATGCAATATGGCTTAAATTTGAAAAAAAATGTAAAAAAAAAATAACTCCAGACAATGTTTTAAAACTTTCATCAAAAACTTTAAGGAATGCTGGGTTATCACGTCAAAAAATTAGTTATTTAAAAAATATTTCAAAATCTTTCAAAAATAAAACTTTTAAAGTCGCAAATATAAAAAATATGAATGATGATGAAGCAATAGTCTATATTACAAAATTAAAAGGACTAGGAGTCTGGAGTGCACAAATGTTTCTAATGTTTAATTTAAATAGACCAGATATTTTCCCAATTAAGGATATAGGTTTAATTAGAGCTATATCCATTAATTATAAAAAAAAGTATCCTCCATCAGAATTGTTTCTTAACAAAATATCAAAACTTCATTCGGGTTACAGAACTGTATTTACTTGGTATATGTGGAAAAGCATCGATCCTGTTGACGTTGAGTATTAAATGCCTTCTACGATTTGAATCTGTCTATTAAATTGGCCATTAGCAATTTCTTTTGCCTTTTGATATTCGGCTGAGTGATAGCAGTTTAAGGCATCTTTCATAGATTTAAACTCAATAACCACAGTTCTTGGAGAGGGTATGCCTTCAACAGTTTCAGTCTTACCTCCTCTAACAAGTATTTTGCCACCAAACTTCTTTATTGCTGGTGACGCTTTTTCTGCATATCCCTTTAAATTTTCAATATTCTTCAGATCTTTATAAACAGCTATCCAATATGCTTTCATTTTAATCTAACCAATCTTTAAATTTTTCATTATTTTCAATTATATACTTTGGCAATTTAACTAAATCGTATTTCTCGAGTTTTTTTCTTTTATCATCACCAAATTTTTTTGAAGTTTTATCTCCAAACATATCATAGATTGTTTCATTCTTTTTTATGATTTCATCAATTTTATCAATTCCAAGTTCTTCATTTTCATAATCTCTATGGTGTAAGTACGACTTTAGTTTAAGCTCTATATCTTGTGTTGATTTAATATTTGAGAAATGCCATCCTCCATTTTTAACAAAATACTTATTAATATACTTAGTTTCAGAAAACAGCGTATCGAGTCTCCAGAAATAAAATTTTTTATTCTTCGTATTCCTCAACCATTGTGGACTTTTTAAAAATTTCTTTTTACATGCTTTTGTGCCAAACCAAGTAAAATTTCTAAGAAATCTATTAAATTTATAATAAAATATAACTTGTTCAAATAAAACTACTTGATCTTTAATTTTTTGAATATTCAAACTCTCAAAATTAGGTATTTCATCAACATCTGAAATCAAAATTAAATCATTTTCTTCAGCATTTTTAAGACCTTTAATAATTGTATTTCTTTGATCATGTTCTCTTAAATAAGAGTTATTTACTAATTTGAATGTTTTTGAATTTTCATTGTCTGCATTATCTAACTTTATAATTCCTTTTGGCTCATCTGTTTGAATTACATAAATTATCTTATCCTTAAATTTTTTGAATTTTTCAATATCAAATTTTAATTGTTTTTCTATACCGTTATGAAAAAATTTACTCTCAACTATTACAAAGTAATCGACATATTTGTCTAGAATATTAAGCCTTATATCTAACATCATATCTTCGTCGTAATACATGAAACAGTCGTAAATTTTCATAAGTAATAATTTTATTAATTTGTTCTTAACGTTATGACAAGATATAATATTTTATAAATTTATGTCTGAAAAATTAATCATTGACTGGAAAGAATATAACAAAACTGTTGAAAAGTTAGCCATTCAAATACATGATAGTGGTTATAAACCAACTTTATTAGTTGGTATAATGCGTGGCGGAGCACCAATGATCGATGTATTAAGTAGAATTTTTAAACTGAAGTGTGCCTATTTAGCTGTAGAATCTTACAGTGGCAAAGGTGTTGAGGATGAACAAGGTAATATTGTTTTTTCAAGAGAAATGAGTTCAATCGCAAAAAATATGGGTGGTAAAATCCTACTTTGTGATGATCTTTCAGATACTGGAATTACCTTAGAAAAAAGTATTGATTGGATAAAAAAATATGAACCAATAAAAGATAAAATTGATGAAATAAAAACTGCCACATTATGGAAAAAGCAAAAATCTACATTTGAACCAGATTATTGTGCGGTAAGACTTGATTATGATCCTTGGATTGTTCAACCATTCGAAGTTTATGAAGAAATAAGGATTGAAGACATAAAAAATAAACACTTAAAATAAAAAAGGCGACTACAAGAGCCGCCTTTCTATATATAAATTTTAATTTAAGCTACAGCAAAACTAACGATACTTAAAACCGCTATTATCCAAATCGCAGGGTTTATATTTATTTTACCTGTAAGTAATTTTACTGCTGCATAAGAAATAAACGCAAGAGCTATTCCATGAGAAATAGAATATGTAAATGGCATAGCCAACATTGCAAGCACTGCTGGGCCTGCTTCCGCAATATCATCCCACTCAATATCTACGATGTTTCTAACAAATAAAGTTGATATGTAAATTAGAGCTGCACCATCTATCTCTTTTGGTAAACTCGTTGCAAGTGGTGAAAAGAACAAACAACAAAGAAATAAAATTCCTATTACTAAAGAAGTCATCCCTGTTCTACCTCCAGCTTTTACTCCAGCTGCAGACTCAACATATGTAGTGACAGTGCTTGTACCCAATACTGACCCTGCTACAGTTGAAACACTGTCAGAAAGCATTGCTTTTTCAATGTCCTCAATTTTTCCATCTCTTCCAATTTTTCCAGATACGTTTGCAACACTAGTTAATGTTCCTGCAGTATCAAAAAAATCAATGAAGAAAAGTGTAAAAATTACAGTTACCATAGATGCACTTAAAGCTGCACCTAAATCAAAAGTAAAAAGATGAGTCATTGTAGGTGGGGCAGAAACTACTCCGTTAAATTTACCCCATCCGCCAATCCAAGCAATTGCACTAAATACAATAATACCAATAATAATGTTTCCTTTGATACCTTTTTTTTCCATAACAATCATGGAAATAAATGCACCAGCACCTAACAGCAATAAGGGATTTGATAGATCTCCCAATTGTACAAGAGTCACAGGATTATCTGTAGTTAATCCCATAATTTCAAATCCAATTATTGCGAGGAATAATCCTATACCTGCTCCAATTCCCAATTTAAGACTTTTTGGTATTGAGTTAATCAGCCAAGCTCTAATTGGTGTGAGTGAAATGATTAAAAAAACTACACCAGCAACTAATACAGCTCCTAAAGCCTCCGCTGGGGTATATCCCATCCCTTTGCAAACACCATAAGCAACAAATGCATTGATACCCATTCCTGGTGCAAGACCAACCGGCCAAGTTTTCGCATAAAACGCAGCAATAAAACAAGCTAATGCAGTAGCAAGAGCCGTTGCTGTGAATACGCCTCCAAAATCAAATCCTCCATCTGATAGTATCAGTGGATTTAAAAACATAATGTATGCCATAGTAAGAAAAGTACTTACTCCAGCTATCACTTCAGTTTTAAAATCTGTTTTGTGTTTTTTGTAATTAAAATAATTTTCTAACATGTAACCTCCAAATTAAGCAAAATTTAAATGATTCTATCTTTAAAATCTCTTTTAATAATTCATATTACGGAGAAATTGGATATAACTTTAATTTTTATACAACTTAAAAGTTAATATTTGTATTTTCAATAAAATGCTAAATTAATAGCTTTATGAAAAAAATATTAACACTACAGCTATTTATTTTTTTAGTTTTTTTTTCAGGATGCGAGACTATAAAAAAAAAATCAGATGAAGTTGTGCAAAAGGAGAATGAACAATTAAGCAAATATATTGGCAAATCTTACGAAGAGCTTAAAATAATCTTAGGCAATCCAGACCAAGATTTATACTCTGATGATGGAGAGAGACTAATATTTTATAGAACAAAAAAATATGGAATTACTTGTGAGAGAAGATTTGAATTTGATGAAAACGATAAAGTGATTGGTTTTACATCTAAAGGGTGTATTTAATATAGCTAGCACTCGTGGGGATTTTATCCCCACAAGCAAGGTTTATATTTATTTGATTTCAATAAGTTTTTTCTTTTTGTGTTCTGGCACAATTCTTTCACAGGCAATCGTTAAAAGACCATCTTTTAATTCGGCACCACCTACTTTTACATCATCAGCAATAGTAAATGATCTTGCGAATTGTCTTTGTGAAATACCTCTATGAATAATTTCACCATCTTCATTTTTGTCTTGAGATTTATTAACTTGTTTAGTTCTTACAGTTAATAGTTTATCTTCGAACTCAACTTCAACATCTTTTTTATTAAAACCAGCTAAAGCAATCTCAATCGAGTATTTATCTTTGCCAGTTTTCCTTATATTGTAAGGTGGATAATTTGATTGAACGCCCAAACTTCCGTTTCCTAACAAATTTTCAAATTGATCAAACATGTCATCAAAACCAATTGAAAATGGTCTAAGTGAGTTGAATATAGATAGATCCTTACTTGTCATATTTCCTCCTTTGTTAGCAAGGTTATAAAAGTCCCATTAGGCAACTTTCATTAAAATATTTAATTATGAATTATGAAATTTCAATAGTCAGAATTTAAATTTTATCTGAAATTTTTAATGCAAAGGCGTAATCTAAGGCTACTTCTTGTATGGCGCTATCTCTTCCCGATTTACCTCCATGACCAGCTTCCATTTCTGTTTTAAGTAATAATAAATTATTATCAGTTTTAAAATCTCTAAGTTTTGCTGTGAATTTTGTTGGCTCATCAAATAATACTCTATTATCACTTAAGCTAGTGGTAATTAATATATGAGGGTAGTTCATTTTTTTTATATTGTTGTACGGCGCGTACGAATAAATGTAATCAAAATGATCCTTGTTATCTTTTGCGTTTCCAAATTCATCAAATTCTCCAACTGTCAAAGGTAAAGAGTGGTCTAAATTTGTTGTTAAGCTATCCACAAAAGGAACTGCCATGATCATTCCTAAAAAAAGTTCTGGCGCTTCATTAACTACTGCACCCATTAGGAGACCACCAGCAGATCCACCCATTCCAATTATTTTTCCTTTTGCAGTATATTTTTCCTCTATCAAGAATTTTGCAACAGAAATGTAATCTTTAAATGTATTCTTTTTATTTAATAACTTTCCTTCTTTCCACCATTTCATGCCACGCTCCATCCCGCCTCTTATATGAGCAGTAACCCAAATTATATCTCTATTAATTAAACTTAATCTGGTAGAAGAAAATCCTGGAGACATAGAAGCTCCATAAGATCCATAGCCATAAAGAAGTAAATTAGCAGTGCCATCTAGCTTTGTATTAATATGTCGAGTAATTGTTATCGGAATTTTTCTCCCGTCATGTGAATTACAATTGAGTCTTTCTACAATATAATTAGCAGAGTTATGCCCTGAAGGAATTTCTTGTTCTTTAATTAGTTTTTTTTCTTTCGTTTTTAAATTGTATAAATAAACTCTTGATTGAGTTTTTGGAGTCGAATAAGAGATATAAATTAAATCAGTGTTTCTATCTTTTTGAACCAACGATGTGCCACAATCATAAACATCTTCATCTGTAAAAATAATCTCTTCCTCTTCGTTAGTCTCAATATTTCTTACAAAAAGTCTATCTAAAGCATTGGTCACTTCTGAACGTATTATCCATTTTTTTAAAAAAGTTAAACCTCCAATTAACGTTTCTTCTTTAGATGGGATAAACTCCTCCCAAGTATCTGAGGTTATATTTTGTGTTCTTTGGATTTTAAAATCTTCCGCATTTTTATTTGTATGTAAATAAAAATAATTACCCCATGAATTAATTGAGTAAATAATTCCTTTTTCTCTTTTTTTAATCAATTTCGGATTAGGATTTAGTTCCTCTGCTGAAAAGTAATATTTTTCAGAAGTATTATGGTCAGAGGTATTTATAAAAAAAAATTTTTCATCTGAACTTAAACCAATACTAACAGTGAATGCTTCACTTTTTTCTTCAAAGATTAATTTATCATCTTCTGTAGGTGTTCCTAATTCATGTCTAAATATTGATCTAGGTCTATGTTTATCGTCAAGTTTAGAGTAAAATAAATACTTATCATCTAAGCTGAAAAGTATTGACCCTGAGGTATTCTCAATTTTTTCCGTAATTAAAGAATTATTAGAAATATTTCTTACGTAAATGGTGAAATATTCTGAACCTTTCAAGTCCAACGAGTATGCTAATAGTTCATCATTGTTACTTACTTCGATATCACCTATTCCAAAATATTCAGTTTTAAGTTCTTCCTTTTCCTTATCGCCATTCCATATTTCCTCAATTTTATCTGAGCCGATCTTTTTCCTTAATTTTATGGAGTAGTTCCCTTTTTTTGTAGTTTTAGTCCAGTACTCATAATTTTTATCCTTAAACTTTAATGACTCATCATCTAACTTAATTCTCCCCTTAATTTCTTTAAATAATGAATCTTGAATTTTTTTTGTATTTTTTAAGTGAAAATCAGTAAATCTATTTTCTTCCTCTAGATATTCCTTTACTTTAGGTAATAATTTTGAGCTGTCTTTAAGAACTTCAAGAATATTTTTTTGATGAATCCAGCTGTAATTATCTTCCCATTTTAAATTGTGACATGATTTAATCTCAAGTTTTTTCTCTAATTGTGGTATTTTCATATATATAATTATCTTAATACATGAATATTTTTGTCATAACACTTGCTATTTTTGTCATAGTCTACTTACTTCTAAATTGGTTTGCGAGGACATCTAGTAAAAAAATTTCCAAGTTAATAAGAACATTAACTATTTTGCTATCTGCTTTTTTAGCTATTGCCATGGTGTACGCCGGTAGATTCATATTTTCTTTACCTTTTATATTAATGATATTACCATTAATTAAGACTAAAGCAGGGCTATCTTTAATACAACTTTTTAGAATTTGGGGACTTCTGCGCTTTTTAAAAAATTCTGGAAGATTCAATTTCAATAATTTTAATCCTAATTCCAATTATAAAGGTATCTCAAAAGACGAAGCTTATAAAATTTTGAATTTAGATCCTAATAAGAGTTATTCAAAAGAGGAAGTAATGAGTTCATACAAAAAAATAATGAAAAAAATACATCCAGATGTCAGTCCAGAATTAAACCGTTTAGCATCAATAGTTAATGAAGCTAAAGATGTAGTAATAAAAAATATAGTTTAAGCTAAAATTTTTTTAATTAAGGCAAATATCTTATGTGGATTAATTTTATTTTTCCCTAAGGTATTATGAGTGACAGTTTCTTCGCCATCAGGTATAATTGCATGCATTTTAGTATTATATGTCCCATAAATAAGAGGCGTGTCAGTCATCAAAACTATAGTTTCGACTCCTACTGCAGCAGATAGATGACTAAAACTTGAGTCATTACAAACTGAAATATTACAGTTTTTAATGATTGGTATAATCTCTCTGATAGAGAACTTATCCAAAGGTTCACAATTTTTTTTATATTCTGAATTTAAAATTTCACTAAGTATTTCTTGCTCTTGTGTTTTATGTCCTGTTGCTAGAAAAAATCGACAATTATACTCTTCCGAACACAATTTGATTAAGTCAATAAAAACTTTAGCAGGAACTCTTTTTGTTTCACCAGATCCACCAATACCTAAGATAAAATTAATTTGACTATTGTTAATGTCAAATTTAGACTTAGCTTCTTTAATATCCTCATTTTTTACAATTATGTTTGGATTAGTGCTTACATTTAAGTTTAATTTTTCTTTAGAAAATTTTTTTGCAGCTTCAATAATGTGCTGATTTTTTTTTTGAAATAACGGGTACTGGTAAATCTTTTTTATGCCAGCTAATTTAGCTATCAAATAAAATCTTAAAGAGGAATTAAAAATAAATATTTTATCAAAATTATATTCTTTTAAATCTTTGGCGAGCTTTATGGAGCCAAGTAAACCGTCATGTTTACCATTTCGCTTCTCGTTATCTCTTTCTAAAATAATAATTTTATCAATATGTTTATTATTTGATAAAAATTGTGTAGCTTTAGAATTTTCTTTAACAAGAATACTTACAGGTGAGTTAAATTGTTTCGATATGGCCTCTATATAAGGAAGAAAAATTACCATATCTCCAATACCCATTCTATTTTGTACAGCTAAAATTTTCATATAGTTTAATCATCTTTACTAAATTTTTTTTTTTATATAAGTTTTATTTATGACAGAAATTAAAGGCATTTATGCGGCCTCAGTATCAATTTTAGACAAAAATTTAGCTTTAGACGTAAAAAAAACAATTTCACATTGCGAAAAACTAATAGAAAAGGGCTGTCACGGTGTAGTAATATTTGGAAGCACGGGGCAATCACAGTTAATTTCCATTGGCGAAAAAATTCAATTAGTAAATGCTTTATCTAAGAGCAAAGTTAAGGAAAAATTCATTCTAGGAACGGGACTAAATTCCTTAAGTGAAACAGTAAATTTTATGAAGATTTCAAAATCTTTAAGTTTTAAAAATTTTTTGATAATGCCACCTGCTTATTATAAGTACGGTGATGAAGAAGTGATTAATTACTTTTCAAGAATTATAAATGAAATAGAAAATTGTAAAATTATTCTTTATAATTTTGAGAAACTTTCTGGGTATAAATTTAGTAAAGAATGTGTTGAGAAATTATCGTCAAAGTTTCCGAAACAAATTATTGGTGTCAAAGATAGCAGTTATAACTTATATGAAACATTAAAAATAAAAAATTTTTTGATTTTTCCAGGATCTGAAACAAAATTATTAAAAGGTCTTGAAATTGGATGTTCAGGAATCATCACGGCAACATGTAACGTTACAGCAAGATTATCAAGAAAAGTTTATGATGATTTTATTAATAAAAAAAAACAATCTGAAAATGAAAAATTATGTAAAATTAGAGAGGTTTTCGATAAATTTAATTTAATTTCAGCTGTTCATACTTTTTTAGCTCAAAAGGATAGATCGTATTTAAATTTACTTCCAATTTTAAGGGTATTATCTGAGGAAAATAGAAAAATATTATTTGAAGAATTAAACAAATTAGACTTTAATATTAAAGATTTATAATAATTCGATGAACTTAGAACAATTTTGTAAGAATTTATTTAAAGATGATGGTTTTGTATTAATAGATGCAAATTTAAAAGAATATATAATAGGAAAGCCGAAAAAAAATAAACCTATTAGATTAAAGTTATTAGATAAAAGTTTGCACTATAAATTACTTTTGTTACCTGATTTGTATTTTGGAGAAGCATATACTGATGGGTCATTAGTCATCGAAAATGGATCACTTACTGAATTTCTAGAAATCGCAATGAAAAATATTGGCAGAGGGGAGACAAATACTTTTGCTAAGATAATTAAAAAAGTAATGAGCGGATACAGATATTTTACAAATTACAATTTAAAATCAAAATCAAAAAAAAATGTTGCTCATCATTATGATATATCTGAAAAATTTTATGATCTATTTTTAGATGAAAATAGACAATACTCATGCGCTTATTTTAAAAATGAAAATGAAACTTTAGAGAAAGCACAAATGAATAAAATGGAACATATTATTAAAAAACTTGATCTTAAAGCGAATAAAAAAGTTTTAGATATTGGATCTGGATGGGGTACACTAGCAATTGAAATTGCCAAAAGATCGAAGTGTGAAGTACTAGGAATCACTCTTTCAGAAAATCAGTTAGAGTATAGCAATAAAATAGCTAAAGATTTAAATCTAGAAAATCAAGTTAGATTTAAATTAATGGACTACAGAGATATAGATGAAAAATTTGATGCAGTAGTAAGCGTTGGTATGTTTGAGCATGTTGGAAGAAAATTTTATTCAAAATATTTTGATAAAGTTTCTCAATTTTTGAAAGATGATGGAGTAGCATTAATTCATACGATAGGGTCGGTAAGCCCACCTAGATCACCACATCCATGGATAACCAAGTACATATTTCCTGGGGGGTATACACCAAGCCTTAGTGAAGTTGCTAAGCCTATTGAAAACTCTGGTCTAATCATCTCAGATATTGAAGTTTTACGAATGCATTACGCTCATACTTTGAGAAATTGGAAAGAGAGGTTTCTAGGAAAAAAAGACCAAGTAGTCGAGATGTTTGACGAAAATTTTTATAGAATGTGGGAATTTTATCTCGCTGGTTGTGAAATGGCTTTCAAATGGGGGGATCAAGTAGTGTTTCAATTTCAACTTACAAAAGATTTAACAAGAGTTCCAAATACAAGAGACTATATTTATTGAATATTTATTGATAAATATTTTTATCGCTTAAATGAAAAAAAAGAAAAAAAAAAATAAAAATCGTAATCAAAATAAATTTGTTAAAAAAAAAAGTTATAAATTATCTATAAAAAAAAACAAAAAAAAACAAAAAAAAAAATCTAAAAAGATAAAAAAAAAATCAAAGAGAATAAAAAAAACAAAAAAAAAAATCAAAATAACTTCAAATTCAAAAAATACAATCTTGAAGATAATAAGGTTTCAAGAAAAACTTAAACCGAAGTTTAAATTTAATATATTTGAAATAATTGAAAAAAATATTCAAGGTTTCTTTTTCCAAATTGAAAAAAAGATTAATGAGTACAAATTTTTAAGAGAAAAGGAAAGAGAAAGGATTAAGCAAGAGGAAATAAGGAGATTAGAGAAAGAAAGAATTGAAAATGATAAAAGAATTAAAGATGAGGAAAATGAAAAATTAAGATTGAGAGAGAAAGCTCTTAAAGATGAAATGAAAATTGAAAAAGATAGAGCAAAAGATATAAAACTATTTTTAAGAAAAGAACAGGCTATTTTAAGAAAAGAACAAGCTGAAAAACAAAGAAAGTTCTTAGAACAAATTAAATTAGATAAACAAATTGAAAAATTTAGAATCAGAGAAGTTAAAGAGCTTGAAAATCTAGAAAGAATTTCTCTAAGAGAACAACGCGAAGACTATTCTGGTTTACAAGATAGAATTCAAAAATTAAAAGAAAAATATAGAATTATCAGAGATCAAAAAATTAGAGAACGTGTTGAGGCGCTAGGAATTAGTATTCAAGAAGGTGATGATAGAGAAACTCTTTTAAGGAAAGAAAAAGATTATACAATTGCAAGGCAAAAAATCGAATTTTCATTAGAAAGTTTTTATAGAAGCGCAAGTAGTTTGGTTTTTCAACTAAACAAGAGACATTTAACAAGACATATGTCAATTTTAAGGTGTATAGATAAAAGATTTGAAACTGGTGAAATCTTTATTAAATGGGATGAGTCCAATGATGAAGATTGGCTAATTTTAATTTATATTAAAGATAATTCACCTGACGAAGGAATAATAATTGAAGATAAATCAAATCCAGAAAAAAACTTATCGCATGAATACAAATCAAATGAAATTTTTAGAGCCTCTGACATGATGGTTGATTCTCTTACACAGCTCATTTCGAGAGAAAGATCAAAAAAAGACAACTAAGTTTTAATCACTAACATAAACCGAAACACCCCTAGAATTTACGTCTACATCAAATTTTTTGTGCAACGGTGGAAATGCTCTTTGAGAACAATCTAATCTATCGCAAGTTCTACACGATACCCCGATTGGTATTTCAGTTTTTTTATCATTAAGATTAAGATTTTCTGTATAAACGAAATCCTTAGCATATTTTGCTTCGCAACCTAAGCCAATTGATAATATGCTTTTAGTTTCTCCAAATCTTCCTAAGCCTTTTTCAACAGTCCTAGCAATACAAACATATTTTTCGCCATTACTCATTTTGCTCACAGCTGCTTGTATTTTTCCTGGCCGCGTAAATGCCGAATAAACATTCCATCTTGGGCAAGCTCCACCATATCTAGGTATTTCAATTCCTGATAAAGAAAATCTTTTTGATATATTACCTGCAATATCAACTCTCAAAAAATGAAAAGGTATTCCTGGTAACTTTGGATCTTGAAGAGACGTGACACGGTGAGCGATTTGTTCAAAAGTTGTAGCAAAAGTATTTTGCAGTAATTCTAAATCATATTTTTGTTTTATACATTCTTTATGAAATTGTACATAGGGCATCAATATTGCTGCACCACAATAATTTAGTAAAGCAACTTTTGTAAGTTTTTTTGATTCTTCAGTTGGGAAAGAAAACTTAGATAAATATTCATTTATTTCACCTATTGCACCTTCATGTGCTATCTGTGCAGCTGCATATAATTTTTTTGTTTCTAAAGGTACATAATCGCTGAGATATAATTCTCTTTTGTCTTTATCAAAAATTTTTGAAAAAGACTTCCCTTCCTTTGGAATTACATCTTTCACAGAGATTTTATATTCGTCATTTAAAAAATCACATAGGGACATATAGGTTGCTCTATTATTAATTTGTATTTTATCAAAAATTTTATTTGCAAATCTCTCAAGATTCGGAAAATAGTTTTTATTTTCTTGTAAAAAATCTGAAACAACTTCACCTGGAAATGAAGTTTTTCTGCTATCAATTATTTTTCCAGAAATATTTTCAACTCTATTTATTATATCAAGATCTTTTTGTTTAAAATTATCGCCTAGTTTTATTAGCGCTTTAGCAATTTTAGGGTTTGTGTTTACAAGATCCTTAACTTCGGGGCCAACAATATCAAGATCCTCAAAAATTTCATCATCAAGAAGTTCCGAAATGTTATTTTCTAAATTGAGATTAGACTGACTAGTAAGATCTGAGAGTTCTATTTTGAGTTCTTTACAAATTTTAATGATTAAATCACCATCTGCCTTCCTTTTACCTGACTCAATTAGATTTAAATAACTTGGAGAAATACCTATTTGTTCAGATAATTTATTTGCCTGAATACCTACTTGTCTTCTAAAAGCTTTAATTTTTGGTCCAACTCTTAAATTAAGTTTATTAAAATTTTTTTTATCTGTAAATTTTGATATAGCAATTTTTGAATTATTTAAATTAATTTCCTTTTGATCGTTTAAATCACTTAATTCTATTCTTAGTTCTTGGCAAATTTTTAAAAGTAAATCTCCATCTATCTTTCTTTTTCCACCTTCAATTAAATTTAAATAACTAGCCGATATACCCAGTTGTTCAGCAAGTTTTTTTGCTTGAAGTCCTAGCTTCTTTCTAAAAACCTTAATTTTTTGACCTATTTCATTATCAAATTGACTCATGAACTTTAAATTGTAAATTATGTAAATTATAATTTACAAAAAATTAATGAAATTTACAAGTATAATGTGGATTTTTGTAGATTTTGTAAATTTAGTAAATTATACAAATCTCATGAACGACAAAAACAAATTAAATAATCAAGAAAATACAAGCTTTTTAGCTTCAAGTGAAGATACTAAAGCTAACAAGCATAGTACAGGTATTTATTTGAGAGATGACCATTGTGATTGGGGTTCTAGCGGTATGAATGAATTTACCAAAGAGTTTGGTGGAGACAAGTAATATCCAATTTCCAAAATTATAACATTTAAATTGAGGGTATTTAAATGAGTTCAAATTCAAATGTATCATATGAGCTTAAAAGATTTGCTGGTATTAAAAGAGATTATAAACCTGATGAAGTTGAAAGACTTCGAGGATCAATTAAAATTGAGTATTCAATGTGCAAACATCAATCTCAAAAACTATGGAAGTTATTAAATACTGAACCATATATTAATACACTAGGCTCTCTTTCAGGTAATCATGCAGTTCAGCATGCTAAAGCTGGTCTGAAAGCTATTTATTTAAGTGGTTGGCAGGTAGCAGCTGACGCAAATAGTGCTGGTGAAATGTATCCAGACCAATCTTTATATCCATACGATAGTGCTCCTAAACTTGTTGAGACTATGAATAATGCATTAACGAGAGCTGATCAAATTCAGCATATGGAAATTAAAGATGGTGATATGAATTCAAAAGATAAAGTTGATTATATGCTACCAATTATTGCCGACGGAGAGGCTGGTTTTGGTGGTCCTCTAAATGTTTTTGAATTAGCAAAAAAATTTATTAAAGCTGGAGCTGCAGGAGTACATTTTGAAGACCAATTAGCAAGTGAAAAAAAATGTGGTCATATGGGAGGTAAGGTATTAGTACCCACTGGAACCATGATCAAAAATTTAAAAGCAGCAAGATTAGCCGCAGATATTGCAGATGTTCCACTTATAATTTTAGCAAGAACAGATGCTAATGCTGCAAAACTAATAACAAACGATCATGATGAAAATGATAAACCATTCCTAACAGGTGAAAGATCCCCTGAAGGATTTTATTATGTTAAACATGGAATTGATCAGGCAATATCTAGAGGTATAGCTTACGCTCCATATTCAGATTTAATTTGGTGTGAAACGGCGACTCCAAATCTAGAGGAGGCCAAAAAATTTGCTGATGCTATACATGATAAATTTCCTGGCAAGTTATTAGCCTATAATTGTTCACCATCTTTTAATTGGAAAAAACATTTATCAGATTTGGAAATTTCAAATTTTCAAAAGGATATTGCTGCAATGGGATATAAATTTCAATTTATAACTCTTGCTGGATTTCACACTCAGAACATTGCAATTTTTGAATTAGCAGAAAAGTATAAAAAAGAAGGCATGACAGCCTACTCTAAAATTCAGCAGCAGGAATTTGACCGGGAAAAAGACGGTTATACTAGCGTTAAACACCAGAGAGAGGTTGGAACATCTTATTTCGATGCAGTTTCAAATACTATTAGCGGTGGAAAAAGTTCAACAACAGCTATGGAAGGTTCGACAGAGTCAGAACAATTCTAATTAAATGTTCGTAAGTGCATTTTTTTTAACAATTTGTTATTTTTTGTTTCGTTATACTGTGTCTTGGATTGATTATTACAATCAAACTGATGAAAGAATGCCAAACTCAATTTGGAGATACACCTGTGATTACCCTGTAGAGGGAATAAGAGATATTTCAGATTTAGATGATAAACCCTTCGTTCGTCAAAGAAGAAAAAGAAATCGGATAGTTACAATTATGTACTTTATAGTGACATTAGCTTTTATTTTCACAATATATTTTTTAGCGAGTTTTTTAGTTTTTATTTTAGGTTAATTCAATTCAAGACTTTTTAATCTGTACTCCCAATTTCCAAATCTAGAGTAAGATACTTTTAAAATTATGTTATTTTCTTTATTAACCCATATATCAAAGTCGAGTTCTTTATTTTTCGATAAATCTTTATTTTTCGATTTCAATTTAAAACGATTTGTTGAGTAGTTAGAATTATATAAGTTTATTTTTTCGGTTTTTACAAAAGTAACATTTTGATCTTTAATACTGCCAGAAATAGGGCTTATTTGTTTTTTTGCTTTAAGAATTTTATTGTTCCACCAGTTTGCAACAACTATATCGATATTTGAAAATCCTTTGAAAGATGATCCTTCTATAGAAAAGTTATTATTATTTTCATCAAAGCTTAAAGTAACGTACTTTTTCTTGTTATTCTGCAAAGTTTTTGAGTTAAAATGAACTAATTTGTTATTTTCGTATTTCTCAATACTATCACTTATAAATGAAAATTTTTTAATTCCAAATATTGTAGCTTCGAATTTAGTATTATTTTTTACTATCATTTTGTTATTAATGTATTCAAAATAATAATTACTATAACCAATCAATTTATTATTTCTAAAAATTTCCATCTTCATACTAGTAATTTTAAAATGGTTTGTTGCTGATGATTGAGTTGTATTAAAAATTAAAAATAACAAAAAAATAAATATATTTGTTTTTATTGAACTAATCATATTTTTCGATAAGCCTTAATGTTACACCAGTAAAATTTTTTTGTTTCAAAACTTTATATTGAAAAGGCTCTCTATCTTCTAGGCAGTCATTATTTGACAAATGTGCAAAACATACAAACCAAATTTTTTTTGTATTTAAATTATCGAGTTCACCTATATTAAATAAATTTATATTAAGATTATTTTCAAAAGATAATTTTGAAAAATAATTTGAATATGCAGCTTCAACAAAATCGATATTAATTATAGGATCATTAATTTGTATAAAATAATTTTTAAATTCAGAATTATTTATCTCATTCAACATAGATGAGAAATTTGGTTTATGATTATCTCTTTTTTCGAAAAATTGCTTTACATTTGTCTCAGTAAACTGATTTCCAATAGTTAATATTGTTAAAAAAAGTATCAAACTTTTTTTAATAGATTTATGCGTAATTTCAAAAACAAAATAAGATATTAATATCACTATTGGTAAAATTACAAAGATGATGTACCTCGGAAAAATTATTGGCTGAAATAAATAACCATATAACAAAGGAAGAAAATAAGACAAAAATATTATAAACAAAAATATAATAATATTATTTGAATTGTTTTTAATTTGAGCTTTGAAATAATAAATAAATGAAATCAACATTATTAGATGTACCAAACCAAGAATTCTTGATCCAAAAAATTTAGAAAAATAAAAGTTTGTATAAAAACCAAGATCTGGCTGATTAATCCAACTCGGAAATGAATTAACAAATTTAAAATAAAAAAAGAAATATATTATAGCAAATATACCAGATATAATTAATGAGATATTTAATTTGACTAAATTTTTTTTTAGAAAAAGAAAATTAAAAATAGAAAATAATACAGTGGAAAAAAATATTATTAGATTAAATGGATGACTAATTATTAACAGAAACTGGGTTATAATTAATAATAAAAAGTTTAATGAAATTTTTTTTTCTTCTTCTTTAATCATTTTAAAAAGAAAAACTAAATTAATGCTAGTCAAAAAAAATACTAATGAATAAACTCTTAACTCTTGCGAATAAGCTATTAAAAATACATTTATACTTAATAGAAAAATTGTTAATAGATATGCTCTATTTTTTTTTATTATCCAAGATAGATAAGCCGAAGTTATAATTCCTAATATACCAAATATTGCAGATAAATATCTACCTACATAAGTTTCATACCCAAAAAATTTATGAGTAAATTTAAGAATAAAGTTGAAAAAAAAAGGTATTTGTTCCAAATTTAAATGTCTTTCATAACTTTCAGATACTGTGACAGTAGGATCTGAAATCCAAAATGTTAAAATTTCATCTAACCAAAAATTTTCAAAATTTAAGTTATAAAGTCTAAATATAATTCCAAAGATTAGTGAAAAAGATATGACTGAGATTGTTATAAAATTTAAATTATTATTTTTAACCATTTAATTGATATTATTATTATCTGTTTAGATAAAAAAAGCTAATTTTTTTTCTATTTTATAATATAAGTCTGGTTTAAAAGTTAAATATTAAAATTATGTTTTTATCTATAAAAAATATACCTAAAGTATCATGGAGTTCTGAAAAGCCACATAATTTTAAACCAAAAATTTCTACTTTCTTTTTTTTATGTTTTGGTTTAACACTTTTTGGTTTAGGTGAAGGCCTTTTAATAGTTTCATTGACTGGGGCATCTCCTTGGAGCGTGTTGGCCCAAGGTATTTCTCTAAATGTAAATTTGAGCATAGGAACAATTACATTAATAATAAGTTTAGCAGTATTAATTTTATGGATACCTTTAGGTCAAAAACCTGGAATGGGAACAATATTAAATGCTTTAATAATTGCACTTATGATTGATCTTTGTATAAAATTTGTACCTGCCCCATCTAATTTTATCAATCAACTAATTTTAGCATTATTATCGGTGATAATAGTTGGTGTAGGTGGAGGTATTTATTTAGTATCAAATTTAGGAGCAGGTCCAAGAGATGGATTAATGATTGGACTACAAAAATCAACAAACTTACCAATAGCAGCTGTAAGAGCAACTTTAGAAATTTCAGTTGTTAGTATTGGATGGTATTTGGGTGGCACTGTTGGTGTAGGAACTTTGCTATTTGCTTTTGGGATAGGGCCTTGCGTAGCTTTAGGATTGTATTTAGTTGATAAAATATTCAACTAAGCTGCAGCGCCTGATTTTTCACTTCTTTTTCTCTCATGTGGATCAAGAATAGCTTTTCTTAGTCTACATGACTCAGGTGTTATTTCGAGAGCCTCATCAGTATTTAATATACTTAATTGCTCAGCGATCGACATCTTTCTTACAGGTGTGAGAACAACATTTTCATCAGTACCTTGTGTTCTCATGTTGGTAAGCTTTTTACCTTTCATTACATTAATAATCATGTCGCCCGGTTTAGGAGACAAACCAACAATCATTCCTGGATAAACGGGATCGTTATGTGTTACAAACATTTCACCTCTTGCCTGTAAGTTAAATATTGCAAATGCAACAGCTTTACCTTGTTCCATTGAAATAAGAGCTCCATTTCTTCTGCCCTCCATTTCACCTTCAAATGGACCATAAGAGTGAAAAATTCTATTGATAACACCGTTCCCTTTTGTAAGAGTAAGAAATCTACTTGTGTAACCCATTAAACCCCTAGTAGGAGCATGAAAAATTAATCGTTTTTTATTTCTACCAGTATCTTTTAATTCTATCAATTTACCTTTTCTTCTATTCATCGAGTCAATTATTTTTGACGAATATTCTTCATCAATATCCATAGTAATTTCTTCTATTGGTTCAAGTCTTTTTTCATTTTTATCTTTTTTGTACAGAACTTTAGGAGGACTTACTGTCATTTCAAAACCTTCTCTTCTCATTTGAGTAAGTAAAATTTCTAACATAAGTTCACCTCGTCCACTTACAACAAATGAGTCATTTCCCTCATTTTCAGCAAATGTAATTCCGACATTATTCTGTGCCTCTTGCATTAATCTATCTCTTATTTGAGTACTTGTAAGTTTTTTACCTTCTGTACCTGCTAAGGGAGAAGTATTAACAGTAATGGTTATTGACATTGTAGGGGGATCTATAGGTGTAGCTTTGATTGGTTCATTAACCTCAAGATCACAAATTGTATCAGCGACGTTAGCTTTTTCTAAACCAGCTACAACAACAATATCACCAGCTTCGCCAATTTCAATCGGAACTTTTTTTGTACCCTCATATCTAAAAATTTTTGTAAGTCTTCCTTCATCAACTTTTTCACCATTTAAATTTATAGCTTTAATGATCTGATTAGCTTTAGCAGTACCCTGTGCAATTTTTCCAACTAAACTTCTTCCCAAAAAACTATCTGCATAAAGAAGTGTAGTTAGCATCGCAAATGGTTTTGATTTATCAAGTTCAGCTGGCTTTACATGATCAATAATTTGGTCTAACAATGGACTTAAACTGTTTCTTTGCCCATCAATCTCTTTATCTGCCCATCCAGATCTTCCACTAGCATATAACACTGGAAAATCAAGCTGCTCCTCATTAGCATCGAGACTTACAAATAGATCGAAAGTTTCATCTAAAACTTCATTAGCTCTCTGGTCTGTTTTATCTAATTTGTTTATTACTACAATTGGTTTTAAACCTTGTTTAAGAGCTTTTGATAATACAAATTTTGTTTGAGGCATGACTCCTTCTGCTGAGTCTATTAATAACAATGCACCATCGGCCATACTTAAAACTCGTTCTACTTCTGCAGCAAAATCTCTATGGCCCGGTGTATCGATTATATTAATTCTAGAATCTTTCCAGTTGATTGATGCAGGTTTTGCTAAGATTGTAATTCCTCTCTCTTTCTCAAGTTCGCCAGAGTCCATCAATCTTTCATCAACCACTTCATTTTCTCTAAATGAACCACTTTGCTTCATTAGGTTGTCAATTAGTGTCGTTTTACCATGGTCGACATGTGCTATAATGGTGATATTTCTAATATCTTTATTCATAAATCCTCGCTCTTATACAGTAATTTTTTTTTTTGAAAACTTAAAAAGTATAAAAAATCTTTAGATTTATTGAAAAAAATGGGCTTATTTAGTTTTTTTTAACTTTTCTCTTTTCAATCTTCTTTTTTCTTTTAAGCTCAATTTTGGTTTTTTGTTATTACTCGAGTCTTTATATGATTTTCCGCTATATCTTTTTGACATAAAATAATTTTTCAAAAAAAAAGGCCATCAAAAGATGGCCTTAAATTTTTTTTAAGTGTGATCTTGGGTTACATTCCCATACCACCCATACCACCCATACCACCCATGCCACCAGGCATTCCACCTGCTGGAGAAGAATCCTTATC
>CEUZ01008353.1_pt1 | contig 28465 bp, 15 predicted proteins | sample 361511 | NCBI WGS metagenome assembly CEUZ01 (sample SAMEA2622822, study PRJEB7988) | marine metagenome | biome: marine biome (ENVO:00000447); feature: surface water layer (ENVO:00002042); material: "saline water (ENVO:00002010), including plankton (ENVO:xxxxxxxx)" | depth 5 m | reverse complement strand
CATATCGGTCATGCAAAAGCCATTTGTTTAAGTTTTGGCATTGCAGACGAATTTGGGGGTAAATGTAATCTCAGGTTCGATGATACGAATCCTATTGCCGAAGAAGAAGAGTTTGTACAGTCAATACAAGCGGATGTGGAATGGTTAGGCTATGCGTGGGATAATCTCTGCTTTGCCTCGGATTATTTCCAGCAAATGCATGATTATGCGGTGGATCTTATCAACAAAGGCAGCGCTTACGTTTGTGATTTGACTCCTGAAAAAATCCGAAAGACTAGAGGTTCTTTAACCCAGCCAGGTGAAGACAGTCCATTTAGAGGTCGGAGCGTTGCGGAAAATCTAGATTTATTCCAACGGATGGCCAATGGTGAATTTGAAGATGGTTCACGGACCCTCCGTGCCAAAATTGATATGGCCCATCCCAATATGAATATGCGTGATCCTGTAATTTACCGTATCCTCAAAGCGTATCACCATCGTACGAAAGATGATTGGTGTATTTATCCCATGTATGATTGGGCCCATGGGCTTGAGGATTCTATCGAAAGTATTACCCATTCATTGTGTTCTTTGGAGTTTGAAGACCATCGGCCAATCTATGACTGGTTCTTATATGAATTGGATGTATACCATCCGCAACAAATTGAGTTTGCTCGCTTAAACTTGAGTTATACGGTCATGTCCAAACGGAAACTAAAACGTTTGGTTGAACAGGGACATGTATCCGGTTGGGATGATCCTCGGATGCCCACCATATCCGGTTATCGACGGCGGGGTTATACGCCTGCATCCATCAGAAAATTTATGGATGAGATCGGCGTAGCCAAGCGGGACAATGTGATGGAAGTGGCGAAGTTGGAGTCGACCCTTCGTGAAGATTTAAATAAGCGATGTGAAAGACGGATGGCAGTGTTAAACCCATTGAAAGTAGTGATTACCAATTATCCAGAAGATGAGTCGGAAACATTAAGTGCGGTAAATAATCCAGAAAATGAATCGGCAGGTCGTCGGGAAGTGCCATTCTCAAAGGAATTATTTATAGAGCGTGACGACTTTATGGAAGACCCTCCGAAGAAGTTTTTCCGTCTCGGCCCCGGAAGAGAAGTGCGACTTCGATATGCATATTTTATTACATGTAATGATGTCATTAAAGATGATAATGGAACTATTACTGAGTTGCATTGTACTTACGATCCTGAAACTAAAGGTGGTAATGCCCCCGATGGACGGAAAGTAAAAGCTACATTGCATTGGGTCTCAGCACATCATGCAGTGAGTGCTGAGGTGAGATTGTATGATCGCCTATTTAAGGTGCCGTCTCCTGATGGGGAAGAAAATTTTATTGATGCTCTAAACCCAGAATCCCTCAGGGTGATGAATGGATGCAAGCTAGAACCATCATTGAGCGATGCTAAAGTGGGCGATCCTGTCCAGTTTGAGCGATTGGGGTATTTTTGCAAAGATTCAGATACAAACGAATTCCCAATCTTTAATCGAACCGTTCCCCTGAGGGATGCTTGGGCTAAGATTGAAAAGCAGAATCAATCTGGACAGAAAAAATAGCATTGAGAATGGACATCAAAACCTCATAACTTGAACATTCATGCGCACGAAAAATAAATCCCTTTTTACACTTATTTTGGTCTGTAGCATTCTGGTTGCTTCACCGCCGGTGCTGAATGTTTATGTTATTCCATTTGATAATATTAAAGATGATGTGGCCATCAGTTGGCTGTCCGATGCCTTTGCAGAAATGGTGAATAAAGAGCTGAGCCAGCATGACCGCATCTATTTAAAAGATAAGGCAGGACTCGAAGAAGTAATGACCAATCGATCATTATTGCTCCAGCAACGCCCAGGGTCGAAAAATTTACTCATGCTGGGGAAGTTTGAACGATCTTTAGCCAAAATTTCTATTTCACTTCAGTTGATCGATATTGCATCTTGGGATGAATTGGATCGCCGGAAAATGCGGGGTGATTATAATGATGTTACGGGCATGAATCGCCTGCTCACGGAATCAGTAAATATGATGCTCACACCTTATTTACCCAAACCAATAAAAAGTCCATATCCGACTTTGACTGAAGGAAAGCGGATGCGCACGCCGCCCACTTATGCCGAAAAAGCAATTGATGTGAGTTCATCCATTGATGACGCCATTTTAGAGCTAGAGAAAAAGCTGGATCTCAATATCGGTGCGAGAGGGGAAGAAGACCCAAAAGCATTACGTGAGGAAAATGGAGAGTGGGTTCTGGATATATCCCCAAAAAGTTATGAAGATTCCCGTCCAGAAAATCAATTTAACACCACCATGATGGTAGATGTACTGGGAAACCTTATGTCCAATCCTTATGAGGTAAAATTAGAGCGCCCAAAGTTCAATTATGATCCGGATAATCGAAAAGAATTCCAAATTAGTTTACCTGTCCAATACCAATTAAAGGGCAGTATCATTAAAGATATGCTTAAGTCATTGCCCTATTCTGGATTGAAGCAGGATGGGAATTTGACTGTGTTTTATTTCAACCGCGATAAATATAATTTCCCAAAAGACATTTCCGAAAAAATACAATTGGGTACCTATCGATCCATCCCTGTTGTGCAGCTTCTAGATCAAACAGGGAAACCTTTGGCTGTATTGGTGGATTCGCCTGATCAAGGTATTCATGAGTTGCAAAGCAAACGTGTCTTGTTTAAACCATTTCGATTTTTCTCTCAACTTATAGATTTTGCTGTAGGTGGCTGGTCAATGCAAGTATCTCTTGAAACAGTAGATATTCCCGTGGAATACATGTTTAAGATGGATGTGAAATCAGCCAATAAGATCAGTCGCGTCAGTCTCAAGTTCATTCCTGAGAATGAACTTCACACCTTCCTCAATAAAATACTCTAATCCGTTCGTTATGATTAAACGATTATTGTTAATCGTCATCATTTTGGAAAATATTTTGAAGAAATATATTTTAGCGATCACGGCAATTACATTTTTATTTTTTTCCTGTGAAGATAAATCCAGCGACAGCCCGCAAGTGCCTGACATCATCATCATTTCACCAGGGGTGGGGCGCATTATTTTACAGCCTGGACAAACTATTCAGTTTACAAGCCGGGTTTTCGATAAAAATAATCAGGAAATTATAGATGTATCAGTGGTTTGGTCTTCTGATAATGATGCGATAGCAACTATCGATGAAAATGGCATTGTAACCGCTGTTAAAGAGGGGATCGCCACCATAATGGCCACTCTCGAAACGATACAATCTATGCGAGAAGTAATCGTCAGCACTTCGAAAAAAAGAGTGTTAAGTGAATTATTCACTTCCAGTACATGAGGATCATGTGCATCCGCGGAGCGGATCCTAATGGCGGCGAAAAAACCGGGTACTGTAAATTATGTTGGTGAGGCCGTTGACACAATGTGGACGATCATTTCCTATCATGTCTGGTGGCCGGGACAGGGGAATGATCCAATGTATCTTGCCAATACAGACATGAATCGTGCGCGAAATAATTATTATGATAATAATTATACACCTCACATGTTTACCAATGGGAAAAGTTCAGGTTCTAGTACGACCAATTGGAAAAATGATCCCAAAGACTATATAGGTGAAAATGGATTGTATGATATATCTATTTCAGGTACTCAAACAGGGGATGAAATTAGCTTTGAGGTGAAAACATCATCTGTTACAAGTGTAGAGTCAGATGAGAACATACGTCTTTTTATTGCCACAGTTATGGGAAACGTGAAATATGATAATTCACCTAATGGATTAAGGGATCATCATGATGCAGTTATCGAATTGGTTTTAGGGAATATGGGAAAGTCCATTAAATATATCTCCGGCGTAGAATATGTAGAATCTATCGATTGGTCCATGCCCAGCAATTGGGTAAACCATTCTCAAATCACCTGGAAAAGTGAAAATCTAAAAGTCGTGGCATGGATACAAAATTATTCTACGAAAACGATTCTCCAAGTGGCGGAATTTGATTTCGAATAAAATATTCATTTAATCTTTTTGGCGACCATAAGGAACTGTTTAAATTCTCAAACCTTTTTAAGGGATTTTATTGGAGTGTCCTCTAACGGTAGGACATAAGGTTCTGGTTCTGAGGGTTAGGGTTCGATTCCTTGTACCCCAGCGACCCGCTAAAATAAGAATTATGCGCCCGTAGCTCAATTGGATAGAGTGTCTGGCTACGGACCAGAAGGTTGGGGGTTCGAATCCTCCCGGGCGTACTTCAAGCCATCTTAGAAATAGGGTGGCTTTTTTATTCATTTCAGTTAATCCGATTACTATATTCTCTTCTTAATATAGGAGGATTCAATGCGTAATTCATGCCGCGCGCTATTTTTAATTTTATTTTCATGGACTTTAGTCTTTGCTCAGGATTCAAAAAATGATATTTGGGCCGATGAGAATTTTGATGGGTTAGAATTCAGAAGTATTGGTCCTGCGCTCATGTCTGGCCGTATCGCTGATATTGCTATCCACCCGAAAGATGAATCTATTTGGTATATTGCTGTGGGTTCCGGCGGTGTTTGGAAGACAGTAAATGCCGGCGTTACATGGACACCTATATTTGACGATCAAGGCTCCTATTCCATTGGATGTGTAACTATCGATCCAAGCAATCCACACATCGTTTGGGTGGGGACTGGCGAAGATCAGGGTGGCCGTCATTTCGGATATGGTGATGGTGTATATCGTTCTGATGATGGTGGAAAAACATGGGCAAATATGGGCCTGAAAGATTCCGAACATGTATCCAAGATTGTGATCCACCCCAATGATTCCAATATTATTTATGTTGCGTCACAAGGACCCCTTTGGAGCAAGGGAGGAGATAGGGGTGTATTTAAATCCACTGATGGTGGAAAAAATTGGTCATTAATACTCAGTGATAATGAATGGACTGGGGCGACAGAATTGGCGTTAGACCCTAGAAACCCCGATCGAGTTTATGCGGTGCTTTGGCAGCGCCATCGGACGATTGCGGCTTATATGGGCGGTGGCCCCGGTACGGCCATTTATCGTAGTGAAAATGGAGGAGAGACCTGGAAAAAATTAACTCATGGTTTGCCCGAATCGAATATGGGTAAAATTGGGTTCGATATATCAAAACAGAAACCAGATATTCTTTATGCAGCTATAGAGCTTGATCGTAGAACTGGTGGCGTTTTTAAATCGCTAGATCGCGGTGAAACATGGATAAAACAGTCGAATGCTGTATCTGGTGGTACCGGCCCCCATTATTACCAAGAGTTGTTTGCGTCACCTCATCATTTTGATCGACTTTATCTCACCGATGCAAATATGCAGATTTCAAATGACGGCGGTAAAACCTTTTATCGGATGAATGAACGGAATAAACATGGTGACAATCATGCCATAGCCTTCAAAAAAAGTGATCCTGATTATTTGCTTTTGGGGACTGATGGAGGCGTCTATGAGACATTTGATCACACTAAAACATGGCGATTTATGGCCAATTTACCCCTCACCCAATTTTATGATGTTGCGGTGGATGATGCGGAGCCATTCTACAATATTTATGGCGGTACACAGGATAACAGTACTGAAGGTGGGCCATCTAGAACCGATACGCACCAGGGTATTGAAAACGCCGATTGGCGTGTGGTGTTGAATTGGGATGGCCATCAACCTGCAACAGAACCGGGAAATCCAGATATCATATATGGTCAGCGTCAACAGGGTACCTTGGCACGAATTGACATGACTACCGGTGAAGTGACAGATGTCCAACCTCAGGCCAAAGATGGAGAACCTATCGAACGTTTTAATTGGGATGCACCCATATTGGTAAGTCCGCATAAACCGACAAGACTGTATTTTGCCTCTCAGCGTGTATGGAAATCTGAAAACCGTGGTAATAGTTGGACGCCGATTTCCGGGGATCTAACTCGGGATGAAAATCGATTTGACCTCCCCATAATGGGATCAAAACAAAGTTGGGATAATGCATGGGACGTGAGTGCCATGTCAAATTATAATACAGTTTCCGCATTGTCAGAATCCCCAGTGAAAGCGGGATTGATCTATGCGGGAACAGATGATGGCTTTATAAATATTACAGAAAATGATGGTAAATCGTGGCGAAAGATTGCTGTAAAAAAACTGCCCGGCGCACCGGATATGGCGTATGTGAATGATCTAAAAGCAGATAATTTTGATGTAAGTACAGTCTATGCCGCCTTGGATAATCACAAATATGGGGACTACCAACCTTATGTATATAAAAGTACAGATAAGGGCAAAACCTGGAAGTCCATTACATCTAATTTGCCCGATCGAACATTAACATGGCGGGTTGTACAGGATCATGTGGATAAAAGTCTATTATTCGCTGCGACCGAATACGGTATTTACTTTACAGTGAATGGCGGCGGAACATGGTCCAAACTCAATGGAGGTGTGCCTACAATTTCATTTAGAGATTTGGCCATTCAGAAAAGAGAAAATGATCTTGTTGGTGCCTCATTTGGAAGAGGATTTTATGTATTTGATGATATATCCGTTTTTCGCGGTATCTCTAAAAATCAACTGCAATCCGAAGGTACCCTGTTTCCGGTTCGAAAAGCATGGTGGTATGTGAAGCGGCCTCGTTTGAGTTTTAATGATCCATGGAACGGGCCAAAAGGAAGTCAGGGGGACGGATACTTTGTCGCGCCCAATCCGCCTTTTGGGGCAGTATTTACCTATCATATCGGGAAAGGATTTAAAACTAAAAAGGCGAAGCGTCAAGCTGAAGAAAAATTAGCACTATCAAAAAAGAAATCTGTTGGATTTCCTGGGTGGGATGTTGTGGAGACCGAGCGAAGGGAAGTAGACCCAAAAATCATTTTTGAGGTAAAAAACAGTGAAGGTGATGTGGTTAGAAGACTAAATGGGCCAGTAACAAAAGGATTTCATAAAGTAGCTTGGGATTTAAGATATCCATCACCCAATGCGCTCACAAAAGATAATCCTTCAAAAATTAGTTCTGGGTTTTTGGCTTCTCCAGGGAATTATACAGTCACTATGTATGTTCAACAGGATGGAAAATTGAAACGTCTTTCAAAATCACAACCCTTTGAAGTGGTGCCGTTGCGGGATGGCGCATTGCCTACAAAATCTCACGGTGAAATTGCTGATTTTTGGCGAGATTATGAAAATGCAGTTCGACAGGGATCTCAATTACAAATTTTAGTTTCAAATGCTTTGAAACAGGTAAATGGTATGCAAACGGCTTTAGATCGATCCGGCGCAGAGGTGGGCGATATGGATCGGCTATTGCATGAAATTCGCAAATCACTTTTAGATATGGATGCATCATTAAATGGCAATCCATCCAGAATGGGGCCGGGTGAAAAAACAACCCCAACCATTGGTAGCCGTTTATTTGTCATTCAACGGATTATTGAACATTCTACTTATGGACCAACTGAAACTGGATTGGAAACACTTTATCTTGTTCAGCAAAATATCGTTGATTTGCAAGCACAATTGGCTGAGAATAAAAAGGATTTAGACCGAATGAGTCGTCGACTGGCGACATCCGGTGCCCCTTGGGTTGAAGGTAATCCTCCGCCGAAAAAATAAATATTATTGCTCCAAATATTGGGGCGGAATAAATAATAGGGAATTATTGCCTCTTTTAAGACGTGAAAGGTAAATTCCGGGCGGACAACGTATTCATTCGAGGTAAGCTTCCCACCAGAACGATCGCCCCTCGGATAAAACCATTAATATGGATAAGCTCATGAAGCAAGGATCTCAACCATTTCTACCATTATCATTCCTATTGGGATTATTCCTAATATTTACCCCTTTCACAACCATTTCTGCTCAGGATGAAGAAGATGATGCAGTAGAAGAAATATTTTGGGGTGATGAAGAAGAGGATGATGCAGGTTTTGATGAAGATTTTGATTTTTCCGACGACGAAAGTGAAGATGATCTAGAAGGTTTTGAATTTGAAGATGATGAAGGTTTTGATGATGAGTTCACTGAAGAGGATGAATTTTTTGATGATGAAGGTGAAGAAGATTTTTCAAATGATTTCGCCGATGAACCTGAAGAAAGTATTCAAGAAGCTGCCAGCCGTTTAGGTTATACTTTAAATATCATTGGATCCTCTCCTGGGTTCGTGAATCACCAACTCCGCACCTATAATTCCGGTGTTGACTTCCGCGCTGCCTTTGAATTCCCCATGTTATTGACTTTAGGACCCGTTCGGTTTCGCCTTGGTGCAGAAGTGGGCACATTTAAATTCACCAATTATAAACCCATCGGTGGCACTTATTCCGGTGTTCATGTGACAGGGATTTTATCCTTCCCGGCTGGACCGGGGCAAGTGCGTCTTGGTGGTGGTATGGTGGGTAAAGGATTCGGTGTCATTGCGGAGAACTCTTACGGGTTTGCTTTGGGGGATGTGCTTGATATTCGTATCGGTCTCCGTTCTACAACAGCCTTTAATGTAACCGATGATAAAAAGAATAAACTCGGTACTGTAAGTTGGATGGATGGTATATTGGTACTCGGGGTGAGTTTATAACTGATCATTTTCTTTAACTTGTTATAATTCAATGATTAGAAAATTAATAGCAGTGATACTGGTTTTCACCGCAGTTAAAGGAGGTGAGGACGGTACTTCCAATATTTATGTAATAACTATAGGAAGCAGTCTTAAGCAAAATTATTTCAATTCAACTACTTCTGGGGTTAGAATTTATTTTACGCCTGATGAGGCATTCTCAACAGTTCAGGCTTTTGCTGAGTTAACGAATAATGCTGATATTGGAGGTTGCACAGAATCACAATTTGATGGAAGTGCAATGGAGCTAGGTGCAGGAAATGGTAGTTCTATTGCAGGTACTACTTGGTCACCAACAGGAGGATTTTCAAGCGGAACTCAATATTATTTAGATTTGTATTACAATGATCTTTATTCTGTTTTAGGTAATGCATTTACAGAAGGTCAAAGGTTATATGTAGCTATTAAGTTTGACTTGACTAATAATGACTGGGCATGCCCAAGAGATGATGAAAGTGATGGAGATTCAACTAATGACTCTCAAAAAGGAAGCAATGCGTATTATTATCATATTGCAGATCGAAATGCACCGACAATTAGTGGAATTGTAGATGGCGATGATAAATCCTTAAATAGTAGTTCAGGTACAACAAATAATACCTCTAATTATACAAAATCAAATCAGGTGAAGGTAACAATAGGTTCTGAAGATGTTGCTACAGGTGGTATTACTTGGACAAAGGAAAGCGGTTCAGGAACAACTCAAACTAGTTCTACAGCATTAAATAGTGCTTCAGCAAACGGTACAGTTACCACAACGCAAAACGGATTGGTTAACGGAACTAGATATGATATACATTATTCAGTTACTGATGCTGCAGGAAATACTAATAATTATTATGATTACAATATCACATTTGATACAACGGCACCTACAGTAAATGGTGTCTATAGTGAAGAATCGAATGGAGACATGCTCGCTCAAGGGGCTGTTGCAGACTTTTATGTAGAGTTTTCTGAAAATATAGATTTTAATGGCGCCCCGCAAATTACTTTACAATCAAATGTATCAGCTACAACGGCAGTAAATGCCGCAACTTATGATGATGGTACAGATAAAGCTTATTTTGATTGGACGGTACCCGATGGTGCATATTCTGTATATTTAGATTACGAAAATCAAACAGCCTTAACTGCGGCGAGTGGTGGATACATTAGAGATTATGCTGGAAACGCTGCTACATTGACCCTTCCAGCTCCACCATCTTGGGGTAGCCAAGGATCAAACGCTTCTTTAAGCGGAACGAGTACCGGTGGTTATTTTGGTGTAGATGGAGATGATCCAGCTTCATTTACGGCAGGAACTGTTGTAACAACAGGAGGGAATGTTATAGCAAATTATTGGAATGGTACTAATACGGGTGTAGATATAACAATACCTGTAGCAAATGATGCTAGTTTAAAAGATGGCACCATTCAACTACAATCTGAAGCAGATGGGACATATGAAAATATTGGTGGTGCACATACAATTACAAATTCCAACTTGAATTCAAATGTAACGCTTTCTGTAAATGGTTCGGGGTCTGGGAATACCGATGTGACTGAATTGAGTGGTTATTCGGAAAGTGATGTACTGCAATGGCGTGCTGTAATCACAGATAAATCTGGTAATGCAACTACAGGTACAGCTAGTTCAACAACTTTAACTGTGGACACAGTTGCTCCTACTGTAAATAATGTAACAAGTACAGACGGATTTTATAAAGCAGGTGAATCTGTTAATATAGTTGTAAACTTTAGTACCGCTGTTTCCATTAGTGGTACACCCCAACTTACACTTAATACAGATAATTCACCCGGTTCAGCTGATGCGGCAGTTGATCAGTCTGGTCTATCTAGTGGTGCCGTCACTTTTGCCTACACAGTAGGTACAGAACATTATTCAAGTGATTTAGATTATGAGAGTACGACTGCTCTTTCAGCTGGTACATACATTAGAGATGTAGCTGGTAATGATGCAACTTTGACTTTACCTGCACTTGGCACTTTTGCCGCTGCACAGGCTGTAGTGATTGATGGTGTTTCTCCCGCTGCTTTTACAACCGGAACAGTTATAACTGTAGGTGGACCAGTAGTAGCCGGCTATTGGAATGAAGATAACACAAGTGTAAATGTTACAGTACCGCTTGCGAATGATGCTTCCTTAGAAAATGGTAAGCTATATATACAGGCCAAAATTGGCGCAAATAATTATGCCAATGTATCATCTGCATATACAATTCAATCGGGTGATCTTGGAGCAGATAAAACAATTTCAGTTGCGGCTAATGATTTAGAAGGCATTACGGGATTTACAAATGGTGCTACGGTATCATTTACAGCTTTATTAGAGGATTATGCAGATGGTTCGGGTGGCACAGGAAATCAAACTACTGGCACCGCTTCATCCACTACGCTGATTGTAGATCAGCAAGACCCTGCAGCTTTTACAACAGGTGCAATAACAACACTAACTGAACCTGTCGTTAGTGGATATTGGAATATGCATAACACAGGGTTAACTGTAGCTGTGCCAATTGCAAATGATGCCACACTTGAAGATGGGTGGGTTCAAATCATTGGAAAAACAGCAAGTGGTGCTTATGAAGATGTTGGAGATTCAGTTCAAATCGCAAATGGTGATCTTGATGGGAATGTAACAGTAACATTAACTGCAGCCCAATTTGAGGGAATAACTGGATTAGCAGACGGTGAAACTATTACAATTAACGCTCGAATTGATGATGTTGCGCAAAATGCTACTACAGGAACGGCTAGCACCACCACTCTGGTGGTTGACCAAACTGCTCCTACCATTAGTTATGTCTCATCAGATACATCAGATGCAAATCCATTTAAAATAGGTGATTTAGTACCTATAACAGTAAAGTTTGATGGAAATGTAAATGTTGTAATATCAGATGGAATACCAAATATAAGGCTGGATACAGATGAACGTCCAGGCACAGCAACTTCAAGCGGCCGATATAGTTCTGGAACCGGTTCCAGTGACATTATTTTTCGATATACAGTTGCAGCAAACGAATATAGCGCAGATTTAAATTATACCATAGAGCGCCTTATTTTAAACGGAAGCTCCATCCGGGATGCGGCAGGAAACAATGCTTCTCTAGATTTACCAGATAGAACAGATAACAATGCACTAAAACAGAAAAAAGATATTTGGATTGATGGGGTAGTTCCTGCTGCGGGAACTGTTGATTCCGTAAAGACAACTGGCGGGACCATTATGACCGGATTTTGGAATGCTTCAAATACAGGTGCTTGGGTTAAAGTTCTTTTAAGTTCAACAGATGTAAGTCTTGAAGATGGTGCAGTCCAAATTGTGGCCACAATAAACAATACAGGAGCTAATGTTGGTGATGCGGGCACTATCACTAATGCAGACTTAACTGCCGGATTTAAAAAAATAAGCTTAACTGCTGCTCAAATTGAAGGTCACGCACAGTTTACTGATAATAATAATGTTAATTTAGACGTTATTTCTTTTACTGCTGTTGTTACGGATAAGGCTGGAAATGCAACAACTCACTCTGCAAGTGCAACTACTCTGACTGTTGACGAAACTGCACCGGCAGCTTTCACGGTCGGCGATGTGATTACGGTTACTGATGAAGTGGTTGCAGGTTATTGGAATGAAGACAACACAGCAATTAATGTATCTATCCCTGTCGCGAATGGAGATGCAACCCTTGAGAATGGTCGCATTATGATCGAATCTGAAGCTGACGGAACTTTCGAATATATTGGAGATGGTTCACTCTACAATAATGCAGCATATGTTCCTGCTGATCATGAAGATTATTATAAAGATTGGACAAGAATATCCAATAGTGATCTAAACACAACAAAAACACTTACAATCAATGGTGCACCGACCTCTGGTGCTATTAGAGAGTTAGAAGAATTGACAAACTTTAGTGATGGAGATGAACTAACCTTTAGGGCAATAATTATGGATGCGGCCGGAAATTCTACTGCTGGTACTGTTTCTTCAACGTCCTTAATTGTGGATCAAACAGATCCATTAACTCCGACTATTGTATTAAAACCAAGTTCAGATACGGGTATTGCCAATTGGGATAAACTTACCAATGATGCAACTCCTACATTTACTTTAACAAATGTAACAAATACTGATATGATCCATTTAAAGGTTGCAACGGACGCCGTAACTCTAGCAGATAATACCCTTTCAATTTTAACCCAAAGCCAAGCTACCTCAAATACAATAGATTTGACAGCCACGACCTTAAGTAATGGGGTGACTTATTTAGTTACAGCTGTTGCAAAAGATTTGGCAGGTAATTGGGGACCTGATGCTACAAATACATTTGTTCGAATTGATCTAAGTGCTCCAGATGTACCCAATGCCCCTGATTTACTCGAAGCTGATGATACTGGCTTTAAAAATAATGACAATATAACAAAAGTGACCCAACCTCATTTTATTTTTACGAGTTTATCAAACACAAGGGATTCATTAAGGTTAGTGATAGATGCTGGCGCCGTTGCTGGTAGAGATTCAATCATGTCTCAAGTAACCACCGATACATTTAAAGTGAGCACTGCATTGGCCAGTGGATATCATACCGCCGGGGTTATTGCTATTGATTCTGCTGGCAATGAACAGAATACGAGTGCATTACTAGCTTTTGTAGTCGATAATGTGGCTCCACCTGTCCCAACCATACCAGATATGACTGCTGCAACGGATTTTGGTATGAGCGATACGGATAATATTACTAAAACCCAAAAACCAAATTTTGATATCACAAACTTAGAATTAGGTTCATTTATTAATCTTTATCATGTGAATGCAACGCCAGACACTACTTTAGCAGATTCTGATACAATTGGAGTCGGCGTAACTACTACAACAAGCATACCGGATATCAATATGGCAGATGGAACTTATACACTGTATGCCACTGCAGAGGATACCGCAGGGAACATTTCCGAGAGTAATGATCTTTCAAATGTAATTATTGATGCAACTGTTCCCACAATAATAGCAAACTACCATAATAAGACTATCCAGACTGCATATAATGGTTTCACCAATAAATTTAAAAACGACTCAATTAGGGTTGGAAAAGGCGGTGATGAAGTCGATTTTATAGCAACGATGAGTGAACCAGCTGGCACTAACCCAGAGCCAACCTTAGATGTGACTTATGGCAACAGTGCAACTCCGGCAGTTAATGATATGGCCAAAACTGAAAAAGCTAACAATGATGAGATATGGTCATGGAAAATCACTTTACCTACGGGAACAGCAAATAATGGTGCGGCGAAAGTTGTGTTCACAGCGTCTGATGTGGCAGGAAATTTAGCGGTTGCATTTACTGATACTCAAAAATTTACGGTAGACAATACACCACCGGCTGCATTCACTACAGGGTTGGCTTCCGCTTTAGGAAATACCAATGTATCTATGGTAGTCGAATCCAAAACTGGTTGGTTTATAAATAATACTACAGATAGTATAAAAGTTTTAACACCAATTAGCACTACAGATAATTCTTTAGTCAATGGAGGGTACGTTGATATTCAGGCACGTGTTAGGAATAAAATGGTTAATACTTGGGCAACTATTAATTCAAATGTTGCTACAAATCCTTTTTTCCCGCAGGATTCTACAGAATCACTTGGTACGTCTATCCCTTTATACAGAAAAAAATTAGATATTATAACAGCATTGACAGGAAACGGATTGTTGCAGGGCGACACAGTTGATGTCCGAGCTATGATTTATGATAGAGCCCTTAATTCAACAGCAGGAACACAAAGTGAATCATTTTTTGTTTTAGATACTTTACCACCAACTATCGGGACATTTATTACCGATACTTTATATACTTTAAATGGTAAGACAACACGCTTAAGAGTTAATCAAGATACTACTTGGACAAATGATACAATAAGTTTTGCTATTAAGGATTGGGTTGACCCAGGTAGTCAAACAGAAAAACCCTCAGGTATTCATAGATATGAATATGCTTTATATCAAAGTGCAACAGATGCTAATTCCAATTATTCGCCATTTAGGGATTATAAAAACCAAATCAATTTACTGGATTCAGTATTCATTGATACGTTTGCTTTAACGCACGATCGAAACTATTATGTTCGAGTTAGAGCTGTAGATGTTGCAGGAAATACATCATTAACAAATGGTGATAATTCTAAATCAGATTATGTATTGCGACATAATGCAAGGCCAGAGGTAGACGAGATTATTGAAGAGCTTATTGCAAAGGAAGATGTTCTCTTAGAGCAATTATTAACGGTAAATGATAAAGATTTATTGACTTTACGTTCCGATAAATTCACATATTCACTTACTACTATAAAATTGGATACAACTCAAACGCCAATTGATTCCTCTGTAGTAACAAATTTAACTGCATCCGTTTCTATCAGTGGAAAGATAAGCTTTACTCCTACAAAATTGGATACAGGCAAATATGTTTTCACGACTATTATCTATGATAATTGGAAGAATAGCAAATCCCCAACAGGGTTAAACTTTGCAGATACATCTAATATTAATATTCGTGTATTGCCTGTTAATGATCCACCAATACTAGATCTTTCATCAATTACAAAATTGAATTTTTTAGAAGGCGCTAATAGTGACTCTATTAATTTGACACGTTACGTCTATGATGAAGATGATGATACTTCTGCAATAGATTTTTCATTTCGAATTGCATCAATATTACCAGCCAATATTGGTTACCCAACAGCAAAATTTGGTTTTTTATCTGATTTTAGTAATGATTTTAAAAAATCATTTATTAATGATCTGGTAGATGAGTTCCCAAATTCAACCATAATTCAAAAAAACAATGCATTCGTCGTTTATCCAGGTAATGTTACAGAATTTCGTGATCCAATAAAACTAGACTCCTTAAGGCAAAGCGATTCTCTATATACTTGGATTACTCAGACAGATTCAACTTCAGCTGATACCAATTATTATACCCATTCAGATATGATTGTAGAATTTACTGCGAAAGATCCTGGTGGATTGGAAGGGAAGGATACAGTCACATTCTTTATTAATCCCATTAATGATCCGCCAGTATGGGCCGGATTGCGGGATACGGTGGTGAAAGAGAACGATTCCCTTTATCTGGACTTTGCCAATTATTTAACAGACGTAGATGATTCGACGCTTACTTTAACTATTCTCCCCTTGACATATGACGCCAATGTAACGGTTGTACCATCTAAAACATTTGAGAAGAAAGCCACCGGATATGAGTATATCAGTAAAGCGAGAAATGATACGGTAAAATTCAAACCGGATGCATTATGGTTTAAGAAAGATGCTGGGCCATGGGACCCTACGGATACCACCAGTAATCAAATAAAATTCAAAATTACGGCCGCTGATGGCGACACATCTGCAATAGATACATTTGTCGTCAAAGTCCAGCGTGTACCACGTCCTGAGATCCGCATGTACGTTGTCCAAAACAATGCGTTCACCAATTACTACGAGATCTTTCTTGTAGATTCGGTGGGTAAAACGAAGGACCTTACACTGAAAGTTCAGTCAAAAGCTGTGACACTGGACACAGCGGCCGCATTTACTTACGTAGGGCATTATAGTTTTCAAACGAAGGGAAATTATTCCTTTGAAGTGGCTGCGTCAGGCGTGGTGGGCGATACTTCCATTACGGAAACGGTTGGTCTCACATTGGCCAAGATGTATGGAAAATGGTCCGGTAATAGTGCAGATGGACAATTCCAGGTGATTGGACAAAATGGATCCGTGGATTTCGATCAGTCCATTATGATTCTTGATTCAACATTGTTTGAACCCTATTTTAATGATCGTGCATCTTATTTGCTTGGGAATGATGCATACCGATTTAAAAAATCCGTGGAAATATCCATGCCCGGCGACGATGATGAAATGGCAATATACAGAAGATCTACTGGTAGTGGGTGGATTGAATTACCTTCCATCACTATGGGGAACCGTGTGAATGCCTATACCGAAAAAATGGGTTATTTCCGAATGGGACCAAAAACATTAATCGTACCGGGGCAGACATCTCTCCATCAGAATTATCCAAACCCATTTAATCCTGTAACAACCATTGAATACGATCTTGGATTTGTTGATGGACCATTTCAGCGCGTGACTGTTACTGTTTATGATATTTTAGGTCGGAATGTAAAAACATTGGTAAGCGAAGAGCAGAGTATTGGACGGTATCGTGTTCGCTGGAATGGTAAAGATGGAAATGGTGTGCCTGTCTCATCCGGTGTTTATTTTGTTCATTTGTTAACGGATATGGGCCGTAGTCAAACGAAAAAAATCATGTTAATGCGATGATTCACCGTATCCAAAGACCAACACTTTTTTTCCTGTTGATTATTGGGTTAATCACTGTGGATGCTTGTCGTAAAAAATATTATGCCACAGCTGAGGATATGGCTGAATATGGTTGGGTGCTATATGAAACAAAAGACTATCTTAATAGTAATGCCTGGTTTAATGATGCCATATTAAAAGATTCAAAATGGAAAGATGGATACAATGGATTGGGTTGGTCCTATGCAAAACTTATGGTATTGGATAGCAGTATAGTCCATTTCAATACGGGGCTCCAAAAGTCCCAGGATGCATGGAACCCAACGGATGTCCATTCTGAGATTTTGGCCGGATTAACATTTGCACACCACGCCAATAAAAATGATGCTAAAGCGATTCAATTTGGACGAACATTTTTAGATTCAACTGTAAAACCTTTAAAACCCGGGTGGGTGTTTTCCCATGATTCATTACTAAATTATCTTGATGTCCGTGTGACGCTCGCTGCATCCTATTTTGCAAAAGGGAAATTTGATTCTACTATTATTCAGGTAACCGTTATACTGGATTCATTGAATTCTAGTGATGTCGCCGTGACGGACACTACATTGGAGGGACGCCGACAAATGGCTGCACAGATTACTGGCCTCCAAAAATTATTATTTCAAAAGTAACCACATCATGAAGCAAGATCATGCCTATTGGATGAAGCAAGCGCTCGTACAAGCGGGAAAAGCATTTACTGCTGAAGAAATTCCTGTTGGTGCTATCGTAGTAAGAGATGGAAAAGTGATTGGCCGGGGTTATAATCAACGTGAACAGCTAAATGACCCAACCGCCCATGCAGAAGTCATTGCAATTACTGCCGCTGCAAATACCATAGATGATTGGCGACTGACGGATAGCACCTTATATGTCACTAAAGAACCATGTCCAATGTGTGCAGGTGCAATCGTGAACGCGCGGCTTAGAATGGTTGTTTTCGGTTGTTATGATGAAGAGGCGGGTTGTTGTGGGTCCTTGTATCAACTATGTGGTGATCCCCGATTTAAGACTAAAGTAGCGGTTAAAGGTGGCGTAATGGAGGAACAATCGCTAAGCATTATTCAAGAGTTTTTCGTTAAACGCCGAACAAAATCAAATTAAGAATTACCGTTATATTTATCACAAAATAATATCGTAATTTCGCGCTCAAATTTTAGGAGAGATGGCAGAGTCTGGCTGAATGCGCCGCACTCGAAATGCGGTATATCCTATGGGTATCGGGGGTTCAAATCCCTCTCTCTCCGCATTAGACCAAATTAAAAATATAAAGACAGAATGAAACACGTAATTAAAATCACCATATTATCCTTTTTTATTGGGTGCTCTAAGCCCGTATCGATAAAAGACCTTGAAGGGAAAAATGGATTGGCCGTCAATCCAAAAACAGGTCAATCTTATACTGGAGAGGCCTATCTTGATTTTTATGACGGGAGCATACGCATGAAGGGTGAATATGAGTTGGGACTCAAAGAAGGTGTCTGGAAATATTATTTACAGGGACGTGAAGACAGATTTTATAACATCACTTTTGAAAATGGAGATATGATCTCAGTTGATTATAATGATGATGACAAATCGTGGACAGGCATACCTATCATGCATAAAGACTCAGTTATTGCTAATGGTACATATTTGGCTCAAACAGGAGACAGTCTCTACAATTTTAATTTATCTCCTGAAGTTTATGTACAAATGATTAATAACACATCCCATGGCGAATTGGTGCGCTGGTGGCCTAATGGTGAAATTTATTCTATAAGTCATTATATGAATGGAAAAAAGCACGGAAAATTTGAATGGTGGTATGATTCTGGTACTTTAAAAGAATCTCGATTTTGGAATGATGATAAACCTGCAGGAATTACAACTCAGTGGTACGAAAATGGAAATAAATATGCAGAAGCAACCTATAAAAAAGGCGCCCTTTCCGGAAAATTGGTCTGGTGGTACGAAGATGGTCAAAAGAAAGAAGAAGTAAATTTTATTAATGGTGAGCGAGATGGTTTTGCCTACTGGTGGTATTCAACGGGAAATAAAAAAGCCATTGCTGATGTTTCAAGTGGTGTGGGCAAAATTACACTTTTTGCTGAAGATGGGACATATTCCAAGCGGTACGACGTGAAAAATGATCAAATATTTTGCAGTTCTGGTGAGATCTTTTATTCTATAAAAAAAGTGTCCACTGAAGCAACACTTCTCATCGGAGATGGCACTTGTGATTGTGCCGATTGTTCAGACGAACCCCAATAAAATATTCGTTCAAATTTAATTTATATCCCTATGATTTAGTCAGTTGTGATTACTGTCGCTAAAGGGTTATTTTTAAGATTATCCTTATGCGAAAAATTTGTATCACACTCATCTTTTTCACCGCACTCCTTTCTGCGGATGACCATACTATCGCTGTCCTCGATTTTACCGGCGAAAGTATCCATTCAGATGAGCTGAAATCTCTCAGTGCCCAATTCAGGATAGAATTGTTAAAAATGGATACCTTACGTGTTTTGGATTATGATGAAATGCGTAAAACACTATCCATTGCAGGCTATGAGACTCCATCTTGTCCAACTTTGAGCTGTGGCGTTATTGTATCCATGCTATTAGAGCAGGAATGGTTGGCTAACGCTCATATTGTGAAAATCGGAGACGCATATATAGTGGAAGCTCAACTTTTTGATACAGAAACGGGTCGGGTAATTAACATTATCAATTATGATAAAGAAATTTCATTAGATGGGCTCAAAACGCGTGGCATGCATAATGTAGCAGAATTATTACTTTCGACCCGAATTCCATTAGAAGTTCACCAACGGCAAAACCTTGTGTATATCAAAACAAAACCCAGTGGTGCCATGGTCAGAGTTGGCCGTGATACATTGAGCGGCCAAACGCCCATGGCATTGGATCGTGTATTGGTAGAAAGCCGCCCGATTATCATTATGAAGGAAGGGTACGAGTCTTTTCGCGTTAACCAATTGCCTGATGATGAATCAGATATTTTATATATTGAACTGCAGCACCGAGTACCGCAAATTGGTCACTTGGCATTTGGAGATCCCGTTCCTGAAGGGATTGTCATCGTTTCCTCAGATGGAGAAGATCGGTTTTTAATAGAAGAAAAGGCAGTTGAATTTAAGGATTTGTCTGCAGGTTCATATTATTTGGAATCAAGAAACCATATTATTCATAAAGGGGAATTTAGAATTCGTCATCGCCGGACGACTCAGATTAATCCGGAGATTCATTTGATCTCTGATATTGAAAAGCAAAGAGATCGATACAAAAAGAATCGAAATATCGTCATGGGTGTTTTAGGTGTTAGTCTAGGATATAGAGGATTTTTATCCGGAGAATCTGAAAATATGTATAAACAATATTCATCTGAAATTCCTGAGGGAGATATCCTTCACAAGCAGATCGAATCGATGGATAAGCAGAAACCCATTTTTGATGTCATTTCTATCGGATTGGTTTTCCCCATTATTTATTACCATGTCAAATATGTACAAATGAACCGGTGGCTGCTACAGTGATTCGGATAATCTTTATTCTTCTGATTTTGCTTTTAGCATGCGAAGATGTGAATCGAATTTGGGATAACCCTTATGACCCGAGAAGTGATCGTACATTATGGACACCGGATAGTCTTTTTGCTGATACCAGTGTCGAGGGAATAATCACCTTAAACTGGCAGCGAAAAGGCAGGGACTTTGACGGATTTAGAATCGATCGCAAAATTGGGGAAAATGCATGGTTAGATTCAGTGGCCACACTTTGGGACTCTACCTATACTTGGGAAGATGATTTAAATATGAAAATGGTTATTGGCCCAAATGCATATTATACTTATCGACTCTATGCATATGCGGATACCAATCGATCAAATGTAGTGATGATTACCGTAAATCCATTGGTTCCGGACCCGCCTGGGCCGCTTCAAGTCACATCAATCAATTATGAGGATATACCGCCAAAAACATTGACTGTAAAATGGACCAAATCTTCTGATGGTGATTTTAAATTTTATCGATTATATCATGCAGAAAAAAAGTCGAGCGAACGGCAGCTATATAACACAATTTCGGATATAAATAAGATATCTATGGATACGACTAATTTCACAGTACTGAAAGAAAATTGGTTTTGGATTGGTGTCGTTGATACTATGGATAGAGAGACGATTGGGGATGGCTTAGGGATACCCGTTGATTCACCGCCGCCAGCAGTGGTTTTGGATTCAGTAACTTATGCCAATAAGCAATTCCATTTTAAATGGACGCAATCGTCAATAACCGACTTTAGCGATTATACGATCGAGCAAATTACCTTACCCGATTCGACGGTAGTAAACAGTGATACAACTAATTTAATTGGCACATCCACAACTGCTATTACCGCACCAGAAGATGCAGAACAATATTATCGATTATCATTAAATGATATTTGGGGGAATCAGACTAGAACAAGGGTTTGGCCTGTGTCCTCTTTCCAACGGGTGGTGAAAGTGGATTATATTCGTGATATTGGGGATGATATTACCATTCGCAACTTGGGACCCACCTTACCATTTACTCAATTACTGTCCAATGTGAACGCACAATTTCCGGTTTGGATACAAAATGGCAATAAAATATTCGCACTAATCGATGGCGGAATGGGATTAATTGTAAACCAAAATGGATCGGGATTACGGACAATTTCAGGCGAAGTTCCACAGAATGTTGCATTTAATCAGGATCAGACATTGGCTGTTTATGCAGGTGCAGATCACAATATCTATCTTACATATTTAGAGAAGGATCAGGGCCCCATCCGCATCACCAATTCAACCAATAATGAATGGTATCTCGACCCGGAATTCTTTGAGAATGGAAATAAAATTTTATACAGTCAGCGGAAGCATCAAGCCAATAATAATGTGGGTGTAATAGATATATTTACGATGGACTTGGATGGACTGAATATAACCCAAATTACCACCGCGCCTAACGTAGATAAATTTATCATGCCACGATTAAACCCCGCGGAGAACAAAATGCTTTATGTGAAAGAAGAAGATGGTCTCTATATTTTAGATTTTCCGACACAATCAATTGGTACGGTGGTACTCAAATCAGGGAATGTAAAAGTCGTGCCAGAGTCCAATAGCAAATTCCGGAATATTCGATGGTCTCCGGATGGAGATAAAGCAGTCCTGTGGTCTAAAGAAAATGGAACATATTTTCTTTATATATACGATAATAGTGCATCACCGCCCTTGAAACTTCTTCAATCTGGTGGACGATACGGTGATTGGATTAGCAATGATACAGTGTTGTTTCAATATGAATCGAGTGATGCAATGTATAAAAAAGCAATTACAGAAGATTCGGGTTCGGATCCGATCCTATTTTATGATGCCTCATGGGCACAACTTCAACCAAGGCAATAGTTAATGGAAATGCGAACATTAAGACGAGAGGATTTTGATTATATTATCAATATGGAACCGCGATGGCGGGACATGGATGGATTGCGTCATATCAACCATGCCACCTATCTATCCTATTTGGAAACCGTAAGGATTCAATATATGGAAAAGTTGGGTTATGATGTTAACGATTGGGATAGAAAACGCAGTTCTATTTTGGCCAGTATGAAAATTGATTACCATCAGCAATCTGCCTTTCCAAATCAGTATGAAATTGGAGCAAGAGTTATTCGAATCGGTAATAAGAGTTTTGACATTTTAAATGCGCTGTTTGAACAAAATAACTCTGTACCTGTGGTAACGGGGGTATTTACCGTTGTAGGATTCGATTATGCGGCACAAGAAACTATTCCGGTTTCTGAGCGGATTAAAAAGGAATATAGACCCTTTTAATGCATATCTCTACTGGTATATCATCAGAACGGTGGTCCACACGACTCATTGACCGGTTAGCCTATGCCCACGATGCCAGCATGTATCGTTTGGTACCAGAGGCTGTGGTTAGGCCTGAATCTGAGTCGGAGGTACAATCCCTCCTTGATCATGCCAATAATTCAAAGACGTCTGTTACATTTCGAACGGCTGGTACCTCTCTATCAGGGCAATCCATAACAGAGGGTATAATAGCAGAGATAATAAGAGGATGGGAGGATTACGAAGTACTAAATCAAGGGCAATCCATTAGATTGTCCCCTGGTGTGATTGGCGCCAGAGCAAATTTATACCTATCACCCTTTCAAAAGCGTATTGGCCCGGATCCTGCCTCCATTAATGCAGCAAGGATGGGCGGGATTATTTCAAACAACTCCTCAGGAATGGTTTGTGGTGTAAAGCACAATGCCTACCATACCATGAAGCATATACGCTTTATGCTGGCTAATGGCCGTATATATGATACGCGTAATTCGGAAGATTATGGGCGATTTGTTTCAGAAGAATCCACCTTGTCTGAAGGCATTTTAGCTTGTAAATCTGAGATTGAATCCAAACAAGAATTGGAAAATATTATTAGGGATAAATATCGTATTAAAAACACATTAGGATATTCACTTAATGCATTAATTGATTATACCCACCCCCTTGATATCTTCGCACATTTAATTATTGGAGCAGAAGGAACATTGGCTTTTTTCTCATCTGTTGAATTAGAAACAATTGATGACCCCCCCATTAAGTCCGCTGGTCTGGTATTGTTTAATTCTGTAGAAGCGGCCGTATCTGCATTGCCCATTTTGGTGGACGAAGGTGCGGATGCAATTGAAATGCTGGATGATGCATCTTTACGAACGGCCAAGTATATGAAGGATGCCCCATATGATTACACTATGATTCAGAATCAATCGGCAGGATTATTATTTGAATTCCAGAAACATGATAGCGAATCGATTGCATCACTGAATAAAAGCATTCCCCGCGCGCTGAATGCAGGAGGGGGTGAGTTGCCTTTAGGGATGACTGCCGATCATAAGGCAAGATTGCAGTTATGGGATATTCGTAAAGGCCTCTATCCTACCGTCGGTGCAATGCGGGCGAAAGGCACCAGTGTGATTACTGAAGATTTATGCTATGATTATCGGGATTTACCGAAAGTGGTGCGAGAGCTCAAATCCATTTGCAATCATTGGAAATATCATGATGCAGTTATTTTTGGTCATGCAAAGGATGGAAATCTCCATTTTGCTGCTTCCATGGATTTCAATAGTGCTGATGGCGCCAGTCGATTTGAAGGCCTATTGAATGATATGGCCGATTTAACAATAGATAAATTTAATGGTTCTCTAAAAGCTGAGCATGGTACGGGTAGGAATATGGCTCCGTTTGTACAATATGAATGGGGTGGAGACTTATATGATATTATGTGGAGAATTAAAAGATTGGCCGACCCAAACCATATTTTAAATCCCGATGTATTGCTGACAAAGGATGACAAAATTCACATCAAAAATTTGAAGCAAATGCCCATTGTTTCTAATAAAGTGGATCTTTGTGTCGAATGCGGTTTTTGCGAACAGGTATGTCCATCAAGTGGGTTGACTATGACCCCACGTCAACGCATTGCTATTCAGCGGGAAGTGGCAATGGGAAATACCGATTCATCCGTACTTGAGGATTATGCTTATGACGGGGTCGATACGTGTGCAACCGATGGATTATGTGAAATTGCATGTCCTGTCAATATTAACACAGGTTCTTACATCAAATCACTTCGTCAGGATGAACATTCACCATTCACGAATAGATTAAGTTTATGGGCGGCAAATCATTTCGATTTTGTTCAATCCATTGCTCGATTTGGATTGACAGTGGGAAAGGGAATGGAAGCACTTGTTGGCACTTCAGGCATGAGGGTAATTTCAAAAGGAATGCATCTCATTTTCGGTACACCAAATTGGCATTCCAAAATGCCGACAGTCGCACACAAATTCAATAGCGAAACTAAAGATCAAAATGCCAAATGGGTATATTATCCATCCTGCTTATCCAGAGTATTCTCAGGAGATCAATCATCTTCATTGATTGAACTGATGCAAGACATAGGAGAGAAGACAGAGCAAATATTAACGATCCCAAATGGCATTCAATCTACTTGCTGCAGTCAGCCATTTTCATCAAAAGGGTATGCAGATGCAGCTGCTCTCATCCAAGAAAAAGCAATCAACCTATTGTGGTCGTTCTCCAAAGAAGGTACATTGCCTATTGTCGTAGATACGTCACCCTGTACTTATCAATTTTTACGTCCCAATTCAAAATTAAATGAATTGGCAAAATCTAAGCTTTCACAATTAAAAATTGTGGATATTGTAGAGTATTTATCGAAATGTGTGACAGCTATTGATTTACCCAAACTCCAAAAGGTTATAGCCCTTCACCCCACATGCTCAACTGAAAAAATGCGTGATACAGGATCAATGGAAATATTAGCGAATGCAATCACAGAAACTGTTCATAAACCAATTCATTGGGGCTGTTGCGGATTTGCTGGTGACAAAGGGATGAATACACCGGAATTAAATCAATCTGCTGTAAAAAGAGAGTTAAATGAAGTTGGGGGTGTACCAGAGGGTTATTCAACCAGTAGAACATGTGAAATGGGTATGTCAGGAGAGAGTGACCCATATTATCGTTCGTTGGCTTATTTGGTTCATGAATATTTAAATCAACCTGTGAACTAACGCACTTGAGGTCTGCATATTCTATGGTAAATTCTGCTGAAAATTTTATTAATAATACGTCATTTTTATGACAGGGAATCAAATCCTATTATGATTAAAAGAATTACAATACTTTGCCTCATGTTGGTGGGGTCGATATTAATGGCCGAAACCATAGGTCGTGTCATGAAAGCCAATGGCGAAGTGCTGATTAAACCCATTGGTGGCAGAGCTTATTCTGTAGTGGTGAAGCCAGGACAGGCGATTGCCAATGGAGACGCCATTCGTGTAGGAGAGTCCAGTTTTGCCGTTGTCATATTCTTAGATGATAAATCCGTAGTGAAAATTCGCGAAAATACGGATTTCCAGTTTGTAGAGACATCCAACACTAGAAGTTTAATTATTGAGCAGGGGACCACTCTCCATAATGTTAATAAAGATAATCGAAAAAAAACTTATCGTGTTGAAACGCCTGTATCTGTTGCATCTGTAAAAGGAACAGAATTTTCTGCGTTTCATGATGCCATCGCGGGTATTGATAAATTTGTTGGTAAAACAGGGAATTTTGAAGTATTTAATACTATTAGTGGAATGACCGTTAATGTTGGTGCCGGACAAAAAGCGGTTTCTAATGCATTGGGCCAGCTGATTCCTGCCCCGGCCCAACCCGGTGATTATCCTGAGGATCCTGAAGGTGATGTTCCAGATCAACAGCAAGAAGATCCCCAGGAGTCTGAAGAACCACAACAGGATCAACAACAAGATACACAAAATCAACGGCAAGATGCGCCAAAAGAAGCTCAAACTACAAACGATAATCAACGGGAGCTGGAAACAACATCTGAGCCTGCAGACACACAACCTGATCAGCCACAAACTGGTGATACCCCCAAACCAAAACCAAAGAAACCATTAAATCTTGGATTGGGTGTAGGTTCTGCAACTATTGACGGGAAATTGTATAATCAAGTGGCTCTACGTCCGGAACTATCCTTTGGAAAATTGGGTATTGGTCTTGATCTACCGATCTATATCGATAATGAAGGCAATATCCGCGAAGATGAGTGGGATGAAGCTTCAGATATCATCGACAAATTCCTATACATCAGTTGGGGACAAAAATCTGATCCATTCTGGTTCAAGTGGGGTGCACTGAATAATGTAACCTTGGGATATGGTGGACTGTTGGGCGGTTATTCTAATATGATGGAATTTCCCTCGGTTCGAAAAGTGGGGATTAATACAGGAATGACCTTTGGCAACTTAGGTACAGAAGTATTTCTATCGAATATGAAAGAATTCACTCGAGGCGGTACTCTTATGGGGTTACGCGGAACGTATAAATTATCCGATGCTATTCCGCTTACATTCGGTATGAATTTCGTCATTGATATGAATCAATTCTCCGGTTTAAAAGATACGGACGATGATACATATCCGGATATTTTTGATGATTTCCCTAATGATAAAGATTATTGGAATGATACAGACGGTGATGGATTAGCAGATAAAGATGGTGGTAACAAAGAACCGGTTACAGGCTGGGATATTGATGCAGATGGTGACAATATTCTGGATACTGTTGATGGTGATGTGAAATTGAAACCAACCCCATTCAGTCTAAAAGATAATAAAGCCACGGCTCAAGGGTTTGCTCTGGATTTAGGATATCCTGTCATTAAGAGTAAAGCCTTTAGTCTGGAAGCATATATGGAATATAATAAATTGATATTCCCAAAGATTAAGGGTGATCCTTATTATAGCCGTAAAGCCATGGATGGTACAGGGATTACCGTTCCAGGTGTGCGGGCCAACCTTTTCAGTTTCTTGAATGTGAGTTTCGAATACCGGATTAAAAAAGGTTATTTTGCCCCGCAATTTTTCGACGGGAGTTATGACCTGTCTCGCGTAGTAGCTGAGTTCAGCGAATCAGGTACTGTCATCCGTACGAAAGAGCAAGTGCTCTTGGTAGATTCGTCCAATACATCCGGTATGTATGGATCTGCTTCAGCCAATTTATTCAACCTGTTAAGCTTTAATGTAGCCTATGCCAGCATGAAAGGTGAAGGCGATACGGAATTCAATAGTTTTAATGCATTGGTTAATCTGAATGCGGAAAAGATTCCTAAACTAAGTGTGGCACAAGCATACTATCAGCGGAATAACGATAAAAACCCATTTGATTTCTCCAATCCATCTATCAATACCATTTTTGGATACAAGGTGGGATATGAAGTGAGTGGCGGCGTGAGTCTTATTTGGGATTTTCGTCAATTCTATAGAGACACGGGTACGGGTTTAGAACCAGTGAAACAAACTACTATCGAAACGGCATTCAATTTCTAATGGATGACAATCTCAAGACGGTTTATCGTTACGATTCCGGTGGAAAAGGATTTCGAAAAGCGGCACTCATCCTTATTGGATTGGCAAGCGTATTGGCCGTACTTGGTGTATTTTGGATTCAATCATGGCTCTAAGGAGGTAAAATGAATATTATGATCGAATATTGTAACGCATGAAACTACTTACCCAGGGCGGCCAGTCTGGCCACCAAGATTTTAGAAAAATATGGGAATGGTGTCTCAAGATTACAGTTGATTCCATCGGGGGGCGGTGTATTTGAAGTGACGAAAAATGAACATCTCGTCTTTTCGAAAAAACAAGAAGGTCGATTCCCGGAAATTGATGAAGTATTTAAGTTATTGGCCAAGCCAGTTTAGATATCTAATCTATCCACTATTCTTTGTTCTTATAGTTGGGCAAGAACGAGATGTGGTGAATATCACGCGTCATATCGGCCATACATTGGATGCAGACGAAAATCTCCACTATGATATATTTACAGATATT
>CEUZ01253475.1_pt1 | contig 28483 bp, 24 predicted proteins | sample 361511 | NCBI WGS metagenome assembly CEUZ01 (sample SAMEA2622822, study PRJEB7988) | marine metagenome | biome: marine biome (ENVO:00000447); feature: surface water layer (ENVO:00002042); material: "saline water (ENVO:00002010), including plankton (ENVO:xxxxxxxx)" | depth 5 m | reverse complement strand
ATAACGGTGATGTCGCAGGTTCGAATCCTGCCGGGCCCACCAAAATTAAGATTTTTCTTTTAATAAAGAAATAAGCTTATCTACACTTCCACCATTTTGATCTATTACTGAAACAAATTCAGATCTTTGTGTTACAGCAAGACTTATTCCTTCAATTATGATATCAAGTATTACAAACTTATCTTTTTTTTTTCCTATTCTCCAATCAACTTTTATTAAAGGAGCATCTTGTCTTTCTAAAATTGTATGAACTAAAAATATTTTTGGATTTTTTTCATTCTCAAAATCTACCAATTTTAATTGTTCTCCAGCGTAATCACTAAATCTTGAAGAGTAAGTTTTAACAACGTAATTTCTAAAAGCTTTTATAAATTCTTTTTTTTGGTCCAACGAAGCTTGTTTCCAGTATTTTCCTAGAACGAATCTTGATATTGAAGGCACATCAAAATTTTTATCAAATAATTCTCCAAATTGGGATTTTTTTTTTTCAATATCTACAGATTCATTAGTTAATGTATCAATAGCGTTTTTAGTAATTTCCATTACATATGCTCCAGGGTCACTAGTTGCATAAGAATTATTAAATGTTAAATTTTTCGGTGAAAATAAAAATAAAAAAACTAAAAAAACTAGAACTAAAAACTTTTTAGGAAACATTTTTTATTTATTTAAATAACGTTGATAAGTAATTGCTTTATCGGTTTCGATTTCATCCGTTCTTTTTTGGATATACATTGATCTTATTGATGAATAAAAATCTAAAGACGATGATTCTATTTCTTGAAGAACTCCTAAAGTTTCTTGCCTATCATCTACTGTTGTTCCAGCAGATTTAACAATATTACCCCAAAGAGGTACACCAATAAAAATTAGTGGATCTGTAAAAATATCACCAATGAAACCAACTACATCTCTTGTTGTTTGTGGCCCTTTAAAAGGGAGTTGAACATAATTACTTTCTTTCCATCCCCACACACCTAATGTGTCTCCAAATGTTTCAGGTCTTTTTTCCAAACCCATTTTTGAGGCTACATCAACAAATCCTCCTAGACCAACTGTAGAATTTATAACTAATCTAGAAACTGTAGTAAAAAAACCACCAATTTTACCTTGAAGCAAATTATTTATTGCATATTGAGGAGTAGTAAAAAAATTATCAATTGCATTACCAAGTCCTCTTCTAAATGGATCAGGCACGACATTTACATACCCTCTTGTTACTGGTCTTACTAAAGCTTTATCAAGCCCTAAATTAAAATCCCAAACTTCTCTATTAAATCCTTCTATTGGGTCAAAATTACTATAGTCTTGCACTTCATAAGTTTCACCTAGGTCAAAGTCTGATTCAACAACAATTGGATCTTCAACCACAATATTATTTTCATGGTGATCAGCATATCCAATATTATTAAATATTAAAATGAATGCTATAATCAAAAAAAACTTATATAAATGCATAAATATACCCAAAAAAAATTATGTATTAATATACTCTATTTTTATGAAATATATATTAAAAAAAACAATTTATTCACAGGTTTATATCATTAATGAAAAAAGATCTTAAGATATCTTTCGAATTTTTTCCCCCTAAAAACTTAAAAATGCATCGAAGTTTATGGAATACTTTAAATAAATTAAAAATATTTTATCCAGATTTTGTTTCAATTACTTATGGTGCAGGTGGTTCAACAAGGAAAAGAACACATGAAACAATTAAAAAGTTTACATATAGACCTTCGATAAAACCTATACCTCATTTAACTTGTATTGGAGATACAAGAAATTCTATTAAAAAGTTAGCTATAAATTATTGGGAAATGGGGATTAAATCAATTGTTGTGATAAGAGGAGACCCAGAAAATATAAAATTAAGTAAAAAAAGAAAATTTGTTACTTTTCCTAATGGTTATAATTATTCAAGTGAATTAATTAAAGATTTAAAAAAAATTAGGGATTTTGAAATTATAGTTGCTGCTTTTCCTGAAAAACATCCTGAATCAATTAATGTTGATGAAGATATAGATAATTTAAAAAGAAAAATTGATTTAGGGGCTTCAAAGGCTATAACGCAATTTTTTTTTGATAATAAAAAATTTTATGAATTTATTAATTTAATTGAAAAAAAGAATATTAAAATACCTATTATTCCAGGAATATTACCAATAATAAATTTTGATAAATTAAATAAATTAGCAGAAAGCTGTAATGCTTACATACCAAAAAAAATAACTAATTTGTATACAGGAAAAAAAGAATTTGAATTTGATTTATCTGTTGATGTTGCAACAAGACAATGTATTGATTTGATTAATAATGGTTTTAAAAATTTACATTTTTATACATTAAACAGAGCAGAATTAACTGGAAAAATTTGCTCTAATTTAACAAAAAAAGGATTAGCTAATAAACCTTATGATGCTTTTTGGAGTTAATTTTGAATAAATTTTTTTATTTAGAAAAACTTAACGATAAACAAAAAGAAGCAGTTGAAGCGTTGGATGGACCAGTTTTAGTTTTGGCAGGAGCTGGAACCGGAAAAACTAGAGTTTTGACAACAAGATTAGCTCATTTGCTAAATAAAAAACTTTCTATGCCTTGGGAAATTCTAGCTGTAACATTTACAAATAAGGCTGCAAATGAAATGAAAGAAAGAGTTCAAAACCTTTTAAAAATAGATATAGATAGAATGTGGATTGGAACATTTCATTCAACTGGTTTAAAAATTTTAAGAAGACATTCTGAGTTATGTTCTTTAAAAAGTGATTTTACAGTAATTGATACAGATGATCAGCAAAGATTAATTAAACAAATTTTGGAATCAAACAAAATAGATATTAAAAAATATACTCCTTCAAATGTTCTATGGATGGTACAGTGGTTTAAAGATAAGGCAATTTTACCTGAAGAATCTTCAAAATATAAATTCAAATTTGGAAGAAGTATTAATATCAGTAAATTATATATAGAGTATCAAGAAAGGCTTAAAACTTTAAATGCAGCAGATTTTGGAGATTTATTATTATTACCAGTAAGAATTTTTCGTGAAAATTTAGATATTTTAAAAAAATATCAAAACCAATTTAAATATATTTTAGTTGATGAATATCAAGATACAGACACATGTCAGGACACATTTTTAAAATTATTATCACAAAAATATAAAAATATTTGTTGTGTAGGAGATGATGATCAAGCTATTTATAGTTGGCGTGGAGCAGATGTAAAAAATATATTAAGTTTTCCAGAAGCATATAAAGAAGTAAAAATAATAAGATTAGAACAAAATTACAGATCAACAGATCATATATTAGCTGCTGCAAGTAAATTAATTGAAAAAAATAAAGATAGATTAGGTAAGACATTATGGACAAATTCATCAAATGGAGAAAAGATTAAACTTTATTTTTTTGAGGATGGAAAAGATGAAGCAAAAAATGTTTCTTTAGAAATAGAAACCTTAAAATTAAAAAAATTAAAATTAGATGAGATAGCGATTTTAGTTAGAGCTAGTTTTCAAACAAGATTATTCGAAGATAGGTTACTTAAAATAGGAATTCCTTATAGAGTTATTGGAGGATTTAGATTTTATGAGAGATTAGAAATTAGAGATGCTATAGCGTATTTTAGAATAGTATTTAAAAACAGCGATGATTTAGCTTTAGAAAGAGTATTTAATACGCCAAAAAGAGGTTTAGGGAATACAACATTACAAAAATTATTTAAATATGCTCGTGAATCGAAAATGAACTTATTAGATGCTTCTAAAAAAATTATAGAAACTGATGAACTAACTTTAAATGCAAGAAATTCAATTAAAACTTTTATAGATGATATAAATAAATGGAAAAGTAAAATTAATAAAATTAATCATATAGAATTAGCTAAAATTATATTAGAAGAGTCGGGTTATACAAGAATGTGGATAAATGATAAATCTATAGAGGCTCCAGGAAGGTTAGAAAATTTAAAGGAATTAATAAGTGCACTTAAAGATTTTTCAAATATGAATGAATTTTTAGAACACATCTCATTGGTGATGGAAAATGAAAGAAATTATAAATTAGACATGGTAAATATAATGACAATGCACGCTGCTAAAGGTTTAGAATTTGAAAATGTATTTCTTGCTGGATGGGATGAAGGATTATTTCCTCATCAAAAATCTTTAGAAGAAAAAGGAACTCAAGCTTTAGAAGAAGAAAGAAGATTAGCTTATGTTGCTATAACTAGAGGAAAGAAAAATGTTTTTATATCATTTGCAAAAAGAAGATTTATACACGGAACATGGAATTTTAGTCAACCTTCAAGATTTTTGTCAGAATTACCAAAAGAAAATATTGATACTAATGAATCTTTTTTCCAAGATGACGATGATTTAGTAGTAAATGAAGAAGAATATGGAAGTAGAGTAAAAAATCCAAACCGATTGTTATTTCAAAATAAAAAGGATCTAGTAGAAAATATAAATTCTTATGAATCTGAATATAAGTTTAAAATTGGGGATACAATATTTCATGAAAAATATGGATACGGTAAAATTAAATATATAATTGATGGAAAATATGAAATTATTTTTGATAAATTAAATGAAACTAAAATTGTTTTAGAAAATTTTATTAAACACGCATAAAGAATTATTTATTTAAATTAATTTTGTCTAATAATAAAAAAATAGAATTATTAAAATCTTTACTGAGAGAAAAAAACTCTAATTATTATTTACTTCCAAGAACAGATAAATTTATTAATGAGTTTATTTCAGAAGAAGATGAAAGAGTAAAATGGTTAACTGGATTTTCGGGTTCTTTTGCATTTGTTATCATTTCTTTAGATTTAAATATAATTTTTACTGACGGAAGGTATATCGATCAAATTAAAAAAGAAGTAAATTGTAAAACTTTTAAGATTATTAATATTAATAAACAGGATCCAATTTCTTGGTTAAAAAGCAATGTTAAAACTAAAGAAAAAATTGTTTTAGATAGTTGGTTATTTACATCAAAAAATTATAATTTATTAAAAAAAGAAATGGATAGAGTAGGTTGTGAAATTTTTTTAAGTAATGAAATATTTATAGATAATATTTGGAAAAAAAAAATCAAAAACAAAAGTGAAAGAATTTTTGTAAGAAAAAAAAAGTATTCGGGAGATACTTTCGAAAAAAAAATAGGAATTATAAAAAAAATATTTAAAAAAAAAAAAATTAATAACTTTTTTTTTTCTTCCCCTGAATCTATTTCTTGGTTATTAAATATTAGAAGTAATAAAATTAAATATACCCCATTAGCTCTATGTTTCTTATTAATAAATATTGATGATAAAAATTATTTTTTTGGAAAAAAAAATAGTGAGTTAATAAAATACTTTGGTAGAAAAATAAATATTTTTGATATTAATTCTTTAAAAAAGATATTTATAAATTTTTCAATTTTAAATAACCAAATTTATATAGATCCAAATAACACACCATATTTTATAGAAAATTTTTTAAAATCGATAGGCGTTGATGTTAAATATGAAAAAGATCCTTGTATCAATTTAAAATTAATTAAAAATTCTGTAGAAATCAAAGGTTCGAAGAGTTCTCATTTAAGAGACGGTGTTTCAATTTGTAAATTTTTATATTGGCTTGATAACTTAATTAAAAAAAAAAAAAAAGTTACAGAGATATTAGCAGCGAAAAAATTATATGATCTAAGAAAAAAAAATAAATTATTTTTTGGTCTTAGTTTTGAAACAATATCTGGCTATGGTGAAAATGGATCTATAATTCATTATAGAGTTTCTAAAAAAACAAATAAGACATTTAAAAATAATAATTTATATTTATTTGATTCTGGAGCTCAGTATTTTGATGGTACAACTGATGTTACTAGAACTATAAATATAGGAGATAGTGTCAATAAAGAACATAAGGAAATGTTTACAAGAGTTCTTAAAGGAAATATTTCATTAACAAATTTTATATTTAGTAAAAAAACTACTGGAAATATACTAGATGAGATAGCAAGAGAATATTTGAAGCAAATAAATTGTGATTATCCGCATGGTACAGGGCATGGGGTAGGTAGTTTTTTATCTGTTCATGAAGGGCCAATTTCTATTTCTAAAAAATCTAAAACTGTATTTAATGAAGGAATGTTAATAACTAATGAGCCAGGTTATTATAAAACAAATAATTATGGTATTCGAATTGAGAATATTTTATTAGTTGTTAAAAAAAAAAATTTGCTAACTTTTGAAGTTCTTACGCTTGTACCAATTGATACAAAACTTATTGATACTAAATTATTGAATTTACAAGATAAAAAGTGGTTAAATAATTATCATAATAAAGTATTTAATAAAATTTATAAGTTTCTAAATGAAAATGAAGTTAAATGGTTAAAAGAAAAAACCAAGCCTATTTAAACTAAAAATTTAATCCATTCTTTTTCATTTAATATTTTAACATTTAATTCTCTAGCTTTTTTTTCTTTGGATCCAGAGTCTTTCCCTGCAATAAGGTAATCAGTATTATTGGAAACTGAGTTTGTGACTTTTGCACCCATTTCCTCAGCTTTAGATTTAGCTTCATTTCTACTCATTTTTTCTAATGTACCTGTAAAAACTATTATTTTTTCTGATAGTTTAGAATTTGTTTTAATTGACTTATATTCATTAATTTTATTAAGCGCATTTTTTAACTTATTAACTATTTCTATTTTTTCTTTATCAAAAAAAATTTTTATGTCATCTACAACATCAGGCCCAATGCCATCTATATTTATATACTGATCATGTGTTTTTGAATTATTATTACTAAGTTCTTTAATTGATTCAAACCAACTATCAAAATTCTTAAAATGTTTAGATAATAAATTAGAAGTTCTTTGCCCAATCTGAGGTATGCCTAAAGAATATATAAATTTTTCTAGGGGAATAGTTTTTTTTTCATTAATTGAATTTATTAAATTTAAATATGATTTTTCTCCAAATCCATCTTTATTAATAATATCATTCTTATATTTATTTAAATAAAAAATTTCATACGGGTATTTTATAAAACCTTCTTTCCAGAATTTTTTTAAATTTTTTCCGCCTAATCCTTCTATATTAAAAGCATCTCTAGAAACAAAATATTCTAATGAACCTAGTTGCTGATCTTCACATTTTTTTAGACCACCAGTACATTTAATAGCTACTTCATTTTTTTTTCTTAATGTTTTTGAATTACAACATGGGCACAATGAAGGAATTAAAAATTTTTGTGAATTTTTAATTCTTTTATTTTTTTCAACTGATATTACTTGCGGTATAACATCTCCAGCGCGCTGAAGCTTTATTGTATCACCAACTCTTATATCTTTTCTATCAATTTCATCTTGGTTATGTAATGATACTCTTGAAACTTTTACTCCGCCGACAAATACCGGATCTAATTCAGCAACTGGTGTTAGAATTCCAGTTCTTCCAACTTGTATAGTTATTTTGTTTATTTTAGTTTCGGCTTTCTCAGCAGGAAACTTTCTTGCTACTGCCCATCTAGGAGCTCTTCCTACAAGCCCAAGTCTTTTCTGAATATTAATGTCATTAATTTTGTATACAATTCCATCTATATCATATTTTAGATTACTTCTATTTTTTTCTATTTTGTTATAGAAATTTTCAACATCATTAAAGTTATTACATATTTGCAAATAATTATTAGTAGGAAATCCAAAATCTTTTATTTTATTTAAAAAGTCACTTTGACTTTTAAAACTAATATTTTCAGAAATTTCACCGTATGTATAGGCAAAAAATTTAAGTTTTCTTTCTTTAACTATATCTTTATTAAGTTGTCTTAATGAACCAGAAGCCGCATTTCTTGGGTTTGCAAATAAACTTTCTCCATTTTTTTCTCTTTTTTTATTTAAATTTAAAAAGTCCTCTTTGTTCATGTATATTTCACCTCTTATTTCAAAAAGATTAATTTTTTTTAAATCAGGTATATTTTTTGGAATATCTTTAATAGTTTTTAAACTAGAAGTAACATCCTCACCTATTTGCCCATCCCCTCTTGTCGCACCTGAAATAAATTCACCATTTTTATATTTTAAAGAAATTGATAACCCGTCTATCTTTGGCTCTGCAGTTAGTTCTATGAATTGATTTTTTATATTTAAATATCTTAAAGTTTTTTCAATATATTTTTTTATTTCATCTAAATTTAATGCATTTTCAAGTGATAGCATTGGATAAGTATGTTCTATTTTGGAAAAATTTTTATTTGGTTTATATCCGACTTTTTGGATAGGGGATTCTTTATTTTTTAGAAATGGAAAGTTTATTTCAAGATTTTTTAACTCTCTCCAAATTTTGTCATATTTTTCATCACTTATTTTAGGATTATTTTCGTCATAATATAACTTATTATGTGTATCTATTTCTTTTTTAAGCTTTAAATATTTCTCTCTAGTTTCCTTAACATTTTTTTCTTTTTTATCCCTGTTTTTCATCTTTTTTATATCCATATTTTTTATATAAATCGTAACTTAATTTGTACCAATTACTTTCTTTAAAATTATGCCCTAATACGGCTGTTGTTTTTTTTGCTTCACCAATTATACCAAGAGATAAATAAGATTCTGTTAGCCTATACAAAGCTTCAGGGATTTGGGCTGTAGTATTATATTTATCAACAACTACTTTAAATCTTTCTATAGCAGCTAAATGTCTATCTTTTTCTTGATAAAATCTTCCAACATTCATTTCTTTTGCAGCTAATTGATCATAAGCTATTAAAATTTTATTTTTAGCATCTTTTGTATAAATACTATTAGGGAATCTTTTTATCAATTCTTCGAAAATTTTTTTTGCATTTTCTGAAGGTTCTTGATCCAAATTAACTGAATCAATTCTTTCAAAATAACACATGCCTTTTAAATACAAAGCATATGGCATATTTTTATCAGCAGGATGAAGATTTATAAATCTATCAATAGCAAAAACACTATCATTAAAATCTTTATTTAAATAATATGCATAGGCCGCCATAACCATGCTTTTTTTTGCAACTTTTGAATAAGGATGTTGTTTGTCAATTTCTTCAAACATTTCTGCAGCTAAAATGTAGTTTTTTTGCATTAAATATTTGTTTGCGTCTTGTAATAAAAGTTCCGGAGGTTTTTCAACGTAAGTTTGCATGGGTTTTTCACTCATTCTTTCTTTAATTTTTTTACCCACGCAGCCATTTATAAAAAAAATAAAGATTATTAATATTAAAAGATTTTTTTTTATCAATTTTTCAAAAAACATATTTAATTATTTAATTATTTATTAAAAAATAGCAGATATTAAATAAAAAAAAATATCCAAAATAAACAAATAAATATTTTATTTATCTTAAGAAGCTATTTTATCAGGAATTTGGAGAGCTATTATATTATTTTCTTCTTTATTAGTTTTACTCATATTAACTAACGTGTAAGAAGTTTTGTCAGAAAATATTTTTCTTAATAATTGATTGTTAATTTCATGTCCAGATTTTTCTCCTATAAAATGTCCTAAAATAGAATAACCAGATAAGTGAAGGTCCCCAATAGCATCTAGAACTTTATGTCTGACAAATTCGTTTTTATATCTTAAACCTTTTTTATTTAATATTTTTTTTCCATTTAAAACAACACAGTTATCTAAAGATGCCCCTTTAGCTAAACCAGCTTTTTTTAACTTTTCATATTCATTTATGAAACCAAAGGTTCTTGCGGCAGCGATTTCGTTTTTATAACTATTTTTATTAATATTTAATGAATATTTCTCTTTTTTTATTATTGGATGATTATAATTTATTTTATAGGTTATATTAAAATTATTATTCGAAGGATATAAAGAAGCTTTTGCTTTATCATTTTTAAAAGTTATTTTTTTTAATATTTTAATAAATTGTTTATTTTCATTTTGAGAAACAACTCCGATATCTAGTAATTTTTTTAAATAAATTTTTGAACTTCCATCTAAAATAGGTGCTTCAGGACCAGATATTTCAATTTCTAAATTATCTATTTGTAAAGCTGCAATAGCAGACATTAAATGTTCAATTGTAGATACCTTTAAATTAAATTTATTAGATATAGTTGTCGATAATGTTGTTTTTGTTACATTTTTCCAGTTAGCTTTAATTGTATTATTTTTATTTTTATCTTTTCTAATAAATATTATACCTTTATTACATTCAGCAGGTATAAGTTTGATTTTTGACTTAATTCCTGAATGCAATGCAATTCCTTCAAATAGGACTTCCTTTTTAATTGTTTTTTGTTTAATTAATGAAGACATAACTAAATGTAAGTTAATTATTTATTAAGGCTTAAGCAATTAACTGTTTGTTACAGTTTGTAACTCTTATTTAGTTTGATTGGTTTCTTAAGAATGATGGTATTTCAAGATCTTCTTTTTCTTCATTATTATTACCAGAAGGTTGTTTTTCTTCTATTTTGTCATCTAATCCAGGCATTTCTGACTGAATTTCTACGGTTTTATTATCTTCTTCTTTCATTTCTATTTCTTTTTTCATTTCTACTTCTTTAGGTTCAACTTTTACTTCTTTTATATTTTCTATTTCAATTTTTTCTTCTTCTATTTCTTTTTTATCTTCTTTTATTCCAGATTCTTCTATTTTAGCTTCTTGATCTTCGTTAATTATTGTTTCTTCATTAATAATTACTTTTTCTTCTAATTTTTTATTTTCAGTTTCAGCATCTAAATTATTTTCTTTTTCTAAAAAGGTATCAGAAGTTTCCTCATTAACTTCTTTTTCTCTTTTGTTAAGATTAAATATTTTAAGGGGAGATAATTTTTTTATAAAATCCATAACACTATTACTTTGTTTGATTGGCTCAGTTTTTTCTTCATTAAAATTATTTTTATTTTCACTAATTTGGCTTTTTGTATCTTTTTTAATATCAATAATTGGGTTTGTAAAATCTTCTAAATCAGTCTGTTCGGCAAATTTTGATTTTGCCTCTTCTTTTATATTATCAAGTAAATCGTTATTTTTTTCTTTTACTTGATTTTTAGATGTTTTTACATTTGGCATTTCAACAATATTTCCGATACCTGTTGCTATAATTGTAACTCTCATCATTCCATCAAGATCTTTATCAATCGTAGTACCAAACATACTTCTAGTAGTGTTAGGATCTATTTCTTGATTTATTCTTTCAGCAGCTTCAGTTACTTCACTCATACTCATATCTGAACCTCCGCTAATATTATATAATAGACCTTTTGCTCCTTCTAAAGATACTCTTTCTAATAGAGGATTAGAAATTGCTGCTTCAGCAGCTTCAATAGCGCGTCTTTCGCCTGCAGCTTCTCCATTTCCAAAAACCGCTCTACCCATTTCTGACATTATTGTTCTTATATCAGCAAAATCTAAATTTATAAGTCCAGGCTGAATAATTAAATCAGTTACAGCTCTTACACCTGCGTGCAGTACTTGATCTGCCATACAAAAAGCTTCCGCGAATGAAGTTTTATCATCACAAACAATATATAAATTTTGATTTGGTATAACTATTATTGTATCTACATAATTTCTTAATTCTTCAATACCTTTTTCAGCGTTATCCATTCTAATTTTACCTTCAAAACCAAAAGGTTTAGTTACCACAGCAACAGTTAAAATTCCTTTTTCTTTACAAGCTTTTGCAATAGTAGAAATAGCGCCAGTTCCAGTCCCTCCACCCATTCCTGCGGCAATGAAAGCCATGTGAGCACCATCTATATATTCACAAATTTCATTATAAGATTCTTCAGCTGCTGACTTACCTATTGATGGGTCAGAACCAGCCCCTAATCCTTGAGTAGTTTGTATGCCAAGTTGAATTTTTTCTGAAGCTTTACAAAAATCTAGAGATTGGGAATCTGTGTTACATGCAACAAATTCAACGCCTTTTAAACCGCTAGCTATCATTGTATTTAAAGCATTACATCCTCCGCCTCCAACACCTAAAACAATAATTCTAGGTTTTAGTTTTGATTTTGATTGCTCTGGTACTCCTAAATTAACTGACATGTTTTTTACCCTTTATTTAAAAAAACCTTGACTTGTTACTAAATAATGTATATTTAACATAAAAACCCACTATATATAGTATAATATATTGATTCGTAGTAAAAATGCAATCTTTTTTTAAAAGAAACTTTCTTTTATCCATGAGCCAAATTTTTTCCATAAAAAGGTATTTTCTAACGAAGGATTTGTTTGTAAATAACCTTCATTTTTAAGAATCTTATATTTTATTAAACCACAACAAACAGAAAAACCCGGGCCTGAAAAATTTTCAGCAATACCTTTGATTTTTATTGGTTTTCCTATTCTTACTTTTAGTCCAAAAAATTCAGAAGTTAAATTACTAAAACCTTTTAGTTCAGAAGATTTGCCTGTTAAAACAATGTTACTGGTTATGTTTTTTTCTATAATCGATTTGTTTGTTTTTGTCCTAATATTTTCAAGAATTTCTTGAATTCTAGATAAGACAATATTGTTTAATTCTTTTCTTTGTATTTTATGTGTTTCAGTATTTTCATTACCACCAGTTAAAGGAACATCAATTAAATCATTTTCTTCGTTAGAATTAACATTTCCACCATGTAATATTTTTAATCTTTCAGCAGCAGAAAAAGAGGTGGATAAACCTCTAGCTATATCTGATGATATATGATGTCCTCCAATATTTATTGTACTGACATATATAAGTTTATTTTTATAAAAAGTTGCAATAGAAGTACAACCTGCACCGATATCTATAACAGTTGTTCCAATATAAAAATCATCATTATTTAGGCATCCTAGACCAGAAGCGTAAGGAGTAACAACAATATCAACCACTCTTACTTTTGCCATTGATAAACATTTTATGAAATTATTAATAGAGTTTTTGTCTGCAGTAATTAAATTAAATCCTGCAATTAGTCTATTTCCTTTCATTCCTATAGGTTTTTCAATACCTATATTTCCATCTATACTGTAAGCGGTTCTTATTTTGTGTAAAAGCTGTCTATTATTTCCATAATTTAAGTTATCAATTTTATTATAAATCTTTTTTATATCTTCATTAGTTACCTCATTGTTATCTAAAGAAATATTTAAATTTATAGTTTGAGATTGAATTGTATTAGATGAAAAGTTTACAACAAATTCTTCAACCGTACTTCCATGTCTTGTTTCAGCAGTTTGAATAGCCGATCTTATTGAGTTGCAAGCTAATTCCATATCAATAATGTTACCTGAAGATATACCTTTTGATTGATTATAACCAAGCCCTAGTATTTCCGGTTCTTTATCTTTTGTAATATTAGTTATAAAACAAGATATTTTATCTGTTCCTATGTCAAGTATGCCAATTTTCATTTTTTCTTTTTCATTGCTATTTTTTTTGAATTAATTTTTATAAAAATTTTTTTTTTGTGAAATCTTAAATCGACTATTTCTAAATTTTTTAATTCTTTAAAATTACCAATTTTATTAATTGCTATTTCTTTATTTTCATACGGTAATTTAAATAGAATTTTATTTATAATTAAATTCCATCTATTATTTTCTGTAATAATTATTTTTGATATTTCTTTTTCTAATTCTTTATTTTTAGAAAGAAAATTTTTAATTTCTTCTATATTTTGTGTAATTAGTTTTCCTTCGAGAATAATTAAATTATAATTTTTTGGGTCTTTAATTTCATAAATTATTTTTCCTTTATCACTGATCAGAAAATTTTTTTTATTTTCATTTAAAATAGCAAATTCATTATGTTCCTTAATATTTATTACTATTTCATTAGGGAAAATTTTTCTTATAAAAATTTCAGATATCCAATTTATTTCTTTTAATAATTTTTTAGTTTTAGTTAGGTCATAACTAATTAAATTATCACTTTCATATAAATTTGAATTAATAATATTTTTTATTAAATTTAAATCAGAGTTTTGTCTTCCTTCTAAAGAAATTTTTTTAATTTCAAAGAAATCGTTAAAATTTTCCGAAAATTTATTAAAAAATAATCCAATTTTATCATTTTTTATATTACGGATATTTAAATTATCATTCATATAAAAGCAAAAGTATAAAATCAGAGAAATTCCTGTTAATAGAGAAATTTTTAAAAAAAACTTATTTTTTATAAATTCAAACATTTTACTTGATTTCCCATACTATACCATGATATCCCATATAATACCAAATACTTTTTTATTATTTTTATTGGGAAATTATTTTGTTTTTATCGCAATACACATACAAAGTTGACAATAAAGGAAGAATTTCTGTTCCAGCAGATTTTAGAATAAGTATAAATACCAAGTTTTTTAATGGAATTATTGCCTTTAGATCATATAAATTTAACGCTATAGAAGCTTTAGATTTTGAAAATATGAAGAAAATAGCAGATAGCTTAGATAATTTAGATTTTTTCTCTGAAAGCAAAAACGATATAACAACCTCTATTCTGTCAGATTCATATAAGTTACCATTTGATAGTGAAGGAAGAATTTGTCTGCCAAATGAATTAATTAAGTTTGCAAATATAGGTAATCAGGCAACTTTTGTGGGAAGAGGATCTAGTTTTCAAATATGGAATCCAATTAAATTTAAAGATTATTTAAAAAAAGCTAGGAACAGTATTAAAAAAAAGAAATTATCTTTAATTATAAAAAATAAAAATAATGATAATAAAAAGTAATTGTAATTTAATGCACAAGCCCGTTTTATTAAAAGAAACTATAAATTTATTATCTAATAAAAAAAACTCAATTTATATCGATGGAACTTTTGGTGATGGAGGGCATAGTAGAGAATTATTAGAAAGAAATAAACATTGTAAAGTTTATGCGATTGATAGAGATCCAAATGTAAAAGAAAATGTAAAATTATTTAAAAAAAAATATAGTAATAGATTTAAATTTATATCTGGAAGAATAAGTGAATTAGAAGAAATTGCTTTAAGTGAGAATCTAAAAGATAATGTTAATGGTATATTGTTTGATCTTGGTGTTTCAACTAAACAATTAAAAGACAATAAAAGAGGTTTTTCTTTTCAAAATGATGGTCCTTTAGATATGAGAATGGACCAAAATGGAGAAACAGCAGAGGATTTCTTAAATAATGAGAGTGAAAAGAAAATATCAGATATACTTTTTAATTATGGTGAAGAAAAATTGTCTAGGAAGATTGCTAAAGCAATCATAAATTATAAAAAAGGAAAAAAAATTAGAACTACTTTAGAATTAGTTAAAATAGTTAAGTTAGTAAAAAAAACATCAAAAAAACAAAATATAAATCCAGCAACTAAAACTTTTCAAGCAATACGAATTTATATTAATAATGAATTAGAAGAATTAAAGGCAGGACTAGCCTCTTCTCTTAAAATTTTGAAAAATAAGGGAAGGTTAGCAATTATATCTTTTCATTCATTAGAAGATAGAATAGTAAAAAATTTTTTTAATACACATTCAGGAAAAATTTATAATAATTCTAGATATTTGCCACAACTAGAACCAAATAATAATATAAAGAATGATTTAAAGGTAATTACAAAAAAAGTAATTAAACCTATGAAAGAAGAAATTGAATTAAATTATTATTCTAGATCAGCTAAATTAAGGGTTGCAGAAAAAATATGATATTAAAACATAAAAAAACTCAAATACTTTTTTCTTTAATATGTTTTTTTTGCTTAGTATTTATTATTTTGTTTGCTTTGAGAAATAATGTAAAAAATTTTAATAAATCAATATCTCAAATTAGTAAAGAGATTAATAAAGAAAAGAATTTAATTAAAGTTTTAGAGTCTGATTTTACAAATTTATCTAAATTAAATCGTATAAATAAAATTGCTAAAGAAAAGTTAGGTTTAGAAAGAACTAATAGTTATCAAGTAAAAAAATTATCAGATTTTAAAATAAATTAAAAATTAATGTTAGAAAAAAAAAATTTAGAATTACTTGGTGATTTAAAGCAAAGGATTATTAATGCAAAATCAAGATTTTCAGTTGTAATATTTTTTTTATTTATATCTTACTTCCTGATAACTATAAAAATTTTTACTTTATCTATAAATAAAACAAAAGAAAAATCAGACGCTTTTTATAAACAAAATAAAATCATTCAAGGCTTTAGAGCAGATATAGTTGATAGAAACGGTGTTTTATTAGCAACTACAATTATAAAAGATGATTTAGTAATCAATCCTAGGAAAATAAGAGAAGATAGAAAAGATAAACTTGCGAAAGAAATTTATAAAATTTTACCTGAATTAAATTATGAATCTTTAATTAGCAAAATAAAATCAAAAAAAAGTTTTGTTTATTTAAAAAGATCTATTTCACCAAAAAAATATAATGAAATTATGAAAATTGGAGAACCTAATATTTTTTCAATAAAAAGATATGTTAGATATTATCCGCATCAAGAACACGGTTCTCATATTATAGGAGCAGTAAATATTGATAATGAAGGTATTAAAGGAATTGAAAGAACATTTGATAAAAATTTAAAAAATTTAGATTTTGCAAAAAATGATAAAGTACAATTATCTATTGATATAAATTTACAAAAAATTTTAGATGACCATTTAAGTCAAACAATAGAAAAGCATAGCGCTGAAGGAGGTGTTGGTATTATTCTTGATGTAAAATCTTCAGAAATATTAGCAATGAATTCTTTACCACAATTTAATCCGAACAAAATAGAAAAAATGAATAAAATCTCAGAGTTTAATAAAGCAACATTAGGTATTTTTGAATTAGGATCGTTATTAAAACCTTTAACTGCTGCAATGGCGTTAGATAAAAATATTCTTAATGAAAATACAATATATGATGCAAGAAAACCTTTAATCGAAGGAAGGTTCACAATTCATGATTATAAACCAAAAAAAAGGAAATTAAAATTTTCTGAGTGCATTCTATTTTCATCTAACATATGTTTTGCACAAGTAGGTAATGACGTTGGAGAAAAAAATATGAAAGAATATTATGAAAAAATGAAATTAACAACAAAACCCAAAATTGAAATTCCAGAAACAGCAGATTCAATGATACCAAGCATTTGGAGAAAAACTAATTTGATGACGATGTCATATGGTCACGGAATAGCCATTTCACCTTTACAATATGTTAATGCTTTTAATTCAGTTATTAATGGCGGCTATTTTAAATATTCTACATTACTTAAAAATAATAGTTACGAAGATGAGTTATCAACAAAAGTTGTTTCAGAAAGCACTTCAAAAAGATTGAGAAAGCTTTTAAGAGAAGTGGTAAGAAATAAAGAAGGATCAGGAGATAATGCTGAAATAGAAGGATATCATATTGGGGGAAAAACAGGCACTGCAATTAAAAATAAGGAAAATCGTTATATAAAAAATGAAAATATAACTAGCTTTGTAGGTTTTTTTCCAAGCTATGACCCTAGGTTTATAGTTTTTATTATGGTAGATAATCCAAAGCCAATAAAAGAAACTTTTTATTATGCAACTGGTGGAACAGTTGCTGCTCCTACTGTAAAAAAAATTATTAATGAAATGATACCTAAATTGAGAGTTGAGCCGGAAATAAATAAAGAAAATGATGTTTTACAACAAGTAAATTTAATTAATTAAATTTAATATTTAGAAAATTATATAAATAAATTGTTACTTTCAAATGTTTTAAAAAATCTAGAAGAAAAAAAAAAATTAAATTTTAAAGAATTTAATCCTGATATAAAAGGTATACATTCTAATTCAAAAAAAATTCTAAAAAATTTTATATTTGTCGCAATAAAAGGAATTATTAAAGATGGGAACGATTATATTTATGATGCTTTAAAAAGAGGGGCATGTTTAATAGTAATTGATAGTAAAAAAAGAATAAAATATTTAAAAAAAAAAAAAATTAATTTTATTTTTACAAAAAATTCTAGATTGTTTTTATCTAAAATAGTTTCGAATTTTTATATTTATCAACCTAAAATTATTTCAGCAGTTACTGGTACTAATGGTAAAACATCTTCTACTTTTATAACAAGAGAAATTTGGAGTAAATGTAATCTTAAATCTGCTTCTATTGGAACCTTCGGATTAATTAAAGATAAATATAAAAAAAAACTGGGATTAACTACTGAAGATAGTATTGAAATACATAAAATTTTGTCAAATTTATATAAAAAAAAAATTAATCATGTTTGTTTAGAAGCATCTAGTCATGGATTAAATCAATTTAGATTAGATGGGGTAAAATTAGATATAGCAGCAATAACAAATATATCTCAAGATCATTTTGATTATCATAAAAATTATAATAATTATTTTAATTCTAAAATGAGATTATTTTTGAATGTATTAAAAAAAAACGGCACCGCAATAATTAATTCAGATTTAAATCAAACAAAAAGAATATTAAGTCTTTGTAAGAAAAAAAAAATTAAGACTTTTACGTATGGATATAAATCAAAAGATTTAAGATTAATAAACATAGAAGAAAAAAATAATTACCAGAATGTGTTAATAAAATTAAAAAATAAGAAATATAATTATCTTCTTAAAATGCCAGGATCTTTTCAGGTTTATAATAGCCTATGTGCAATATTGATTGCTTATTTTTCAGGGATAAAAATTATGAATATTATAAAAGTAATTGAAAATATTTCTCAAATACCTGGAAGATTAGAAAAAATAAATATTCCAATCAAAATGGAAAAAAAAAATATTTCTATATTTATAGATTATGCTCATACACCTGATGCTTTAGAAAAAGCATTATATTTATTAAAAAAAAATTCAAATAAACTATCAGTAGTTTTCGGTTGTGGAGGTAATAGAGATAAAGAAAAGAGATCAATAATGGGTAAAATTGCTGATAAACTTGCAGATAAAGTTTATATTACTGATGATAACCCTAGAAATGAATCTGCAAAATTAATTAGAAAAGAAATTATTAGTAATTGTAAAAAGGCTATTGAGATAAAAAGTAGATATTTAGCTATTAAAAAAGCAATTAAAAATTGTGAAGATGGTGAAAATTTATTAATTGCTGGAAAAGGGCATGAAGATTATCAAGTAATTGGTAAAAAAATATATAAATTTTCAGATAAAAATACAGTTTTAGGAATATTAAAAAGAATATGATTCAAAGAAAGTGGGATTCAAATGAAGTTCAAAAAGCTTTATCATTAAATGATAAAAATAATTATTCTTTTACTGGTATATCAATAAATACAAAAGAATTAAAAAAAAATAATCTTTTTTTACCTTTAAAGGGAAAAAATTATGATGGGCACAAATTTATTAATGAAGCTTTTAAAAAAGGAGCAAAACTATCTTTATCAAGTAAAAAAGAATATCGAAAATATAACTTAGATAAGCATAAAAAAAAAATAATTTTAGTTAATGATCCGCTTACTTCATTGCATCATTTTGCAAAATATTCAAGAAGTACAGTAAAAGGAAAGTTATTAGCTATAACTGGAAGTTTAGGTAAAACTAGTGTAAAAGAGGCCATACATTTTATTTTAAAAGGAAAAAATAAAGTTCAATCATCTACTGGTAATTTTAATAATTTAATTGGGATGCCAATTAATTTGGTTAATTTTAAAAAAAAAATGGATATCAATATTCTAGAGCTGGGTATGAATAAAAAAGGAGAAATAAAGAAGTTATCGAATATTTGCAAACCAAATATTGGATTAATAACTAAAATTTCAAATGCCCATATAGGAAATTTTAATTCATTAAAAGATATTGTTAAAGCAAAGGCAGAAATATTTTCTGGCATTCAAAAGGATGGAGTTGCAATTATTAATGCAAATGATCCTTACCATTCATTTTTAAAAAATGTAGCACTAAAATCAGGTATTAAAAATATAATTAATTTTGGTTATTCTAAAAATTGCGAAGTAAGGTTAATTAATTTTAAATATAAAAATTTAACTAGTTGTAAAGTTTTTTTAGAAGTTTTAGGGAAAAAAACATCATTTAATCTTAAAAATCTTGGTCACCATTGGATTGAAAATTCTTTAGCTATTGCATCAGTTTTATCAGCTTTAGATAAAGACGTTAATTATTATTTAAAAAAATTATTTAATTTTGTAGCTGTTAAAGGTCGCGGTAAAATATTAAATATTAAGTATAAAAATAAAAAAATAGTTTTTATTGATGATACTTATAATTCTAGTCCTGAGTCTTTAAAATTATCAATAAATTTTCTTAATCATTTAGGAAATAAAAGAAGAAAAATATGTGTTTTAGGAGACATGTATGAGTTAGGAAAATTTTCAAAAAAATATCATTTGCAAATGCAGCATATATTAAAACAAAATAAAATTACAAATGTTTATACAATAGGTAAAGAAATGAAGAATTTATTTAGTGCTTTGCCAAGTTCAGTAGAATGTAACCATTCAGAAAATTTAGATGAATTATTTTTAAATTTAAAAGATAATATAAAAAAAAATGATATTATTTTATTTAAAGCTTCAAGAGCAATACAATTAGATAAGGTTATAAAGAAATTTTTATAGTTAAACTATGCTTTATTATTTATCTTTATTATTTATTCAAGACTTCTCATACTTAAATATTTTTAAATATTTAACCTTTAGATCTGGAGGGGCTTTATTAACAAGTTTGACTTTAAGTTTTTTATTTGCACCTTTTATTATTAACTGGTTGAGAAAAAATCAAAAAAATAAAAAAACTATTAGAGAAGATCTTCCCGACAAACATTTAATAAAAAAAATTGGAACCCCTACAATGGGTGGATTATTAATTTTATTATCATTTGTTTTTAGCACTTTACTTTGGACAGATTTAAAAAATCCATACATATGGATTGTTTTATCAATAACCTTTGGTTTCGGAGCTATAGGTTTTGTCGATGATTATTTTAAATTAACCTCTAAAAAGCAAAAAGGACTTAAAGCAGGAACAAAATTAATTTTTCAATTTTTAATCACCTCTATAACTCTTTTTTTTCTTTATAATTTATTTGAGTATCAATTTATAAACACTTTGGCAGTTCCTTTTTTAAAAAATTATTTATTTGATTTAGGAGTTTTATTTCCACTATTTGCTTTTTTAGTTATTATTGGAACATCAAATGGTGTAAATCTAACAGATGGTTTGGATGGTCTAGCAGTTGTTCCAGTAATTATAACAGCAACTTGTTTAGCTTTAATTGCTTACTTAGTAGGTAATAAAATTTTTTCAGAATATTTAAATTTATTTTTTATAGCTGGCGTCGGTGAATTAGCAGTATTAAGCTCAGCATTAATTGGTTCTTGTTTAGGTTTCTTATGGTTTAACGCGCATCCTGCGAAAATTTTTATGGGCGATACAGGGTCATTATCAATTGGTGCTGCATTAGGTTCAATAAGTATTATTATAAAACATGAAATTGTTTTATTTATAATTGGTTTTTTATTTGTTATTGAAACGATGTCTGTGATTTTACAAGTTATTTTTTTTAAATTATTCAATAAAAGGCTTTTTTTAATGAGCCCACTTCATCATCATTTTGAGAAAAAAGGTTGGCATGAAAATACAATTGTAATTAGATTTTGGATATTAGCTGTAATTTTTGCACTAATAGGTCTAGCTACTTTAAAAATTAGATAAAATTTAAAAACTAAATGAATTTTTTTTTAAATAAAAAAGTTGGAGTTTTAGGTTTAAGCAGAACAGGAATTAGTTCAATAAAATTTTTAAAAAAAGAAGGTTTCCTAGTTTTTGGCTGGGATGACAATCAAGAAGTATTAAAAAAAATAAAAAAAAAAATAAAAAATTTTAAAATTTTAAATTCTAAAAATGTAAAAAATATTGAATTTTTAATTGTGTCACCAGGAATTCCTTCTAAAGGCATTAAAAAACATAAAATTTTAAAAATTGCAAAAAAAAATGATATTGAAGTGATAAATGATATTGAGCTTTTTTATAGATTTAATCCTGAAGAGAAATATATTGGGATAACTGGGACAAACGGAAAATCTACAACTGTTAGTTTGTTGAGCTATGTATTAAATAAATTAAGTATAAACAATAGTTTAAGTGGAAATATTGGGACGCCGGTTTTTGATTTAAAACATTTTAGAAAAAGTTTAAATATTTTAGAAATATCATCTTTTCAATTAGAGTCCATGATAAGAACTAGGTTTTCAATTGCGGTGTTATTAAATATATCTAAAGATCATATTGAAAGACATCAAAGTTTTAAGAATTATATAAAAGAGAAAGAAAAAATTTTTAATAATCAAACTGAAAATGATATATCTATCATTGGCGTTGATAATGAAGTGACTTTAAGTTTAGCAAAAAAAATTAAAAAAAAATTGTTGTCAAAAGTTATCACAATTTCCGGTAAAAATAATAAAGCTGATATTTTTGTTAAGAAAAAAGAACTAATAATTAATTTAAATTTAATAAATAAAAAAATTTTTAAAAAAATTAATATTGAAAAATTTAATAATTTTTTAGGCGAACATAATAATCAAAATATAGCAGCAGTTTACGCTACACTTTTATCTTTAGGTTGTTTTAGATGGAAAAGAATTGAGGATTCAATTAAATCGTTTCAAATTTTACCTCATAGATTACAAAAAATAAGAAATATTGGCCCAACAAATTTTATTAATGATAGTAAAGCAACTAATATTGATGCAACAGACCAAGCATTAAAAAATTTTGATAATATTTATTGGATATTAGGTGGAAGAATAAAAGAAAAAAGTTTAGAAAAATTAAAGAAACATTTTGTTAGAGTTAAACATGTTTTTTTATTAGGAGAAACAAAATTTTTATATGAAAAATATTTAAAAAATTATTTAGATTGCACAATTGTTAAAAATTTGTCTGAAGCTGTAAAATTATCTTTTTCTTTTTCACAGAGAAATATTAAAGAAAATAAAATAAAAAATGCGAATATTTTATTTTCTCCAGCCTGCTCATCATTAGATGAATGGAAAAATTTTGAAGAAAGAGGAAATGCTTTTATTAAATACACAAAAAAAATATAAAAATAATGGAAAATGATAAATTAAATATTTTTTTTTATAACTGGTGGCGAAGTATAGATAGAAAAATTTTTGCAATTTCAATATTATTAATACTTATAGGATGCTTGGTTTCTTTCGCAGCAACGCCGTCTATTGCTATTAAATTTGGCTTAGAACCATATTACTTTGTAAAAAAACATTTAATTTTTACCCCATTCGCATTTCTTTTTATTTTTTTAATTTCATTATTTTCTGATTTAGGAATTAGAAGATTTTTTTTTGTAATTTTCTTAACTTCGATTTTTTTTGTTATTTATTCTTTTTTTTATGGAATTGAAAGTAAAGGATCTGTTAGGTGGGTTTCTATATTTAGTTATAGTTTTCAACCATCAGAATTTTTAAAAGTATCCTTTATTGTAATTTGTGCTTGGATTTTATCTTCGGAAAAGATATTAAATAAAATTAATAATCAAATAATTTCATTTATTTTATATTCATTTATTTCTATATTAATTTTGTCCCAACCTGATTTTTCAATGTTTGTTATAATTTCTTTTATATATTTCGGTCAATTATTTATTTCAGGTTTAAAAAGAAAATGGATAATAGCTTTTTTTGTTTTTTTTTCTTCAATTTTTTTATCAGCATATTTTTTTTTAAATAATGTAAAAATACGAATAGATAATTTTTTATTTTCAACAGGAGATAACTATCAAATACTTAAATCACTACAAGCAATTAAAGAAGGGGGGTTATTTGGTAAAGGCCCTGGAATGGGAACTGTAAAAGATAATTTACCAGATGCTCATACAGATTTTATTTTTTCTGTAATTGCCGAAGAGTTTGGCCTTATTAGTTGTTTGTTTATTATTTCTTTTTTTGTCTTTCTTATTTTTAAAATTTATAAAAGAATAAAAAACGAAAAAAATATTTTTTCTATTTTAACTGTTTCAGGATTAGTTATTCAAATGGGTTCACAAATTTTTGTAAATATAGGTTCAACTATTGGGTTAATACCTACAACCGGCACAACACTCCCTTTCATAAGTTATGGAGGCTCTTCAATGATTTCAATGGCATTAAATATAGGTGTAATTCTAGCTTTAACTAGAGTAAATTATAAAGATACCGTAATTTCAAATGAAAAAAAATTCTAAAATAGCTATAGTTGCTGGAGGAACTGGAGGGCATGTTTTTCCTGCTATTTCATTATTAGAAGAATTAGTTAATCAAAAAAAAGAAGTGTTATTTTTTTCAGATACAAGGGTACAAAAAATTATTCAAAAGAATAAATTTTTATTTAAAAAAAGAAAAGTTTTTTTTAATACTTTAGATATTTCAAGAAATTTTTTTGATTTTTTTAACCATATTTATAATTTTTTTAAGATTTTAAAAATTTTAAAAAAACAAAAACCAGAAGTTGTTATTGGATTTGGAGGATATACATCAGTTTTATTTTTATTAGCATCTAAATTATTATTAAAAAAGATAATTTTACACGAACAAAATATTATTATTGGTTTAGCTAATAAATTATTCTTACCATTTAGTAAAAAAATAATTTATGGATGGGGAGATGAAAAAATAAATGAAAAAAACAAAAAAACTTTTTTCGTAAGAAATCCAGTTAGAAAAAAAATATTAAATTTAAGAAAAAAAGTAAGCTTCAAGTTAGAAAAAAAAATTATAAATATTCTAATTGTTGGAGGAAGTCAAGGAGCCGTAGTATTTGATGAAATTATTCCAAAATCAATTCAATTATTATCTAATAATATAAAAAAGAAGATTTTTATTTATCATCAATGTTCAAAATTAAATATTAGGAAAGTAAAAAAAGTATATAAAAAAAATAAAATTAAATGTATTTGTGCACCATTCTTTGTAGATTTACCAGAATTAATGTTTAAATCCCAATTTGTTATATCTAGATCTGGTTCTTCTACATTATCTGAAATTTCCTCATTGGGTAAACCTGCTATATTAATCCCATATAAATTTGCTAAAAACAACCATCAAGAAAAAAATGCAGAATGGTTAGTTAAAAAGGGGGGTGGAAAAATAATTTTAGAAAAAGAACTAACAGAAAAAAAGCTAAAAGAATGTATGGAATTATTTATAAAAAATAAAAAAAAATTAAAAGAAATGGCTAAAAAATCGTTTTCTATAGGTGATGATAAATCTTTAATTAAATTAGTAAAAATACTTTCTTAAAAATTATGAAAATTTTAGAAAAAAATATAAATAATATAATTCATTTTACTGGAATAGGCGGCATTGGCATGTCAGGGATAGCTGAAGTTTTATTTTCTCAAGGTTATAAAATACAAGGTAGTGATTTATTAAATAATAGTAATACAAAAAGATTAAAAAAATTAGGCATTAAAGTTTTTTTAGGACATTCTCCAAGAAATTTAAGAAAAGCAAATATTTTAGTAATTTCATCTGCTATAAAAAAAAATAATCCAGAATTAAAATTTGCAAAAAAAAAAAAAATTCCAGTTTATAAAAGATCAGACATTTTGGCATCTTTAATGAAATATAATGAAACTATAGCTGTTTCTGGAAGCCATGGAAAAACAACAACAACATCGTTGATATCATCAGTTCTAGAAAGCGCTAGATTTGACCCAACAACAATTATTGGAGGTATAGTTAATAAATATAAAAGCACTACAAGAATTGGCAAAAGTAATTGGATGGTAGTAGAAGCCGATGAATCTGATGGAAGTTTAGTTGATTTATTTCCTAAGATTGCAGTTCTTACAAATATAAACAAAGAACATATGGATTTTTATAAAAGTTATTCGAATTTAAAAAAATATTTTCTTAATTTTGCAAATAACGTTCCATTTGATGGAGTAACAATTTATTGTAAAGATAATTCAGATTTGAATAAATTAATTTTAGTAACTAAAAAAAAAAATAAAATTAGTTACGGTTTAAATAAAGGAAGTGATGTTAGGGCAACTAATATTTTAACAAATGAAAAAGGTTCTTTTTTTAATATAAATATTAAAAAAACTAATTTGTTAAAAAAAGAAATAATTAAAAATATTAGATTAAATGTTTTAGGAAAACATAACATACAAAACTCACTTGCTGCTGTAACTGTAGCTAAAATTCTAAATATTAGTACTAATAAAATAAAACAAGCATTCCAAAAGTTTAAAGGTGTAAAAAGACGATTTACATTAGTGTGTAATTTTAAAGGAATAAAGATTATAGATGATTATGCTCATCATCCAGAAGAAATAAAAGCAACTTTAGAATTAGCAAGAGATTTAACATCAAATAAAGTTATAGTAATATTCCAACCTCATAGATACTCAAGATTTAAGAATTTATATAATGACTTTAGAAAAGTTTTAAAAAATTGTGATCTATTGTATGTTTCAGATGTGTATTCAGCCGGAGAAAAAAAGATTAAAAGTATTACAAAAGAAAAATTTGCAAATGAAATGAACAAAATTAAAAAAAATTATGCTTATTCCTTAAAAAATGTAAATGCTTTACCTAAAATAATATTAAATAAAGCCAAAAAAGGGGATATTGTAATTTTTATTGGAGCTGGAGATATATCAAAATGGGTAAATGATTTACCTGAAAAATTAAAAAAATTATAATTTAAGATAATGAAATCATTACCAAAAATAAAAGGAATTTATAAAAAAAATTTTTCTTTATCAAAATTAACTTGGTTTCAAACAGGTGGTAAAGCAGAATTATTGTTTATTCCAAAAGATTTGTCTGATTTACAATTTTTTTTAAAAAGCTTAAAAAAAGAAAAACTATCCATTAATGTTATTGGGGGCGGTTCTAATTTGTTAATTAGAGACGGCGGTATAAAAGGAGTTGTTGTTAAACTTGGAAAAGGATTTGATTTTATTAATTTTGAGGAAAAATATATTTTATGTGGTGCTTCAGTAAGAAATATAAATTTATCAAACAAAGTGGCAAAGAAACAAATTAGAGGTTATGAGTTTCTATCAACTATACCTGGAACAGTAGGAGGGAGTATTTTTATGAATGCAGGTTGTTTTGGAAATGAAATTAAAAATATGATTGATTCTGTTATAGTTTTAAATAAAAAAGGGGATTTAATAGAACTAAAAAAAAATTTAATTAATTTTAAATATAGATCTTCAGGAATTAATAAGAATTATATTATTGTTGCAACTAAGTTAAAAATAAAAAAAGGAACTGAAACTAATATAAAAAGAAATATAAAAAAATTTTTAAATTTAAGAAAAAAAACTCAACCTATAAAAGTATTAACTGGAGGGAGTACTTTTATAAATCCTCCAAAAAAGAAAGCATGGAAATTGATTAAAGATTCTGGTTGTACAAATATGACTATCGGAGGAGCAAAAATTTCTGATAAACATTGTAATTTTTTAGTAAATACTGGAAAAGCAAATTCAAATGATTTAGAAATTTTAGGAAATAAAATAAGATCACGTGTTTATAAATATTCTGGAACTAAATTAGATTGGGAGATAAAAATAATAGGAAACAGGTAATGAAAAAAAAAATTGCAGTGTTATTAGGTGGTATTTCAGCAGAAAAAAATGTTTCTTTAAAAACTGGAAAATATGTTTCTAAATCTTTAAAACAACAAGGTTATAAAGTAAAAGAAATAAAAGTAACTAAAAATGAAAGAGATTTAATTAAAAATTTAAAAAAATTTAATCCAGACTTTGTATTTAATGCTCTGCACGGTTACTTCGGAGAAGATGGAAAAATACAAAAAATTTTGGATAGATTAAAATTAAAATATTCACATTCAAATGCTAAATCATCTGAAATAGCTATGGATAAAAAGAAAACAAAATTAATTTTTAAAAAGATAGGCGTGCCTTATCCAAAAGATACATTAGTTAATTTAAATAATTTTAATAAAAGATTAAAAAAAATACGGTTCAAATACCCATTAGTTATAAAACCTGTAAACGAAGGTTCTAGTTTAGGTGTTAAAATTTGTAAAACTATAAGTGAGTTAAAAAAATATAAATTAAAAAAGAATATGAATTATCTTATTGAGGAATTTATACCAGGTCGTGAACTTACAGTTGGTATTTTAAATAATAAAGCTTTAGATATTATTGAACTTAAAACAAAAAAAAATTTTTATGATTATAAATCAAAATATACTAAGGGTATGACGAAATATATAATTCCTGCTCATATTCCAAAAGATATTGAGAATAAATGTAAAAAATATACAGAAAAAATTCATAAATTTTTAAAATGTAATAGCGTCACTAGAACAGATTTTAGATATGATGAAAAAAAAACTTTAGGTAAAAAACTATATGTATTAGAAATTAATACTCAGCCAGGAATGACACCATTATCCCTAGTCCCTATGATGGCAAAATATAAAGGTATATCTTTTAACAAATTAATTAAAAAAATTATAGGCGAGAATTAAAAAGCCAGATAGTTGTAAGCCGGGTTCTGTACTTAAAAAATAAAACTTCGAATCTTTTATTT
>CEUZ01199272.1_pt1 | contig 28487 bp, 26 predicted proteins | sample 361511 | NCBI WGS metagenome assembly CEUZ01 (sample SAMEA2622822, study PRJEB7988) | marine metagenome | biome: marine biome (ENVO:00000447); feature: surface water layer (ENVO:00002042); material: "saline water (ENVO:00002010), including plankton (ENVO:xxxxxxxx)" | depth 5 m | reverse complement strand
CTAATAGCTCAATTGGCTTGATTTATGCACTGAAAAAAATTTTTGAAAAAAATTAAATCACAGATATGATTATACTAAAAATAATAAAACAGAACTCATTAAACCTTACCAATCAACATTAGCCTTTGATAAATTTATTAATAAAGTATTTAATAAGAAATTCTTATGATTAATAAAAACAGATTTAATATAAAAAAATTAAATAACATTTTATTTTTTGGAGAAAGTCCATATTTACAAAAGTTAATTGAAATAAACAAAAAATATGGAATTAGATCACATGTTATTACCTCTAAAAGTCAAAGTAAAAATATTTCTAAAAATATAAAATATATAATATTTAATAATTTAGACAAAAAATTTGAAAATTTTATTAAAAAAAATTTTAATTCAAATAACACTTTATTCATTTCTTTGGGTGCAAGATATATTTTTAAAAAATATTTAATTAATGAAATATTTAAACAAAATTTGATTAATTTTCATGATAGTCGTTTACCATATGACGCCGGTGGTGGAGATTTTACATGGAAAATATTAAGAGAAGATCGCATAGATAATCAACTTGTGCATTTAATTGATAGCGGGATAGATAGTGGACCTATTCTAGATAGCGCGGCAAGTATTGTTCCAAGCTACTGCAAGACCCCAAAGGATTATGAAAAATATAAAAGTATTAAGTTTGTTGAATTTTATAACCAATTTATAAAAAAATTAGTTTTATCAAAATCTTTTAAATTACAATATCAACCAAAAAATATTGGCAGATATAATCCAAGGCTCAATACTAAGATAAATGGATTTATAAACTGGGATATGGACTCTTATGAGATCTATAACTTTATCAATGCTTTTGATGATCCTTTTCCAGGAGCATCAACATTTTTAAATAGTGGTAAATTTGGCAGATTATATATTAAAAATGTTCATTTGCACGGAGGAGATACTTCAAACCATCCATATATGTCAGGAATAGTTAGCAGACACGATGGTAATTGGATTGTTGTAAGTACTCGAAATAAACACATGTTATTAATAGAAAGTGTTTTAGATAAAAAAGGTAAAAATATTATAAAAAAGATTAAAGTTGGAGATAGATTTTATACACCTTCTAGATATCTTGATAAAAGTAAAAGTAAAAGAATCATTTATAGTACTTACGGTTTAAAAAACTAAATGAGATCAATTGTAAAAAAAGTAAATGATGTGTATAGCGAGCAAAATCCTTCTACCTATGTAAAGACAAAAAATAAACTTAATAATATTTTAGAAAATAAAAAAAAATTTTTAATTAATTTAAAACTTACACCAAAAATATTTAAAAATAGTAAATTAATCGATTTAGGTTGTGGATCTGGTCAAAACTCTTTAATATTTGACCATTTGGGATCAAAATGCACTTTAATTGAGTATGATAAAAAATCTTATCTTAATGCAAAAAAACTATTTAAAACTTATGCCAGAAAAAAATTTAAAATATTGAATAGAGATATTTTTGACATTAATCTTAAGGATAAATTCGATATAGTAGTGAGCAATGGAGTAGCTCATCACACAGAGAATATAAGAAAAAATATTAATATTGGTTGTAAATTGTTGAAAAAAGACGGGTTTTTTATTCTTGGAGTGGCAAACACAGCAGGTTATTTCCAAAGAAATTTGCAAAGATATATAGTTTACAACATTAGTAACAGTAAAGAAGAAATTATAAGAAACTCAATGTTCTTATTTAATGAACACATTAATAGGGGGATTAAATACGGTGGGAGAAGCAAATTAGAAATAGTTTATGACTCTTACTTAAATCCAAAAATTGAAGCATTAAGCACTTATGAAGTAAAGAAAATTTTCAACGAAAATAATTTAGATATTTATTCATCCTATAATGATTTAAAAGATGTCAAAAATTTTTTAAATCCAAATACAAATCAATTTAAAGCAATATTTGAAAGTAAAAAAAGAACAATACATAAAAAAGAATTATTTTTGAGTGAATTACAGAATTTTTCACTATCTAATAATTTTAACCCAACTGTAAATTTGTCTAAGTTGATGAAGGCTAATAATTTATTACAATCTATCTCGGGAGCTATAAACGATATTTCTCCCACGAGGTATAAAATTAATAGTTCTAAAATATTAACAAATATAAAAAAGTATAAAAATACTTTACCAAAACTAAATAATATAAAAATAATTGACCTAAATCACAACAAAATTTTTTTAGAGGAGTTAGAAAAAATACTTTTAATTATAGATAATAAAAAAATTGAAAATAAAAAAAAGATATTCAAATTAAAAAAATTATTAAAAAAAACACACAAAATTTTAAGAGGTCTTAACGGGACTGGCATGAATTATTATGTTGGTTACAAAATATAATGATAAAAATCACGCTTTCTTTAATTTTTAAAATTTAAATTTATAACATGTTTGCTTTCTTATCTTATAATGGAAATTTCTTAGAAAATCAGTACTTAGAGGATCTGTCAAAACTTAATAAAAAAATAATTATAATTAAAGAAAATAGTAATTTAAAATTCAATTATTCAAAGCGTTGGAAATTACAGACAAATAGTTTTTTTGAAGAAAAAAAATATAACATATCATTTAATAAAATTAAATTTTTTAAAGTCTCTAGTCATAATTCGAATGAAACTTTAAAAATTATAAAAAATAATAAAATTAAACTTTTGGTAAATTTAGGAACAACTAAAAAGTTAAATAAAAAATTAATAAATGTTTTAAAACATGGAATTTTAAATATACATCCTGGTTTAATACCATATTATAGGGGTAGCCAATGCGTAGAGTGGGCAATTATAAATAATGATCCAATATATCTAACTTGTCATTATATAAATGAAAATTATGATGACGGCAGAATTATACTATTTTATAAAATCAGAACTAAGGGCCTAAAATTTTATAATCAAATAAGAACCAGGGTCTATTTAAAACAATCCTTAACAATTTATAAAGTCTTAAAAAATTTTAATAAATTTAAGGATAATAATTTGATTTTTAGCCAAAAAAACAAAATTTTAGGAAAGCCTAACTTATATAAAATGATAAACCAAAAAACGCTTACCCAGGTTATCAATACAGTAAAAGGTAGAAGATATAAGCATTTATAAACATAGACAATTTTTAAAGTTGTAAATTTTTAATTTTTATATATTGATATTTAAAAAATTTTGATTTCATTGATGCTTAATAAAAAAAAAATTTCTAAAGACTTCAACTCAAAGGGTTATACAATTTTAAAAAATTATTTAACACCAAGAGAAAGAGAAAGTTTTAAAAAACAGATAATCAACTTATATAATAAGAAGTTAGATAAGAAAATTAATGAGAAAAACTTAGATAAAATTATAACAAGTTATGAAAAAAATGGGCATTATGATGAACTATATAAAGTATTCTTAGAAATTACTAAAATGTCATCATTTTCAGAAATTTCTAAAAGATTAAAAAAACTTACAAAGTTTTTATTTGATAAAAAATCTGAGTCTATAACAAATGGAATTACAATAGGAATTAAAAACCATAACAGAACAAGTTATGAATGGCATCAAGAAAAACCGTATTATAAAAAAATATCTACTATACATTTTCAATTTCCAATATTTAGAGAATGCAATAAGTCTAATGGTACAATGAGTGTCTTAAGTTCATCACACAAATATGGATATATAAGTGATGTACGAAATAGAATACTTGGTAAAAAACATATAAATTCTTTTATTCCAAAAAAAATTAATTATTTCAAAAAAAATCTTAAAGAGAAATATATAAATATGAAACTAGGGGATATGGTAATCTTTCATGAAAACCTTATTCATAAATCAAATAAAAACAATACGAACAAAATAAGGTTTGCTGGAATAGTAAGATTGAAACTTTATTAATTTAATTTCTTAACCTAACTTTGTGTCCACAATTTTCTAAATATTGTTTTATTTTGAAAATATTATTATCGGAAAAAGTTATCATATTACCCAAAGCTATTGCTGATAGATTTTTATTTATAGCCTCATCTAATTCATGCAATTTATCGAAACCACCTTCAAAAATAACTGGTAAATTTGTTTTATTAATTATTTTTGCCGAAAGATCTTGTTCAAATCCTTTGCCAGTTCCTTCTAAGTGAACATACGTAATTTTAATCTCACCAACTTCTAATTCTGTTACTTTTTCAATATAGGAATAAATATCAAGCTCTAATATTTTATCTCTTTTTAATATTTTAAAATTATTATTTATCTTAATTATATCAATTCCTGCAATAATTGATTGAGAGCCAAAATTTTTTACTAAATTATTAATTAACTCTTTATTTTCTAAATGATTGTTTATAATTATTTTATCAGCACCATTTCTTATACATTTTTCAAAATCATTTTCTGAAGATATATTTCCACCAAAAGCGATAGGTGTATTGCATTCGTTATTTATGCTTTTCAAAATATCAAAATTAGGTTTTTTACTATGAGTGTATGCAAGTAAATCTACTAAAATTATTTCATCTGCAAGTTGACCTTCGTACGATACACAAGTTTTGACAGGATCACCACAATCTATATGATTTTTGAATTCCTTCCCTTTTACAAGCCTTCTATCTTTAAGAAGTAAACTTGGAATAATTCTTATTGAACTCATAAGTTTAAAAAATATTCTATTAATTTCTGCCCATTTAATTGACTTTTTTCTGGATGAAACTGGACACCTAGTAAGTTCTCCTTTTCAACTACAGATGCTATATTTATTTCATTATTGATATTTGAGACCATATATTTTTTTTCTTTATCTTCAATGTCGGCAAAATATGAATGACAGAAAAAAAAATAGGGATCAGGTCTTAAAGTTTTTTTAAGCTTATGTTCTGATTGTTCAAAAGAATTTCTAAACCATCCAATATTAGTTTTAATGTTGGTTGATTTATGTAAAGAAATTATGTTTGAATCAAAAAAATTAAAACAATTTGATTTATTTCCTTCCTCAGAAGTATTAAACAAAATTTGCATTCCAACACATATTCCTAAAATATGATTTCCACTATTTTTAAACCTTATTATTTCCTCATAAAAACCTTTGTCTTTTAAATATTTCATAATAGAACTTGAATTACCTGTCCCAGGTAAAATTAATTTGTCATAATTACTAAGCGACTTTGGATCTGAAATTAAACCTACACTATCATTAAGAGTTTCAATAGTTTTATATATTGAATATAAACTTCCAAACTTTGTGTCAACAATACCAACTCTCATCTGTTTAATTTAGAAAATTTCATGTACCAATCATCAAGATCATTCAAATGTTGATTTGTTTTTTTACTTTTTAATAAACTTATATCCTCTGGTTTATGTGGATATACTACATGTGCAAGAGCTATTTTATAAAATTCATCTTCATTCATTCCAAGTATTTTCAAAAAATATTCAAGTGCTTTTGGTCTTTTTCCGTCATACATTTGTACCAATTTAACAGCCTCTTCCCTAGTCATCCGTTTATTTCTTATATCAATTGATGTTAAATGTGATGTTCTGCCGAATCCTCTTTTTATATATCTTAAATAATCTCTTACACCCTGCATTGCACATTCAATTTTTTCATAATCATACATTTCAGGAATTCCTTCAACTCTGGTACCTTCCCACTCTAACTCATCTTTAATGATTTTAACTTGCTTTTTCACGTCCCAAGGAAAATAATTGCCCAAGTAACATGCCTTAATTTTATGTTTTATCATCTCCCTTTTTGTCGGAAAAACGTATGGTCTTAAATCCTCCAAGGTTATTTTGTCGTTTGGAAACCTTTCATTTACCATACCAAGCATATCTTCGGCATTAATACCAAGATTGACCATTTTGTTAAATTTATCTACATTCATTTCTTCAAACTCATCATAAGAGTAAAAAGATGCATATTCCGCAGAAGGCTCGCCATAAATTACTAATGGTATCTTTTTTTCAATGGCAATATTTATAGGGGTTGCAGTAATACCTGTATGACAGTGCCAACAGAAATCACCTCTTCTGTACAAACTTTCTATCATGACTTTTTTAATTACGTCGAATTTTGGTTTGATATTTAAAAAATCCACATTCAGTTTTTTAATTGCTTTCTCTGTATTTTTTTGAACAGTATCTCTTAGGAAATTATGGTCAAATCTAACAACAAGAGGGTTTAGTTTTTTAACTTTTACAACGTACCACAATGCAAAAACGGAGTCCTTTCCTCCAGAAAATGGCAATATACAATCATAATCACTTTTACCTCTATAATTTTTTAATAAATTATCAAACATTTGCTCTCTGGAGTTCCAATCAATATTTTTATTTTTAAATTCTAGCTGGGAACAAACAGAACAAGAGCCTGATTTATCAAACGAGTGTGATTCTGCAGTTTCAGGGATTACACATTTAGTGCAAAATTTCATCAGAAAAATCTATATAATATATAAACTTTCATGTAAACATATAAAAAAAAAATAGTATAAAATTAGTAAAATTATTCTTTTTTACAATTTAATGAAAAAAACAATTTATATTGCAATAGAAATTAAAGTAAGAGAATTTTTATCGAATATTTTGTTATCATTTTTTGCTGCTAAAAAAAACTATAGAATAATTTTTGGTTCTAAAAATCAAATAATTAATTATTTGACTAAAAAAAAAACAAAAGGAGGAATTTTTCTTTATAAAGCTGGAATTCATAAAAAGTATATTAGTACCTTAAACAAAAAAATTGATTTACATGCTACAATTGATCAAGAAATTGGACCTGGTCTAAGTGATAAATTTTATTCAAAACTTATTCCTCAATCTTTTCACAGAGAAACAGCAAAAGATATAGATTTATATTTTTGTTTAAATGCACAGCTCTTTAAAATTGCAAAAAAAACACTTGGTAACAAAGTTGGAAAAATAGTAAATACTGGTTGGCCAAGATTTGAAATATTCAAATCCCAACATTCCAAATTGTTTTCTGATAAAGTAAAACAAATTAAAAAAAAATATGATAATTTTTATCTATTTAATTCAGATTTTTTTTTCATTTCAAAATATTATAAAGAACAAGTATTACATTATGCGCCATGGAGCATAGAAGAAAATAAGCAAAAAAGAGAACTAAATAAAAGACTTGTTCTTGAGGAAGCCTCAAGAAGATTTAAAGAATTTTCAAATGTTCAAAATTTTTTAAAAGACGTAAGTGAAAAATTTAAAATTAAAATTGTTATTCGACCACACCCTGGAGAAAGTATTAAAGTTTGGAAAAAGATATTTAAAAACTATAAAAATATATTTATTGAGCCACCGCTTGACGATGTCCACCCTTGGATAATGGCCTGCAAAGGATTACTGCACAGAGGTTGCACAACATCATATCAATCTGCATTAATTAATAAGCCAACAGCTTACTTAACAATAGGCACCAAAAAAGAAATTAAAGATTTTCATTTAAATGATTGGCATTTTAAAAAAGCAGTATTCGATTTTTCTACAAAAATAAATAATTCTAAAGATTTAATAAATTGGATAAAAAATACTAACAAAACGTCTAAAAAAAATTTAAAAAAAATCTATAAAGATACGGGATATGACAAAAACTCACCTTCTGCTTTAATACTTAAATGTTTCAAAAATACTAAAATTAAAATTAATAAGGAGCCAACTCCAACTAAAATGTATGAAGACTCCTCAAAAATAAAATTTTATTATTATTTTCTTAGACATTTGTTTTTATCAAAGTTGTTTATTTATTTTACAAAATTAGGGCTATTATCAAAAAATATTGAAAAATATGATATGGCGCCCAAAATTTTTGAGGGAATTAAGGCTAAAGAAGTTAATTTTTTTCTTCAAATTTTAAATAAAAATAGCAAGTCTCCAAAAAAAAATGTTAAAGCTTATCAACTAAATCAAGATTTAGTGGTTATTGAATAGCATGAAAATAAATATAAAGAATAAAATTAAACTAGGTAAAAGTTTATTTTTGTCCAATAAAAATAAATGTTTAATTGTTGCTGAAATATCAGCAAATCATTCTGGAAGTTTAAATCTGTTAAAAAAAACAATGCTCAAAGCAAAACTTGCAGGCGCTGATGCTGTAAAAATTCAAACCTACCAGGCAAACACGATGACGCTGAATGCAAAAAATAAACACTTTTTTATTGATGATAAATCTATATGGAAAGGAAAACATTTATTTAATTTATACAAAAAAGCAGAAACGCCATTTAAATGGCATAAATCAATTTTTCAGTTTGCAAAAAAAAATAAAATACTATGTTTTTCAGCACCATTTGATGAAAGTGCTGTTGATTTATTGGAAAAATGCAATTGTCCAATTTATAAAATAGCATCCCCTGAAATTGAGGATTTAAGATTAATTAAAAAAATTGCAAAAATTAATAAACCCATGATTATAAGTACTGGAATTGCAGACGAAAGTAATCTTAAAGATGTATTGGCAATTTGTAAAAGGTATAAAAATAAAAAGTTAATATTTTTAAATTGTATATCGAGCTATCCAGCAAAAAATAACGAATTAAATATTAATTATATAAATGTGCTCAAAAAATATTCTCCAATTGTGGGTTTTTCAGATCATAGTAATTCAGATTTAGCCAGTTTAGCATCTGTTAGTCTAGGTGCAAAAGTAATAGAAAAACATTTTATTTTGAATAAGAAAATAAATTCTCCAGATAAGACCTTTTCCTATGATCCTAAAGAATTTAAAAATTTAGTTAAAAAAATCAGAATCGTTGAGGAAATACTTGGAAAAGAAAAAATTAATAAAAAAAATATACTTAAAGGAAAATTAAAAACAATAACTAGATCAATTTTTTATTCCGCAAATATTAAAAAAGGAGAGAAAATTACAACTAATAATATTAAATCAGTCAGACCAGGAACAGGATTGAAGCTTATTTATTTTGATAAAATACTTGGAAAAAGGTTAGCTAAAAATGTCAAGTTTGGTAATCCTGTTAAATTAAGTGATCTAAAAATCAAAATCTAATTGATGGAAAATTACAAATTTTTAATTATAGGATCTAATGGTCTTTTAGGATCAAACATAGTAAAAATACTTAAAAAAAAAAATTATACATACGCCACTTGTGCAAGAAGTAATTCAAATTTTAATATAGACCTTAAAAATTTTAATTCAGTTAAAAAAATTTTTAATAATAACAATTTTGAAATAGTGATCAATTGTGCTGCAAAAGTAGATATAAATTTTTGTGAGAAATATTATCCTAAAGCAAAAAAAATTAACTCAGACTTTCTAAAGCTTTTAGCTCAACTTTCTAAAAAAAAGAATTTTAAACTCACACAGATCTCAACCGACCATGTTTACAAAGGACAAAAATTAAAATTAAACAGTGAAAATGCTAAATTATTTGCAATAAACAAATACGCAAAAACCAAAATTTTAGCAGAAAGGCATCTAAAAAAACTTAAAAAATATTTAATAATTAGAACAAACTTTACTGGAAAAGGGAAAAATTCTTTTTTTGATTGGTTATACAAAAATATTAAAAAAGGAAAAAAAATAAATTTATTTTATGATATGTATACATCTTCACTTAATGTAAAAAAATGTGCTGAACTTATTATAAAATTAACTTTGATAAATTCAAAAGGGATATATAACCTTGGAACAAAAAATATGTTAACAAAGAAAGAATATGCTGAAAATTTAAGTAAAATTATGCAAAAGAAATTACTTTTTACACCTAGTAGTGTTGACATTTTAAAAGTTCCTAGAGGAAAAAACCTCGGTCTTGATGTGAGAAAAATAGAAAAAAAATTAAATTTGAATATGATTTCAGCAAATAAGGCAATTGCCAATTGTTTAAAAGAATATCTATGAAAGTATTAGGCATTAATTTTTTATCTGAATCCTCAGTTGCTTTAATAGAAAACGGAAAGTTAAAGTACGCAATAAGTCAAGAGAGATTAAATAGAATAAAAAATTGGTGGGGAAATCCATATAAAGCTTTAGAATTTCTGCTTAAAGAAACAAATAATAAAATTAAAGACATAGACCACATTTCAACTCACGGGTTGTCAGCAATTACGAAAGATGTACCTTCTCGGAGTCATTTCGAAAATAAAATATTAGAAGTATCAACATCGAAATTAAATCAAAAACAAAAAAAAAATCAAATTAAGAATTTAAAAAAAAGATTTAAGCATGAAATCAAAGCAAGAAAAAGAGTTTCAAGAAATTTAATGTTACTTAAAAAAAAATATAAAAAATTAGATATACATGACCACCACGAAGCGCATGCCGCAAGTGCATTTTTTTTTTCAGGGTGGAAAAAATGTTATGTTTTAACTATTGATGGATGGGGAGATAACAGTTCGTCAAAATTTTTTAAGGCAGAAAATAGAAAGCTTTATGAGATTACCAAAACTCAAACAATCGATTCTCTTGGATATTTTTATGGCAGTATTACAAAACTCTTAGGTTTTAAACCACATAGACATGAAGGAAAAGTATTAGGCCTTGCCGCATATGGTAATCCAAATAAAGCCTATCCTTTTATATCAAAAATGATCTCTTATGATAAATTGAACAAGTGCTTTAAAGGAAATTTCGAAAAAGGAATTTACATATCAAAATTTAATAATCCAAATCTCAAATTTTTATTAAAAAAATTTTTACCAAAAGATATAGCAGCCGCGGCCCAAAAAAGAATAGAGGAGGTAATTATTGAGTTTTTAAATGATAATCTACCCTCAGGATCAAGACTAGCTTTAGCTGGAGGAGTTTTTGCAAATGTTAAAATAAATCAAAAAATTGCAGATTTAAAAAAAGTTAGAGAGATATTCGTTTTTCCTAATATGGGTGATGGAGGTCTTTCGGTTGGTTGTGCAGCGTTAACGTATAATAAATATGCAAAATTAAATTCAAAAAAAATTGAAAACATGTATTTAGGGCCAACCTACACTGATTCACAAATATTAAAGAGTTTAAAAAAAAACAAATTAAAATTTTTAAAGCTTAAACAACCTTATAAATTTGTAGCACAAAAACTTCATGAGGGTTTTGTAGTTGGATGTTTTCAAGGCAGAATGGAATTTGGACCTAGAGCACTTGGTAACAGAAGTATTTTGGTTAGCGCATGTGATAAATCTGTAAATAATTGGCTTAACAAAAGACTAAATAGAACTGAATTTATGCCTTTTGCACCAATAACGATCCAAAAATATGCCACAAAAATGTATAAAAATTTAAATGGTAAAAAATTTGCCACAGAATTTATGACTGTAACAACTGAATGCACAAAAAAAACTATAAAATTTTCTCCTGCAGCAGTGCACATTGATAATACTGCAAGGCCTCAAATAATCTCAAAAAAATCTAATTTACAAGTTTACAACATTTTAAATGAATATTATAAAATTTCAAAAATACCTAATCTTATAAATACAAGTTTTAATGTTCATGAGGAGCCGATAGTTAATAGTCCTAGTGATGCAATAAAGGCATTTATGAGTAGCAAACTAGATTATTTATATTTAGGAAAATATATAGTTTCAAAAACATGATTAAAAATTTTAAAAGATTTTTATTTGTAGTAGCTCATCCAGACGATGAAACATTGGGATGCGGTGGAATTTTGAAAAAACTTTCAAAACTGAAAAAAAATGTAAGAGTTATATCTATTGCGGAGGGCAGCTCTTGCAGATATAAAAATATTAACAAATTTAAAAAAGAAATAAACAATTCGATAAACCAAAGAAAAAAATGGGGAAAAAAAGCACTTTCTGACCTAGGTATAAAAAATTTTCATTTTTATGATTTAACTTGTGGAAAATTAAGCTCCTATCCCATCACATCGGTTGCAAAATTAGTTGAAGAAGAAATTTCACAATTTAAACCCCAGGTTATTTTCACACATTCAAATAACGACGTTAACATGGATCATAGAATTGTATTTCAGGCCTGCCTACAAGCAACTAGGCCAACTAAATCTAAAGACAAAATATTGGGATTAATATCGTTTGAAATTTTAAGCTCAACAGAATGGAAATACATTAAAATTTTTGAGCCAAATTATTTTATAAATATTGAAAAAGAAATTAAATTTAAGATTAAAGCAATGAAAAGATATAGAACTGAAATTAAATCTTTTCCTTACCCCAGAAGCTCGGAGGGAATTAGTTCATTAGCAAAATATAGGGGCATGCAATCTCATCATAAATTTGCAGAGGCTTTCAAGATAATAAGATTTTACTCAGAATGAAGATACTATGTGTAGGTTATAGAGAGTGGGCGATACAAATCTATAAAAATTTAAATTTAAAAAAAAAACATAAAATCTATCTTCATTTTTCAAAATCAGGTTTAAGTAAAAAAATAAATAAGATTTTACCAGATATGATTCTCTTTTATGGTTGGAGTTGGAAAATTAAAAAAAATATATATACAAAATTCAAATCATTTATGCTTCACCCTTCTCCTTTGCCAAAATATAGAGGAGGAAGCCCAATACAAAATCAAATTATAAGAGGAGAAAAAAATTCTGCGGTTACAATATTTGAAATTAATGAAATTATAGACGGGGGAGATATTTACTTTCAAAAAACTATTTCATTAGATGGTTCCTTATCTCAAATATTCGATAGAATTATTGAAAAAGGAATAGAGGGAACAATAAAAATTATAAATTCAAAAAATATTAAAATAAAAAAACAAAATCATTCAAAAGCTACTTTTTTTAAAAGGCGAAAACCTGAAGAAAGCGAAATTACAATCAGTGAAATTAAAAAAAAATCAGCCAAATATCTTTATAATAAAATTAGAATGTTAGATGATCCCTATCCAAACGCCTTTATAAGATTAAAAAAAAAAAAACTAATTATAAAGAAATATTTAATTAAATGAAAAGAATTGGACTAATTTTTGACTCGGATTATATAGTTGGGGGAGGCCATTTTTGGCGTTGTTTCAATTTAGCAAAGTCGCTGAAAAAAAACAAGTACAAATTTTTTTTTATTTCAAATACTTTAAATAAAAATTTTGTAAATGTTTTAAATAGAGAAAAATTTAAATATATTAAGTCAAATAATTTAAATAACGAAAAAGAAATTATCTTAAAAATAACTAATTTAAAGTTAGATGTATTGATTTCAGACTATTATAATCTCAAATCTCAAACAAAAAAAAAAATAAAAAAATATCTCAAACTTTTAGTTGTTATCGATGATTTTATCCACAAAAAACATTTTTCAGATGTATATATTAACAATAATTTTTTAAATACTTTATCAAAAAAAAAAATAAAAAGATTAAATCCAAATACAAAACTTTTTTTAGGTCCAAAATATTTTATATTAGATAAATTATTTGTTAAAACAAAAAAGAAAAAAAATAAAAAAAAAATTACAAATATTTTTTGTTTTTTTGGAAGTTCTGATCCCTCTAATCAAACTTTTAAATTTTTAAATTCTATAAAAAATCTAGAAAAAATAAAAATTAATGTTTTAGTTGGTAAATTAAATAAAAATTTCAAAAATTTAAAAAAACTATTTATGAAAAAAAAAAATATTAAATTTTTTTATAACATTCCTAATAATAGAGTCGTTCATTTGCTAAATGGATCAGATATTTCAGTTGGATCTGGAGGTATTAACATGTTGGAAAGGTTGTTTTTGGGAATTCCTTCTATAATTATTTCAACAGCTAATAACCAAAATAATTCTATAAAAAATCTAGTAAAATTAAATTTTATAATTTTTTTAGGAGAGGCAAAAAAGGTTAGTCAAAATGACATTAGATATACAGTGCAAAATCTAATCCAAGATCAAAATAGACTATCAACTTTAACTAAAAAATTAAAATTGTATTTCAATAATATCAAAAAAGAGTATTTACTATCAAAAAAATTAAGTTTAATAATAAATAATTTAAATCTGTAAATTAAATGTTTGATAACAAAACTATATTTTTAACTGGCGGAACAGGATCATTTGGTAAATCTTTTGCTAAACATATTCTGAGCAAACATAATTTAAAAAAGTTAATTATTTTCAGTAGAGATGAATTAAAGCAATTTAATATGCAACAAGATCCATTCTTCTCAAAATATCATAATAAAATAAGATTTTTTATTGGAGATATAAGAGACCTTTATAGATTAGACTTTGCAATGAATAATGTAGATTTAGTTGTTCATGCAGCTGCACTAAAACAAGTAGATACAGGAGAATATAATCCATTTGAATTTATTAAAACAAACATAATAGGTGCTCAAAATATTATAGACACATCATTAAAAAAAAATGTTTCAAAAGTTTTGGCCTTAAGCACTGATAAAGCGTCATCTCCAATAAATTTGTATGGAGCAACAAAACTTTGTTCAGATAAACTTTTTGTTTCAGCAAATAATTACTCAGGAAATAAAAAAATAATTTTTTCTGTAGTAAGGTATGGAAATGTAATGGGTAGTAGAGGTTCTGTAATAAAAAAATTCATTGATTTAAAAAATAAAAATAAACCTATTTTAATAACTGATAAAAGAATGACTAGATTTAATATTACACTCAATGAAAGTATAAAGTTTGTAGAAGATTGTTTTAAAAATATGCAAGGAGGAGAAATTTTTGTACCAAAAATAAAATCATATAAAATTTTAGACTTAAAAGAAGCAATTGCCCCTAAACAAAAATTTAAAATTATAGGTACTAGACAAGGAGAAAAAATACATGAGTCGTTGATTTCAGCATCTGAAGCAATAAACACTGTTGAGTACAAAAATTATTTTGCAATATTGGACAATTTTATTCTTAAAAACAAAAAAAACAAAAAATATACAAATGACTTAAAAAATAAAAAATGTAGGAAGCTAAATGAAAAATTTTCTTATGTAAGTAATGATAACATTTTTTTAAATATCAAAGAAATAAGATCTCTTATTGAAAAAAATTTATAAGTAATTTTAATAATGTATCAAAAAATCATTCTAGGCACTGCCCAGTTTGGTATGAAATATGGAATATCAAACAAAATCGGTAAAATTAAAACTAAAAATATATTCAAAATACTTAAATTTTTAAAAAAAAAGAAAATTAAGTTTCTAGATACAGCAAGTCAATACAAAACAAGTGAAAATGAAATAGGAAAATTTTATAAAAAAACTAATATTAAATTTAGTGTAATCACAAAATATATCTTGTCTGACAAAATCAGCATCAGAAAGCAATTAGATAAAACTTATAAAAATATTGGTTACTATCCAGATATTATTCTTGCACATAATTATAAAGATTATGTAAGTAAAAAGTATCAGTTGGAAATCAAAAAAATTAAAGAGCTCTACCCAATTAAAAATTTTGGTGTATCACTTTATAATCCAAATGAACTTTTTAAAGTGTTAAAGGTTTGCAAGCCTGACGTAATCCAAGTCCCATGCAATATTCTGGATAAAAGATTTTTGGATAAAAAAATTTTAAAAATTATAAAAAAAAATTCAATAAAAATTCATGCACGGTCAATTTTTTTACAGGGGTTACTCTTTAAGGATTTTAAATTTATAAGAAGAAAATTTAAAAACGTTAATAAAATTTTTAAAAGCCTACAAAATCAAGCATTAAAAGAAAAAATGAACATAGGTGATTTATCTTTGATATGGATATTTAAACAAAAAGAAATTGATAAAATAATTTTCGGTGTTGACTGTTTATTGCATTTACAAAACAACATAAAAACTATAAAAAAAAAATTATCGAAAGAAACTTTTGAAATTATTGAGCAAAATAAATTACATAACAATAAAATTATAAAACCTTATTTATGGAAAATAAAGTAGTAGCAATTATACAAGCAAGATTAACTTCAACAAGATTTCCAAATAAAATTATACAAGAACTTGATGGAAAAACATTAATTCAACATTTGTATAGCAGACTTAAAAAATCCAGTGAAATAGATGAAATAGTTTTAGCAGTACCAAACGATAAGTATAACAAAAAAATCAAAAATTATTTAAAAAATATTAAATACTATTTTGGAAGTGAGGAAGATGTATTAGATAGATATTATAAGGCAGCGAAAAAATATAGAGCTTCAACAATAGTTAGGATTTGTGGAGATTGTCCACTAGTAGACCCCAAAGTAGTTGATAATATAATTTCAAAATTTAAAAAGAAAAAAGTTGATTATGCATCAAATACAATAGAGCCAACGTTTCCAGATGGTTTAGATGTGGAAGTTTTCAGTTTTAAAACTTTAAAACAAGCATGGAGCAAAGCCAAATTATATTCAGAAAGAGAACATGTAACTCCATATATGTTAACAAATAATAAAATAAAAAAATACAATTATAAATTTAGAATTAACTTATCTAGTATTAGACTAACTATTGATGAAAAAGTTGATTATTTACTTTTAAAAAAACTTTACTCTAAATTCAAAAACAAAAAAAATTTTGGGATAGAAAATATTTATAATTTATTTAAAAAAAATAAAAAATTATTTCAGATTAACTCTCAAATAATTAGAAATGAGGGAAGCAAGATAGGAAAGGGTCAAAAACTTTGGAGAAGGGCGCAGAATGTAATACCAGGTGGTAATATGCTACTCTCTAAACGACCTGAGATGTATGCACCTAATCAATGGCCCTCATACTATCAAAGAGCCAAAGGTTGTTTTGTTTGGGATGTAGAAAATAAAAAATATATAGACCTTTCTTTGATGAGTGTTGGAACCAATATTTTAGGATATTCAAATAAACAAGTTGATAATGCAGTTATAAATGCAATTAAAAAAAGTAACATGTCATCATTAAATTGCTATGAAGAGATATACCTAAGTGAAAAATTAATTGATATGCATAAACATTTTGACATGGTCAGATATGCAAGAACTGGGGGAGAGGCAAATGCTATTGCAATAAGACTAGCAAGAGCTGCATCAGGAAGAGATAAAATAGCAATATGTGGTTATCATGGATGGCACGATTGGTACTTGTCTGCAAATTTAAACTCTAAAAATAATGAGGGAGTCTTAAAAGATCATTTATTACCAGGTTTATCTACTAGTGGAGTTCCAAAAAACTTAAAAAATACGATCTATCCATTTAAATTCAATGATTTTGAAACATTAACAAAAATATGTTCCCAGAATCAAATTGCAGCTATTAAAATGGAAATATTTAGAAATATACCACCAAAAAAAAACTTTTTAAAAAAAGTAAGAGAATTGGCAACCAAAAAAAATATTGTGCTTATATTCGATGAATGCACAAGTGGATTTAGAGAAAGTTATGGGGGTCTTCATTTAAAATATAAAATATTACCAGATGTATGTATTTTAGGAAAAGCCCTAGGTAATGGATTTCCCATAACGGCAGTACTAGGAAAAAAAGAGATAATGCAAAATGCGCAAACTTCATTTATTAGCAGCACTTTTTGGACCGAGAGATCAGGCTATGTTGCTGCCTTAAAAACCTTAGAAATAATGGAAAATATCAAATCATGGAGAATAATTTCTACGCAAGGTAAAAAATTAAAAAGAATGATTAAATCAATAGCTAGTAAAAATAAGCTTAATATTAATATAACTGGCCTCGAGTCATGCCCAAGTTATAGTTTAAAATCAGAAAATTGGATGAAGTATAAAACATTTATTACTCAGGAACTTTTAAATAAACAGATCTTAGGTGCAAATACTACTTATATTTCGATATCTCATAACGACACAATATTAAAAAAATATATAGAAAATCTCGATTGGATATTTGAGAATATTTATAAGTGTGAAAATAAAATTGATGATATTAATTCTTTATTAAAAGGTCCTGTTTGTCATGCTGGATTTAAAAGATTAAACTAATGAAAAAAAAAGTTGGAGCTATTATTGAAGCCAGAATGTCTTCATCAAGATTATATGGCAAAGTTTTGATGAAAGTAAATCGAAAACCTCTTCTTTTACATTTAATAGATAGAATAAAAAAAGCGAAAAAAATCGATAAAATAATTGTAGCAACTACTACTAATCCTAATGATCAAAAAATAGTTCAATTTTGTAAAAAAAACAGAATAAAATTTTTTAGAGGATCGGAAGATAATGTAATGGAAAGAGTGATGAAGGCTGGCAAATATTTTAATATTGATATTGTGGTTGGTATCACGGGTGACTGTCCTTTATTAGATCATAATTTAATTAGTTTGTGTTTAAATACATATTTAAATAATAAAGCTGATTATGTAAGTAACGCCAATTTAAGAAGTTATCCTGACGGAATGGACGTTCAGGTCTATTCAATAAATTCTTTAAAAAAATCTTATAGAATGACGAATAGTAAAGAAGATAGGGAACACGTTACATTGCATATAAGAAAAAATCCAAAGATTTTTAATATTATCAATATTGTTGCTCCTAACAGTTTGTTTTATCCAAAACTTGGATTAACTTTAGATTATTATAGAGATTATATTTTAATAAAAAAAATTATTGAGCACTTTAATAAAATAAAAAATACATATTTTACTTGTGAGGATATTATTAATCTTTATGAAAAAAATAATATGTTTTTTAATGTTAATAAAAATGTAAAGAGAAATGTTATCAAAATCTAAAATTAAAACTATTGTAATAGGTCTTGGAAATATAGGATTAGACTATGACTTGAATAATAATAATTCAATATTATCACATTCTAAATCTGTATTAAAATCAAAACATTTTGAACTTGTGGCAGCGATCGAAAAAAATAAAAAAAAAAGAGACATTTTTAAAAAAAAATATAAAAAACAAACTTTTGAAAAATTAGGAAGTTTTTTAAAAAAAAAAATTAAATTTGATTTAGCAATAATTTCTACCAACACCGCCGATCATTTCAAAACAGTAAAAAAACTTGACAAATATGATTATAAATATTGCCTACTAGAGAAACCAGGTGGAAAAAATTTTAATGAGCATAAAAAAATTATAAAAATTCTTAAAAATAAAAAAGTAAAATTAATTATAAATTATTTTAGAAATTATTTAAATCCCTATCAAAAGTTAAAAAAATCTTTAAATAAAAAAAATGTATGTTATTTTTTTTATAATAGGGGATTAATAAATAATTGTTCTCATCTTATATCTTTTTGTATAAAAAATTTTGGGAATGAAAAAAATATCAAAATTATAAATAAAGATAAAGAAAATCCATCATTTAGAATAAAATTTAAAAATGCTGATGCATTTTTTTTTAACATTGGGATTAAGAATTGTGGACAAAATAAACTTTTATTATTTAATTCCGATAGATACATAGAAAGTAAAGAAAGTTTCAATTCTTTTGTATCTATCCCCGCAACTTCAAGTGATTTAATAAAAAATACCTTTGATTATAATGAAAAAAAATCCCAAATAATCTTAAATAATGACAATAAAGCACAATTACATGTTTTAGATTATTTATATAAAATACGTAACTCAGATAAAAAATTTAATTATTATAATAAACTGAATTACAATACGTATAAACTCTTAGACAAGATTAGAAGAATAAATAATGAAAAAAACAATTAATTACTCATTTAAAAAATTTAATACCTATAACAATAAAGAATTGTCTGCTGCTAGCAAAGTAATTAAAAGTGGAATTTTATCTAAGTATCTAGCAGAAAAAGGAAGTGAATTTAATGGTGGTTACTATGTAAACAAATTTGAACAAATGCTCTCAGGCTATTTTAGAGTAAAGCATGCAATAACAGTTAACTCCTGGACATCTGGTTTAGTTTGTGCGGTTGGTGCACTTGATGTAAATCCTGGAGATGAAATAATAGTAACGCCGTGGAGTATGTGTGCTTCAGCAATTTGTATATTACATTGGAATTGTATACCTGTATTTGTAGATATTGAACACGATACATTTTGTATAGATCCTAGTAAAATTGAAAAAAAAATAAATAAAAAAACTAAAGCAATATTAGTTGCTGATATTTTTGGTCAATCGTCAGATATTCTAAAAATTTTAAAAATTGCAAAAAAACACAATTTAAAAGTTATTACCGACAGTGCTCAAGCACCTGGTTCAAAATTTGGAAAAAAATATACAGGCACGATAGCTGACATAGGTGGGTTCAGTTTAAACTATCATAAACATATACATACTGGAGAAGGAGGAATAATATTAACAAACAATGATAAGTTGGCAAGAAGAATGAGATTAATCAGAAATCATGCCGAGGTAACAATTGAAAAGAATGAAAATCTTTCCAATATGCTTGGACATAATTTTAGACTGGGAGAAATTGAAGCCTCTATGGGAATTGAACAATTAAAAAAGCTGAAAAATATTTTGAAGGATAAAATATCCCAGGCAAACTTACTTACAAATTATTTATCAAAGTTACCAGGTATAATAACGCCAGTGGTAAGAAAGAACTGTAGCCATGTATATTATGTATACGCAATTAAATTAAATTTTGAAATTATAAAATTTAAAAGAGAGTTTATTTTGGAAAAATTAGTTTCTGAGGGAGTCCAAGGATTATCTGGGGGTTACACTAATTTATCTGATTTAAATTTATTTAAGAAAAAAATAGCATACGGTAAAAAAAGTTTTCCATGGTCATTAAATAAAAAAAATTACGAATATTTATCTAGAGACTTAAAAGTTTGTGAAGAATTAGATAAAAAATCCTTAATTTCATTTGAAATGTGTTTATTTGACTTAAAACATAAAGATATAAGAAATATTTTTAAAGCTTTCAAAAAAGTATGGTCAGATCTAAAAATTATTTAAAAACAAAAAAAATACTAGTAGTTTGTCATGATGCCGGTGGAGCGGATGTTATAAGTTCATGGATTTTTGTAAATAAACTAAAAAATTTTAATTATTATATAAAAGGTCCATCAATTAAAATTTTTAAAGATAAATTAAAAAAAATTAAAGTATTAAATAAAATAAAATTAAGTAGTTACGATCTAATTATTACAGGTACTAGCTTAATAAATAATTTAGAGCTTAAAATTATTAAAAAAGCTAAGAGATTAAAAATACCCACTTATACTTTTCTAGATCACTGGGTAAATTATAAAAAAAGATTTTTAAGAGATGGAAAGTTAGTTTTGCCTAATCAAATTATTGTATTAGATAAGTACGCTCAAGTTTTAGCGAAAAAAAAATTTAAAAATCTTAAAATTAATCTTATAAACGACTGCAGAAAAACTTTTTTTAAGAAAAAGTATAAAATAAATAATATTAAAGAAATGAAAAATACTTTCTTATATTTTTCTTCTAATTATAATTTAATAAATAAAAATAGAGACGAAAATATACTTAAGAAATTCATTAAATTTTTAAAAATTTCGAAATTTAAAAATTATAAAATTTACATTAAAACTCACCCCTCAGAATTTCAAAATAAGTATGTACGCTTTTTTGATAATAAAACGATATTTAAAGACAAATCAAAAAATATTATAGAAAGTATATCTAAATATTCATCATTTTTTGGCTCAGATTCAATGGCTTTGGTATATGCGAAATATGCTAATAAAAAAGTTTACAATATAAAAATAAAAAAAAAAAATGATATTCCAAATACTTTTTTTTAATAATAAAATAAAAATTGCTTTAAAAAACCTAAATAATGACTAAAAAACAATATGAAAATATATATTTGTTAAATCATGGAATTAGAAAAAATTAAAAACTCTTTTGATAAAGATGGTTACATATGGATCAAAAATTTTTTTAATAATGACGAAGTTGATACATTTTTAAAAGCTTTTAAGGATGAAGATTGGATTAAAAAATCTAAACTTCCCAACTCTCCTGAAATCTCTTCGCACAAGGATTTACAAAATTTACTTAAACATAAAAAACTTCTTGAGATATTAAAGTTATTAACGAATAACAATCTAACTTATTTTGGAACCGGATCCATTTTAGGTAACAATGAGGAAAATTCGATAACATGGAGAAGGCTACATGTTGACACCAGAGGAAACCCAGAGAATCCATATGGAAGAACTTATTATGATCCAAGTAAAAAAACTTGGCCAGTTATTAATGTATTTATTTATTTAGAGGATTTTGAAAATTTCAGCGGTTGTCTTAAAGTTGTTGATGGAAGTCATAAAAAATTTTTACCAACATTAGGAAATTATCTTAAGGTATTTTTTAATGTAAAGAAAAAGACAAAATTTGATGGGAAGTACTCATTATCTAGCATACCTTTTTTCAATTTGTTTAAAATGAAAAATATTAAATCAAAACCTGGAGATTTGTTTATATTTAATCATGCATTACACCATTCGCCAAACTCTATGATATTAAAAAAATTTCCAAATGTAGTTCTGCCTGTATTATTTGAAAATATACTTGAAAGAATTGTTCCAAAAATATTTAAACCCAAAAGTAAAGTAAGAAAAATGATTTCAATTCACTATGGCGTTCAATCGGATGAATTAGAGAGATATAATATAAGTAGAAAACAATACCTTAATGAGGCTTTTATAAAAGATAGCAAATTTTTTAATGACGAAAACTATAGAGATGAGTTGAATAAACTCGGATTGAAATCAAACATTAACTTAAAAAAATATATTTTAGATTCAGCTGAATAATTATCTAAAGACGTTTTTAAGTGTCCATTCATCAAAATGTTTTGATAAAAACTCACTTGCCTCTACACTCAAATTATCATTGTCTTTATAAAACAAAAAATCTTTTTTTTTGTCGTAAATTTTACACTGCAAGTCTGAGCATAGAAATTTGTTTGGATTAAATACAAAAACGTTTTCTCTATCCTGGGCAATATCATTATAAATTCTTTGCATCTTTTTTTGATATTTAATACCTTTATCTAAGTTAATTTCACAATTTTTATCTAAAATAACACATGACGCAGGACCAAATTCAAAGACAGATGTAGGTTCAATGAATATAATATTAATTTTTTTATCAAATTTATTTATATAAGTTTCCATTACATTTTCATAATTATCTAAATTCATATTTTTATTTTTTTCTGTAAAAAAAACTTTATTTACTAGAACTACTTCATTAAAATTTTCTGAAAGTTCATTTATTTTTTTAATCGCCGTATCGTGATATTTCTTTCTTACTTTTTCTCTTTTATTACATTTATCGGATATTAAACATTCTTCACTAAGGGTAGATAATGCAACATCCCCAACAAACAATAGATTTTCGATAATGCTAGACTTATCAACCATTGGAGTAAAATGCTGAGCATGGCAGTCTCCATGAAGAACAAATAATATATTTTGATTTTTTATTTTGGAGCAAATTTCCTTAAATTCAAAACTTTTTTCATCAAATTTATCGTTATCTATAAAGCAAAACTCTGAAATATCGTTTTCATTTAAAAAATAATTTGGTTCAACTCTATTTCCTAAATTGAACTCTTTATTTACATAGTTCAAGCTTTGCGTTTTCCAGAACAAATCACTTACAAAGTCTCCAACTAAATTCTTAGACTTAACTGGTCCATAGAAATAAATTATCAATAAAAAACAAGCTATTAATGCCGGTACTGCTTTTAAAAAAATTTTTATTGGATTATCAAACTCTTTATTTTTTCTTACAGGAATTTCGACGTAATTATAAGAAAAATGAGATATTAAAAAAGTTACAATTAGTGATAAAACTATAAAATATTCATTTTGAAAGTAAATATTTGCAAAGTAAATAACAGGTAAATGCCATAAATATAAAGAATAAGAAATCTTTCCTACATAAACAATTAATTTATTTTCTAAAAAATAGTTAAAGACAAAATTTTCATTTTTCTTTCTTAAAAGAAATAAAAAGGTCAAAAATACTGTTATAAAAGTTTTGATTTGATAGCTTAAAAAACTTAAATCATAAAAATAAATAAATAATAGAATTGGGATATAAAAAAATATAAATACATCGCTAATTTTATTTTTATTTTCATTATATAAAAAAAAGGCTAGACAACCCAAAATAAGCTCCCAAAATCTGATAATTGGAGAGTAGAAATTTGAAAGAATAGAATTATCGAAAAAAAATAAATATAACGACAGTATAATAACTAGACTAAATATAAAATATATTTTTGTATATTTTTTATTGTTATTAAATATTTTGAAGAATAAAAATAGTAAAAAAGGATAAATAAAATAAAATTGTTCTTCAACACCAAGCGACCATGTATGAGTGAAAGGGTTATTTTCTTGATTTAAAAAGTAATCATCACTTTTGTAAATCAAAAAAATATTTGAAATACCAAATATAGCGAATAAACCAGTTTTTATATAAAGATGATAGTTATTTAAATTTATTACACCAAAAAAAGTTAATATTAAACTTGATAAAATAATCATTAATATTAATGCTGGATATATTCTTTTAAATCTTCTCAGAAAAAAATTAATAATTCTAATTGTTCCAAATTTAGCTCTTTCCCCAATTAATGATTTAGTAATTACAAATCCCGATATTACAAAAAAAATATCTACTCCAAGGTAACCATTTGGAGCTATTTCATTGGTCAAATGGTAAATTATTACAGGTAATACTGCATAGGCTCTTAATCCATCAATTTCTTTTTGATATTCAAATTTCATTAATTTAAAATAATTTTTATTTTAAGAGTTAATAATTTTTTTAACGATATTAATTTTGAGAAAAAAGTCATTTCTTTAAAGTATTTTTTATTAAAAGCATTCACACCCTTTAAAATCAAATAATGGTTTTTAGTCCATTGATTTTCGTGGCTTGTCCAATTTACTAGGCTTTTTTTTAAAACAGAATATTTTATTTTTCTTTTTATACATTTAATAAGTATTTCTTTGTCAGCACTTCCGTGTATATTTATGTCAAACATTTTTATTTTATTAAAAGTCGTATTTTCTATAATTATATTTGAACATAAAATTCCAGGGTTCCATCTAAACAATGTTTCAACTTTTATATTTGTTGGAATATTAAATTTGTATATTTTTTTACAAAATTTATCTACGACATTATATTCACATATATTTAATTTAGAATTGCTGTCATTTAATTTTTTTAAAGCCTCAGAAATATAATGTTTACTCCAAAAATCGTCATCATCTAAAAATGCAATAAATTTAGATTTAGAAAATTTTGCTGCATAATTTCTAGCACCCAAAGCGCCACCTTTTGAATTAAATCTTAAATAATGAATATTTAAATTAAATGATGATTTTGCTTTATCAAAAATAAACTTATTTATTCCAAAAGGATGATTATCTACAATAAACACTTCTTTTGGCTTAATTATTTGTTTTTCTACACTTTTTAAAGCTCTTAAAAGAAAACTTGGACGATTATAAGTAGGTATAATTACCGAATATGTAGCCTTGGTCAAATAATTATTCTCCTATCAAAAAACTTCGATATACTTTCATCATGTGATACAGCAATTATAGTTTTATCAGAATAATCTTTTAGTTTTTCCAGTATTGAAATTGTATTATTTTGATCTAAGTTTGATGTAAACTCATCTAATAGCAAAATATCTCTATTTTTATAAAAGGCTCTTGCAAGAGCAATCCTTTGAGCTTCTCCGCCAGAAATCTTTTTATTATGCTCACCAATTTTCCTTTCCGATATAATATTTTTTTCAGTTTCTAACATATCCTCTAAATTTGATAGCTTGATTGCATGATTAAATTTATCAACTTTAAACTCATTATTATCTTCATAAATAGTAATATTGTTCTTAATGGTATCATCAAAGAGAATTGTTTTTTGATCTACCCATGCAATTTTATTTTGCCAAGAATCTAAATTTGATAATATATTTTTACCATCAGTAAAAATTTTTCCTTCAGCTGGATTGATCAAACCAGCCAACATTAGTAGAAGAGAGGTTTTTCCAGAACCACTTTTTCCAACGATTAATACTTTTTCGTTTTTTTTAATATTTAAATTTAAGCTTTCTTTATATAATAACTTACCTTCATATTTTAAATTAATATTTTCTAATTTTAATTCTCTTTCAAATTTAATTTTAGATGTTGTATCGTTGGTTAAGCTATTTTTTTCAACCAAATTTATATCATTAAAAATAATATCTATTACAGGGCTTCCATATTTTAAAGATTGAAATCCATTAATTACTTTAAGATAACTTGGCAAAATTTTATATATTGATATTGAAAATAAAGTTAAAGTAAAAATTATTTCTTCCAAATTTTTATTTTGATACTCCATCATAATATATAAGTAAACGAGGATAAGAAAAAAACCGCAAAACTCTAGTAAATGTCTAGGAATTTCAGCTATAAAATAGTTTACGACATTAATATTAGATAATCTAAAATTATCACTGTAGTTTTTTTTTATAAAATAATTAGATCTTTTGTAAACTATGATTTCTTTAATCATAGAAAAAGCTTCCACAAGATTTTTTATTATCTTGCTCTCAGTTTCCAGCCTTTTTTTTGACCATCGTTTAAGATAGTTTTTTATCAAAAGATAATATAATGTTACCAATGTAGAAAATATTAAAACCAAAGATATTGTTTCTAGAGGTTTAATATAAATTAATGATGAAAATATAAAAAAAATTATTAAAAACTCTAATACAATCTGGGCTGGAACCTGCAAAGCTACAAATCTGAAATTTCCAACTTCCGTGTTAATATTTCGAATTAGGTCGGACTGGTCATTTTTCAAAAAAAAACTATAGTTTTGTTTGAAATATTTTTTATACAATCTATCCCTTAACTTTACTTCGTATAAGAAAAGAAATCTATTTTTTACCCAAAAGAAAAAGATAAGTATTATTGCTTTAAAAGATAAAATAACAAGTGCAACAACTACAAATATAAAAACCACATAAGAATAATCTTTCCCTAAAAAAAATTTTTCTAGATATGGATAATTTTCTAAAATTCTAAAAATTTTATCTTCATTTAGTATTATATTTGCCAGTGCAACAAATGAACCTACATTTAATAGTTCAATAAAGGTTGTAAGTAAAATAATAACAAATAAAAACACCAAATTTTTTTTATCTTTGATATCTAATATTTTCAGAATTTTATAGAAGTTGTTCATTTTGAAATATATAAATTTAATAAATCTAAAATATAATTATTCAATAAATTTGTTCAAATAGTGAAAAATATAGTTAAAAGTTAAATAATATATTAAATATTTCAATATAAACTATTTTAGAATTAATATAAAAAAAAATATGAAAAAATTAAAACTGCTATTTTTAATAGATCCTCAAAATAATTGGATTGAGAAATTTGTTAAAAATTACAAATTTAAAATTAAAAGAAAATTCTCAATAAAAATTAGCAAAAGTAAAAAGTTGGCTTCGAAAGCTGACCTTATTTTTTTAATGAATTATACAAGAAAAGTAAGTCCAACATTTTTAATTAAAAATCCTAAAACCTTTTTAGTGCATGAAAGTGACCTACCTAAAGACAAAGGATTTGCACCAGTTGCAAACCAGGTGCTAAAAGGTTCTAACAATATAAAGATGTCATTAATTAAAGTTTCCAAAAAAGTTGATTGTGGAGACATATATAAAAAAAAAACATTTAAATTAAATGGAAACGAGCTTTCAGATGAAATAAGAAGAAAACAAGCAATTTCAAAATTGAAATTTATTGAAGAATTCTTGCTTGAATATCCAAATGTTAATTTTAAAAAGCAGACAAAAGGAGGAAATTTTAATAAAAGATTACGTCCTAAAGACTCTGAGCTAAAAATAAATTATACTTTAAAAAAACTATTCAATAAGTTAAGGATAGTTGATAATAATAATTATCCAGCTTTTTTTAAATACAAGAAAAAAAAATTTATTTTAAAGATATATACGTCTCAAAATGATTAATATTTCAGAACCTCACGTTGATAGTCAAGAACTTAACAATTTAAAAAAAATATTTAAATCAAAAAATTTTACAGATGCATATTTTCAAAGCAAAGCGGAAACAAATATTTCTAATATTATTAAAAGAAAAGTTTTTTTAACACAAAGCTGCAGTAGCGCTTTAGAAATCGCCTCAATATTGTTAGATCTAAAAAAAAATGATGAAGTGCTAGTGCCATCATATACTTTTACCTCAACTGCGAATGCAATAATAATGAGAAATGCAAAACCTATTTTTGTAGAAATTGAAAAAAATAACTTGTGTATCGATTTAAATGATCTTGAAAAAAAAATCACAAAAAAAACTAAAGCCATTTATGTTGTTCATTATGGAGGAAATTGTTGCGATTTAAATAGATTGTTAAAAATAAAAAGGAAATATAATTTGTATTTAGTAGAAGATGCCGCGCATGCTTTTTTAGCAAAATATAAAAATAAATTTTTAGGAACTTTCGGTGATATTAGCACCTTTAGTTTTCATGAAACAAAAAACCTTAATGGCGGCCAATGTGGTGCTTTAGTCATTAATAACAAAAAATTTTTAAATAAAATAGATATTATTTTAGATAAAGGAACAGATAGAAAAAGATTTGTAAATAAAAAAAAAAGATTTTT
>CEUZ01290484.1_pt1 | contig 28512 bp, 31 predicted proteins | sample 361511 | NCBI WGS metagenome assembly CEUZ01 (sample SAMEA2622822, study PRJEB7988) | marine metagenome | biome: marine biome (ENVO:00000447); feature: surface water layer (ENVO:00002042); material: "saline water (ENVO:00002010), including plankton (ENVO:xxxxxxxx)" | depth 5 m | reverse complement strand
TACCAAGTAATCTATCTGAAGTTCTAAAAAACTTATCAAATAAATAATTAAAGACTTACTTCATTTAATTCAAATAGCTGAACACTCTCTATACATTCGTCCCAAACTGGTTTTGCAACTTCGTTATTACCTGTGACAAAATCTATCATTCCTTGCTCATTATGAACGTGTACTTTAAACATTACATAAACAATTATCTATACACCCTCTATTTTTCTTGTTCTAACTCCCACTCCCTAACCTCTTCAGTCGTTATCAACTTACATTGACCATCATATCCACCCACTAATCCATATGTTGTAGAATAAGAAGAGGTAAAGTAGTTGGTGTTCTTATCTATGTTAACTGTGTGAATTGAATAGTCATTGTCTGGTTGATACATATGTATGACATCTTTATTTGACATAATAATGGTGTAATCTTTTAACGATTTGTGAAAAGGGGGAGGAAGTCCTTCAAAACCATTTATTTCATAAAATTGAGTTCCCCATTCTCTACGAAACAAAATTAGAGTAAATTGATATTCTCTGAGTTCTTCATCTTCTGATTTGAAACTCTCATTACTCATTCCAAAGTAACAATGATAACCCTCAGAATAACTGTTGGTGGAAAATAACAATAGAATTAAAATTAGTGATAGTTTTTTCATAATTTAAGGTTAATTCAGATTACAAAGTAGTGCTCAAAAATAATGTATACGATTACACCAATTGCACATACACTATATATAAACATACTTCCAACAATATCACCGCCATATAAAGTACCTAAGAACCACCAAATAACGGCTCCTATTGGGAAAAACAAAACTGCTGAATATAATTCTCTTTTGAAGGATTTGAAATTCTTGAAAATTGTATATCTGAATATTCCAGCGCATACATAAATTGATACAGCAAGAAAGGTTATTATTATGGCACTAGTTCTTCTATCACCCATGTGTAATTCCTCCCAATATTAAAATGAATAGTCTTTAACCGATATTACATCGTATTAACTATAAATGATTTGTTTTTATTTGAAAATGAATTTGTAGAATATATGTCGAGAGCTTACAAAAATTGACATAAATAAGGATTTGTTAGAGCTTCTGGGTTATGCTAGAATCAGCTTTAGTAATGAGTGCATATAGGTATAAAGCGTTGGCGAACCTTAATCTTGGCAATAGATTTATACCATGGATGATGGTGAGGACGACAGGATTTGAACCTGTGACCCCCAGATTAGGAATCTGGTGCTCTATCCAACTGAGCTACGCCCCCACACGTTGAGTAAGATGCATCATAGACCACAATTAATCAATCATAATCTGGATTATACCTTTTAAAGAATGGCACTTATTATTTATTACAAAAATAAGTACATAATTTGATCATTTTAATGAAGTATGCCTAAAATTTAATCAAAAAAGATGGATATAAAAAATGTTAAATTTAAATTATTATAATTAATCATTTATTTTCATAAACTTATCCTGTAGTAGGATTTTTGGCATGTTTCTTGCATATTATAAGTTAACTAAGATTAATGATCTTTCATTGTGACTGGAACGTTATTCTTATTATGTTTATTTTATAATATTAAAATTATTTAAGGGAGAACTAAAAATGTCAATTATAGAAAAATTAGGTAATGCGATTGATCAAAAAGATGAAAGTGCAATGGATAAGTTACTTCATGATGATTATAAATTTACAATGCATGCGTCAGGAAATGTATTAACAAAAGTAGATGTAATTGGATGGGCTATGAGCGACGACATAACTAGAGAGAGAGTTAGAGTTTTATATGAGAATGATGAGATTGGAGTTGAGCATGCCTTTGTTACTTTTAGTGATGGTAATCAGCAGGCAGTAATGGGTTTTTATAAATTTAAAGATGGACAGGTTATAGAGTTTGAAACTGGCGCTACCAATATTCCAAATGAGTAATTTACTATAAAGAACTAGTTATGAAGATTAAAAAAGGCGATAAAATAGAGGAAATTTCTCTCCCAAGACATGATGGGTCAATCTTTAATTTATCAGAAACTCTTGGCAAAAGAGTTCTACTGACATTTTATAGAATTGCTGGATGTTCTTTTTGCAATTTAAGATTGCATGAGTTTAATAATCGATTTAGTGAATTTGGAGATAACTTTACTCACGTTGGAATTTTTCATTCACCTGTAAATAATTTAAACTCTTATATGAAAAAGCATGGATCTCTTAAATTTATTATATTAGCGGATGAGCAATTTGAGTATTTTGACAAGTATGAAGTCGAGCGATCATATTTAAAAGTTTTTTCTGCAATGCTCTTTAAAGCACATAAAATTTTTCCTGCTATGATTAAGGGTTTCATACCATTATCAATTAAGGGCCACTTTGATATTTCTGTTACAGACGTTCTAATTAATGAAGAAGGTATTGTTGAAGATGTTTTTTATGCGAAAAAAGACGTCGCAGATCACTATCCATTCGATGTAATTAAAGAATTTTCATTGAGATAATCATTATAACAATAACAATGCACATCTTATTAGTTTTTTAATACATACTTATATTTTATTAGGATTTGCATCATGTAATTTTTCGTATTAAATTATATAGATTATAATTATTCTAAAAATGATTAATTAATAATCTTGAATAAAAGGTATTAAAAATGGAATATGAATCTCCTGTAACTGTAGATGATGCATTAGCAATTATGCAAAAAACAAAAGGTAATATTCAGCTATTAGCTGGTGGGACTGACTTGTTAGTTCAAATGCAATCTCAAACTGTGGATCCAGAGATTATTTTGGATGTAAAAAATATCAAAGAAATGACTGAGATTAAGAAGGTCGATAATAAGTTTATGATAGGGGCCGCAGTTTCAGGAATGGAAATAATAGATCACAAAGATTTTTCTGAGACATGGCCTGGAGTTGTTGACGGGGTAAAATTAATTGGCTCCATTCAAATAAAAGGTAGAGCGAGTATGGGCGGTAATTTATGTAATGCATCACCAGCCGCTGATAGTATACCTGCTATGATCTCATCTGATGCAAATGCTTACATTGTTGGCCCTAATGGAAGTAGAGAAGTTCCCGTTGAAGATTTCATCACAGGACCAGGTAAGAATTCATTGCAGACTAATGAGATATTATTAGCAATTAAATTTCCCGAAAAAAGATTAAACTCTAGCGGAGCTTATTTGAGATTTACTCCAAGAACGGAAATGGATATAGCTGTTGCAGGTGTAGGGGTGAATGTTGCGTTAGGTTCTTCAGGCAATATCGAATCTGCAAAAATAGCAATTGGGGCAGTTGCAGAGAAGGCCCTTCTTGTTGAGGACGCTGCAAGAGAGCTGATTGGTAAGAGTCCAAGTGATGAGGTGATGGAAGCTTACATTAACCAGGTTCGTATAGCTGCACGACCTATTGATGACAAAAGGGGAACTGTAGATTTTAGAAAACAAGTTATTGGAGTATTGGCGCATAGAGCTCTAAAGATTGCGTTAGAGAGGATAAGAAATGGCTAAAAAACATATTCAAACAAATATAAATGGTGACACTTGTGATTTCCTGTGTGAGCCAAACGAAACATTGCTCTCAGTAATTAGGGGTCAGCTGAGTCTTACTGGAACAAAAGAAGGTTGTAGCACAGGTGATTGTGGTGCTTGTTCAATTATGCTAGATGGGCAACTTGTTTGCTCGTGCCTAACGCTGGCTGTAGAAGCAGAAGGTAAAAAAATAGATACAATTGAAGGTATGTCAGTAGATGGTGACTTACATGTATTACAAAAGAAATTTATTGAACATGCTGCTTTACAATGTGGCATTTGTACTCCTGGTTTCCTGATAGCCTCAAAGGCATTACTAGAAAGGAATCCAAATCCTACAGAGACAGAAGTAAGATATTGGCTGGCAGGGAATCTCTGTCGGTGTACTGGCTATCATAAGATTGTAGAAGCAGTTCTTGATGCAGCTGCTGAAATGAGGAGGTAGGTATGTCTGATTTTGTAGCATATGAAGAAAAAAATTTAAAAACAATCGGCTCAAGACCATTAAGACCCGATGGCGTGGACAAAGTAACAGGCAGGGCACGATATGGAGCTGACATTAACTTAGCAGGTCAACTTTATGGAGCTGTTTATAGGAGTCCATATCCCCACGCCAAGATTAAATCAATAGATGTATCTTCCGCCAAGGCATTGGCTGGGGTTAAAGCAGTTATAACCCGTGATGATTTTGAGGATATGCCATCCCAAATCATTCCTGTTGGAGAATTAGCAGCTAATTTTAGGGATATTACAAGGAATGTAATGGCACGCGAGAAAGCTCTTTACGATGGCCATCCAATTGTAGCCGTTGCAGCAACTACAGAGTTAATCGCTAAAGAAGCGCTAAAGTATATTAAGGTTGAATTCGAGGTGTTGCCCCATGTTATAGATGCAGTGGAGGCCATGGCACCTGACGCACCTATCCTTCATGATGACCAATATACTCAATCAGAGATAAGAGTATTAGGTTCTGACTCTATAAAAGAAGCGCCTTCTAAAAAGCCATCAAATATTGCTAAGAAATTGACGTTTATAAAAGGGAATATTGATCAGGCCTTTAGTAAAGCGCATTTAATTGTCGAAAAAGAATTTACAACAAAACCTGTGCACCAAGGCTATATTGAACCTCATGCCTCTGTCGCTTCTTATACAGAAGATGGGCAGGTTGAAGTCTATACGTGCACACAAGGACATTTTACAATAAGAGCGCAATGCGCCAAACTGCTTGGTATGGAAGTCTCGAAGATTAAGGTTATTCCAACTGAACTGGGGGGTGGTTTTGGAGGTAAGAATAATGTTTACTTAGAGCCTTTGGCGATTATCCTTTCAAAGAAGTCCCGAAGGCCAGTTAAGATGGTAATGTCTCGAAATGAAGTATTTAGAGCGAGTGGACCGAGTCCAGCCGGTAGAACAAGGGTAAAGATTGGCGTAGATGAAGATGGTAATATTATTGCGGCAGAAGCTCAAATTGATATGCAGTCAGGAGCATTTTCGGGATGTCCGCTTGCTCAAACTACAATTACTTGTTTCACAAGGTATGATATAGAGAACGTTAAGGTTATTGGTCATGATATTACAACAAATCGTCCAAAAGTTGCTGCCTACAGAGCACCTGGTGCTCCAGTCTCCGCTTTTGGGGTAGAAAGTGTTATTGATGAGCTTGCAAAGAAATTAGCTATTGATCCAATAGATATTAGATTAAAGAATGCTGCAAAAGAGGGTACAAAAACTTATTATGGAGTCACATTCCCCCAGATAGGTTTTGAAGAGACCTTACAAAAAGCAAAAGCTCATAAAAATTATAATATACCTTTGAAAGAAAATCAGGGAAGGGGAATTGCCACTGGTTTTTGGATGAATATAGGAATGGATACAACTTCCTCATTAAATATAAATGATGACGGGACCATTGCGGTCACTGTTGGTACCATTGATGTGGCAGGTGGATCTAGAGCCTCACTTGCTATGATGGTTGCTGAAGAATTTGGTATTGATTCAGATAAGGTTAGGGTAACAACGGGGGATACCTCTCAGTTAGGCTTTAACTTTGTTACAGCAGGAAGTAGAGGGACTTTTGCGGGAGGGATAGTTTCAGTTTTAGCGGCAAGAAATGCAATTGAAGAGTGTAAGGTCCGTGCTGCTAAGATATGGAATGTCCGTCCAGATGAGATTGTGTGGGAGGATGGTTATGCAAGACCTGCTAGTTCAAACGTAGGCCCTTTTGATCCACTTTCATTGAGTGATATAGCAAAGAATGCAACTAAAACTGGTGGTCCAATAGCTGGTCATTGTGAAAAAAATGTTCAAGGGGCCGGTCCTTCTTTTGGAACTCAAATTGTTGATGTTGAGGTTGATAGAGATACGGGGAGCGTAAAGATCTTGAGGCATACTATTGTGCAGGATGCCGGCAAGGCGATCCATCCAGCATATGTAGAAGGTCAATATCAAGGCGGCGCTGTACAAGGAATTGGATGGGCATTAAATGAAGAATATATATATGGTGAAGATGGAAAGCTTCAAAATCCCGGATTCTTGGACTATAGAGTTCCTGTTGCTTCGGACGTGCCTTTTATAGATGTTGAAATAGTTGAAGTGCCAAACCCTTATCACCCTTATGGAGTGAGAGGAATTGGAGAAGTTCCAATCATACCTCCTACTGCGGCAATTGCAAATGCAATTCACGATGCTATAGGAATACGCTTTGCTTCTCTTCCAATGTCACCTCCAAAATTATTAAAAGAGATATCAAAAAATAAATAATATCTTAAGGTTGAGCTAATTTTTTAAGATGAATAATTTCAGAATCGACAACCTCCAATATTGTAATTGGTCAAGGCAAATATTTGATATAAATCAAGAGGCAAAATTAGACGCCATTCATGTTACAATAGCTTATCATGAGGATTTTGAGGAAGTTAAAAAAAATATAAGTGACTGGGAGAGGCATCCTAAAAAAATTTTCAAAATAAAGAGAGATAATAGACATGATGAACTTTGCCCAATTTATTGTGGCGTAGCTTTCTTAGACCAGATTCAAGAAATAGAACTTTTAAGAAAAATTACTTTTTATAATCTTAGTTATCCAATCTTGATATTAGCATTTATAAGTAAAGCTTCAGAAGTTCTAGGAAAAAAAATCTTAGTCCAATTTGCTAATTCTAGTTTTCTTATGAATTTTAATAAATCTATTTTAGTAAAGAATTTAGACAGTCAAGTCATTTCTTCAGCCTCAGAAATAAGTATTGAGATTTTGGATAATGAAGATTCCTTTTGTAATTATGAATGGCAGGAGCTTTATAAACTTTCTGAAAAAACTTTTGTTGAAGAGTCAGATATCTTAAAAGAGAAAGGTGCAGGAGCAGGCTTATTAGATAACGATTAAAAGATTTTTTCTATAAATTTCTTATCAATATCTAGATACAATTGTCTGATTTAAATAATTTATTTAAATTAATTATTTCTTTGCATAACCAAAAAAAAATCAAATAAATATCGTAAAGTTGTTATCATATGATTATGACTGATTTAAGGAAAGAAGTAATAGCTGTATGCGCTAATAGTTCGCACAATTTTTCAAAAACTATGCAAACAGAGATCAAATTAATTACAATGCAGGGTATCGAAGGTGATGCGCACTGTGGCAAGTATGTCAAGCATCAATCCAGAGTAAAAAAAAATCCAAAGCAAATTAATTTAAGGCAAGTACACCTTATGCAAAAAGAATTATTTGATGAGCTTTTAATAGAGGGTTTTGAAATTAAACCTGGGAATCTTGGAGAGAATATAACTACATCAGGAATAGATCTAATTAATTTACCAAAATATACTATTCTAAATATTGGGACTCAGGTACAACTTGAGGTAACCGGCTTAAGAGACCCATGTTGGCAAATAGATTCCTATAACAAAGGTTTGCTAAAAAAGGTTGTTTCTAAAGATCAGGATGGCAATATAATTAGAAAAACAGGTATAATGACAATGGTTAAAAGTGGTGGCATTGTTAAGAAAGGTGATAACATCGAAATGATAATGCCAGAAGAGCCGCATTATAAATTAGAGGTAGTTTGAGATATATTTATTCCCAGTGCAATGATTCATTGATAAACAAATCTTCAATATTAGGCTTTTGATCAATTAGTTCTTGTTCTGATAAATAATTTATTAATTTACCCACATTCTTACGATTAGATTGGTTTAGTCCATAAGGGTATGGATCGTTGTTAAATAATTGCATTGTTTCTCTCCAATTTGACTCCGCCCAAGGTAAAAATGTTGAGCCTAATTTCCGTTCCAATGCTCTTTGCTTACTTTTTGTATATGCGTTAAATAATGCATGGCCAATATTTGGATGTTTGGAATAAGTTTGTTTGTGAATTACAACACAATGGTTGATAGGATAGATGCCACTGCGATTGAAGTAATTTTTTTCTATTTCAATTACATTATTAAGCATTGGCTTCAATTTTCTATTATTTATAGGTCTTTTTAGATCTTGAGGTCTAGGCGCAACATAGACATCTAATTCCCCACTTATTAGAAGTTCTTCTGGGTCTTCATCAATAAGACTAATATCAACACTTGCAGGGGCCTCAAATCTTTGTAACTTATTTGCAAACCACTTTATTTCGCTCCAATGTACCTTGTATTCATCAAACAGGATACCTCTTAACCAAACCGCAGCGGTTTGCGAATAGTCTTTAATCCCGACCTTAGCGTTTTTTAATTCTGATGGATTAGAAATTTTACTATCACTTCTTACCCACATTATACCATGACGAAATCCTCTGTTTATAAAAATTGGGATAGCAACCATATCGCAGATCGATCTATCCCTCATCATGGCATAATTAGATAGTGAAAATTCAGAAACCTCGAAGATCTGGTGATTGAGAATTTTCTTATATATTTCTTGAAGATGAGAGGGATGGTATTTGAACTTATAATCTTCGCATTTCCCTGAAATATCTAGAGTAAACTCGTAATCGCCGCCAAGTATATTAATTGTTTTATTATTCATTTTTATTAGCATTTTTATAACTAAGAACTATATATTTAATATAGTTCATTTATAATATTTGTCAGAATAAATTAATCAGTAAATCCATTATGAATCTTATTAAAGAGAAATATTTAAATAAAATTGATTGGTACTGCAGATCTACTTGGGTAAAATCTAGTAAGAATACTTTATGGTGCTTACTGGGATGTTCAATTGGTGACCTGGGTACAATTGCATATTTTCAATACAATAATATTGACTGGCCAGTAATCTCAATAATGCTATTGGCTATATTCAATGGCATTATTACATCAGTTATACTTGAGACGCTTATTTTGCTTAAACAAATGAGCGCACCCCAAGCGTTTAAGACTGCAATTGGTATGTCATTAATTTCAATGATAAGTATGGAAGTTGCTATGAATATTACAGATGTATTAATTACTGGGGGGGCTTATCTTACTTTGTGGGTTATACCTCTAATGCTTTTGGCAGGATTTATTGTTGCGCTTCCATATAATTATTATAGGTTGAAACTATTTGGTTTAAGCTGTCATTAATTTAATTATCTTAAAAAATCAAACTGGATTTACCTCTGGCAATAGAGTTGCCTTATTGTTTTTTTTATTTTTGGACAATTGTTCTTCGATACTTGTGATTGCTTCTAATTCTTTTATTCCTTTTGCTCGTGATACTTCTTTTGCCAATCTATCTAGTGCAGATTCATACAATTGCCTTTCTGAATAGGATTGTTCTGATTGTTCTGGATTTCTATGTAAATCTCTCACAACCTCAGAGAGTGCTATTATATCACCAGAGTTAATCTTTGTTTCATACTCTTGGGCCCTTCTACTCCACATAGTTTTTTTAATTTTTGCATTACTTTTTAAAATTACAAATGCTTCATCTATTAAACTACCATCTGATATTGGCCTCATACCGGTCGATTCTGCTTTATTAATCGGAACACTAAGCGTCATCTTATCTTCTTCAAAATAAATAATATATAATTCCAACTTCATACCAGCAATCTCTTTTACAGATATATCAGTAATCTTTCCGACGCCATGTGATGGATATACAACATATTCGTTTAGTTTATATTTTTTATTATTTTTTGAGTTTGTCATCTTGAAAAATTCCTATTCCTATATTTCATTTAATCACCAGTACCGGGTTTCTCAGAAAAATATTCGTTGAGCTTATTATCTTTATCTTTAAAATTATCGGCATCAGATGATGGTTCTTTTTTCATCGTTATATTCGGCCAGATTGCAGAATATTTTCTATTAAGTTCGAGATATTCTTCCATCCCAGGTTCTGTATCTGGAAGGATGGCTTCAACAGGGCACTCAGGCTCACAAACACCACAATCTATGCATTCATCTGGATTAATAACTAACATATTTTCACCTTCATAAAAGCAATCAACAGGACAGACTTCAACGCAATCTGTATATTTACATTTAATACAAGCTTGATTAACTACGTATGTCATTTTGATGCCTTTTATACTTATGTTGAAATTTTATTTATCATGAGGTTAATACTTATAGCAGATAATTATATTAATTAGAAGCATTCTTGATTTTTTTTAACACAGAAAAAGCATTAATATTTTGATAATTATTTAATTGTGGGGTGTTAATTTTTTTATATTTCCGGATCCAATATATTTGTTTATCTGAACCTTTATTTTTTATAAAACCTATTGTTTGGACTAAGTTTTCAATTTCATTCGCATTCATCGTCATAATTGACTTCATTTCTTCTGTAATAATAAATTTTTGTGACTTACGTATTTTCTGCTCAATTCTTATAATATTTAATAAATTTTCTATTAAATCAGGCCTATATAATGATTTTCCAAATTTATGATAACCATATTTATTATCGTGCGTATCTTTATCGCTGATCTGGATTGATTTAGGACTAACTTTAATAGATCTCACTGGATCTATCCCATAATATAAATTATATAAAATAATTCTTAGTTTTACCTGCCTATCCCCAAATATGTTCTTAAAAAAAACATATCTTTCTCCAATAAATATTTTATAAGCGCGTAGCTCCTTTTTTTCTATTCTTGTTAATTGATCAAATTTAATACTAAGATTTTCTTTTTCTATAATCCCTAAGTTTTCTATCAAGGAGTATCTAACCGCAGATAGATAACCGGTCATTTTAGTTACATCAATTTTCTCTAGTTGTGATAGTGTATTACTTATATAATTTGTTAGCCATTGATTCATTTTCTTTGCTAACTTTTTTTTATTAGCTAGTGTTAAATTATCATCACACAATATCTTTATGTTTGGTTTTAGAATTAGATTGCTCTTAAATAGTGAAGCTATTGGCATGCCATCCCACAGAATTTGATGCGCTTCAGATAATATAAATTTTTTATCCGTGCTATTCAAAATTTTATCACATTGTTCATTGAGTTTTTTTGAAATAATACTATTAAGTTTACTCCTTGCTGTTTTATTCAGTTGTGATACTGACTGATTGACATACTTTAATCCATTTATTGTACCAATATTTGTATTGCCAATATTTATTTTATTTTCAGTATTTATATGCAAATCCTTAATATCTGAATGGTTTATTATTAGGCTCGTTCTTTTATCTATAAACCTCTGCATCAGTCTATCATGCAGTTTATCTGATAGCTTGTTTTCGATTCTTCTAGTTTTATCTTGCCAGAGTTCTGCATTTTCCAGCCAATTTCTCTTATTTGCAATAAAGTTACAGGTTCTAATGAATGAAATTTTATTAGACAAACTATCAATATCGCCATCAAATCTTGAAGAAAACTGGATTTCATTTTCTAGCCAATTTTCATCAACATACCCATTGTTTTCTGTAATATCAGAAAATATTTTTAGAATAATTTTCGTATGATTCTCGATACCTGTTTGCCTATAATCAGGAATTTGGCAAATATCCCATAATAATTGGAGCTCGTCTTTTGGTAATATTCTGTAATCCAACAGTTTATTTTCATGTATATATTCAAGAGTCTGATGATCTTCAGGATTTTTTATTGGCTTGAGGAAAGTCTCTGGGGGTTTTATTGATAAACTATCTAGTATTGTTTTTATCGATGAGTAGTTAATATCATCATTTCTCCATCTTATATTTGTAATTTGGCTGAACTTATGCCGCTCTACGGATTCAATGATTTCTGGAGAAAGATCAGCATTTGGATGTGTCATACAGAAAGTGCCATTATTCTTATATCTACCGGCTCTTCCAGCAATTTGTGCAATTTCATGCGTCATTAGGTATCTATATTTAGATCCATCAAATTTTTTTATTGAATCAAATGCAACATGTTCTATGTCCATATTTAGACCCATACCTATAGCATCAGTTGCAACTAGATAGTCAGCTTGCCCAGACTGGTATAATTCCACTTGTGCATTTCTTGTACGGGGCGATAAGGCACCAAGAACAACAGCTGTACCGCCATTTTGCTGTCTGACAAAATCAGCAATTTCATAAACTCGATTGATTGAAAATGCTACTATTGCAGTCTTCTTCTTTAATCGTGATATTTTTCTCGTTCCATCATATTTTATACTTGATAGTCTGGGCTTGCTTATTATCTGGATATCAGGATTAATTTTTTTTAGTATGTTCCTTGCAGTAGATGAGCCCAAAAACATTGTCTCTTTATTTCCTCTTGATTGAAAGAGTCTTTTTGTAAAAATATGCCCTCTTTCTATATCTGATGAGAGTTGTATTTCATCAATTGCAATAAAATCAACAGGTATATCAGTTGGCATAGCTTCAACAGTACATATGTAATATTTTGGATATTTAGGAATATATTTTTCTTCGCCAGTAATTAGTGCCACTTGCTGTTTGCCAATCTTACTAGATACTTTGTCATATATTTCACGAGCTAGTAATCTTAGCGGAACGCCAATTATACCAGTTTCATGACCCAACATCTTATCAATGGCCATGTATGTCTTGCCTGTATTTGTCGGTCCTAGAACTGCTGTAATTTTACTTTGCATTGTATTATGTAGTTAATTCTTAAGGATTTATTTCATTTAATAGAACATCAATAGAACATAACATGTCCGAATCATTAATCGTCATAATATTCATCATTTGTTCTATACTATATATAGTGTATTAAATAGAGTTTTTACATATATAGTAACTAGAATTTCATAACTTCCCCATTGACCCTTAAGGTCTGTAGTTCAATAATTGCCGATGGCCCACCATTAGCCTCTATAATCCTAGGAATTAGGATGCTTATATTATTATTAAGATTGATTCTGACTAATTCTAAGAGATGATATGGCGAAGGATCCTCTTCTTCTTTTTCCATTTCTTTCTCTGAGAAACCAATAAGTGGTGTATATTTTACTCCACATTTACTAACTGTGGGCTTAAATTCGTAGTTAATCAAAAATATTCTCCTTCCATCTGTAACTTCCCATTCTCCGGTACAGATTTCGTTTGGAGGGTATATTGCCATCTCTAATATAGATGACAATGGATCAATAATATTTGGATTTAGATTTCTATATAATTCTAACTCCTTCAAATATTTCATTTCAGGTCTTGCAAGAATATTATGATATTTACCTCTATAAACAATACTAATGTGCCCAACACCTCGTTTGGTTTCAATATGATTATTATAGAATTTAGGACTGATATGGGTTTCTTTCAGTGTACCTCTTGCAGAGAATGTCCAGCTTGAGTTTGAAAATAAGTCACCAATCCCTTGTGTCTTAATAACTGCGGTCGAAAAATATTGTGCTTCCAGAAAATTTACCTCAAAATCTAATTTTGCAATTTTTAACCCAAGAGATCTTACCACGTAAGTAAGATTTATTTGATCATCTAGATAATACCTATCCTCGATATTAATATGTTTTATGCCTCCATTTGTTTCTGCGAGAGAGTTTTTATAGGTGGCTATCAAGGTTATAAATATAATTATAAGGAATTTAATTATCTTCATATTATTTATAGGATTTTTTGCAATCTAACTTAAGAGATTATAATATATTTCTTAAAAAAATATGATTTATTTTATTTATACAAATAAAAAAGCAAATAAATTTATATCAATTTAGCATTATGAAGTTGACGGAAGATTGATGAGGGTTTATAAGTTCAGTCAATCGATATATTTGGAGAGTTTTAATGACAAGAAAATGTGAATTAACTGGTAAGACGGTTATGTCAGGGAATAATGTTAGTCACGCCAAAAATAGAAATAAAAGAAAGTTTTTACCTAATCTGCATCAAGTGTCACTTCATAGTAATCTTTTAGACGAGAAAGTCTATCTTAGGATCTCATCAAATGCCCTGAGAACTATAGAACACAGAGGGGGGATTGACGAATTTCTAATCAAGGAATCTTCAGAAAATCTGTCTAATAAGGCTCTAAATTTTAAGAAACGCATCACAAAAGCAAAAAATAGTAATACAAATTAATGACTCGTATTGTTCAGTCTGCATTGATACTATCAATGCTATTAGTTATACTGATATCTAATGTTCTTGTTCAGTATCCTGTCAGAATTTGGGGACTTGAAAATATACTAACTTGGGCGGCTTTCACATACCCAATAGCATTTTTAATTACAGATATAACAAATAAGATATATGATCCCAAAAGAGCTAAAATAGTTGTTTATTGGGGGTTTTTTTTTGCTGTTATTTTATCAATATATTTTTCGTCACCAAGGATAGCATTTGCCTCAGGCACAGCATTTATTGTATCGCAATTAATTGATATTAATATATTTACCCATTTAAAGAAATTACGTTGGTGGAAGGCTCCGCTCATCTCATCATCGATTGGCTCACTCATTGATACGCTATTATTCTTTTCTCTAGCATTCTCTTTGAGTTTTTCCTTTTTAGGTATGTCAGATGGATTTTTCACTGAAAAGATTGGGCTATTTAATTCAGATACAATTTTTATATCAAGATGGATTTTTTTGGGATTGGGGGATCTTTGTATTAAACTTCTTGTCACAATTATACTTTTGGTTCCATATAGGGCTCTCTATTTAAGACTCCTAAACCATTAGTTATTTATTATTATTTTCATCAAAGAGTTCTGCAAGTTTTTCGGTCATTGCCCCACCCAATTCTTCGACATCAATTATTGTCACAGCTCTTTTATAGTATCTTGTTACATCATGCCCAATCCCGATAGCAATGAGCTCAATATCTGAGTCACTTTCTATTTTATGGATTATTTTTTTTAGGTGCAACTCAAGGTAATTACCTGAATTTACTGATAAAGATGAGTCATCAACAGGGGCGCCATCTGAAATTACCATCATTATTTTTCTCTGCTCGTCTCTCTTTTGCAATCTATCATAAGCCCATTCTAATGCTTCTCCATCTATATTTTCCTTAAGGATACCTTCTTTCATCATAAGCCCGAGGTTCCTTTTTGATCTGCGCCAAGGAGAATCTGCTGATTTATATATTATATGTCTAAGATCATTTAGACGTCCAGGCCTCATTGGCTTGCCAGATTCAGTCCATAATTCACGTGATTGCCCACCCTTCCAAGCTTTGGTTGTAAAGCCAAGGACTTCTGCTTTTACACCACATCTTTCTAATGTTCTAGTGAGTATATCTGCACATGTTGCGGCCACCATAATTGGGCGACCTCTCATCGAACCGGAATTATCGATTAGAAGAGTAACTACTGTGTCACGAAAATCGGTATCTCTCTCCATTTTAAATGAAAGAGGGTGCATTGGATCTGTGACAACTCGGACAAGTCTTGCTGTATCCAAAACACCTTCTTCAAGGTCGAAGTCCCAGGACCGGTTTTGTTGGGCCATTAATTTTCTTTGGAGCTTATTAGCTAGTCTTGCGACAACACCTTGTAGATTAGATATTTGTTTATCAAGATAGTTTCTAAGCCTATCAAGTTCATCAATCTCCGCAATCTCTTCGGCCGGAACTATTTCATCAAATATATTTGTATATATCTTATAGTTTGGCTGTTTAATCGTATTTTGAGAGTCTTCTATTTCACCTTGGCTATCAGGAACCGAGCTTTCTTCTCCTTCTTCTTCTGCTCCCTCTAGATCATCAAGGTCAATTAACTCCTCTGCAATTTCATCATCCATTGTTTCCGTTTCATCCACATCAAACTCATCACTTAGTTCAGTTGTGTCTTCCTCCGTGCCATCCGCTTCACTATTGGCATCTTCATCTTTAGTATTTGAGGGATCTGAGTCACCAAGAAGGCTTGATATATCGAGAGCTGACAATAGGTCTGTGATTTTACTTGCAAATAATTCCTGATCATTAACTTGACTTTTTAATATCTCGAGCTGCTCAATAGCTTTATCATTAATATGCGGCCTCCACAAATCAACAAATTTTCTTGTATTTTTAGGAGGGGCAAAACCAGTTAATTTTTCTCTAACAATCAGGCTTATAGCCTCACTAACAGGGGCTTCATCTTTATGAGTTATATTATTTAATGTTGAATTTCTATAATTTGCATTTGTTCGTGCATTCAAATTTGACGCACATCCAGGCATGCTTTTCGTTCCTACTGCTTCTATCCTTGCCTCTTCAATTGCATTGTATATTCTTTCTGCTTGAGGTGAGGAAGGTATATATTTTTTATGTACAGCTTCGTCATGGTTTTTGATCTTTAACGCTAATAAGTCTGCATTTCCTCGAAGAATGGACAAGTCTTCTTTGTTTAGAGACGTATTAGGTTCTCTTAATTTAATTTTTTTCCCTGTAATTTGAGGAGGCTCATCACCAAAGACTACCTCTAGTTCTGGCTCATCTGCTATACTTCTTGTTGCTTCAGTAATTGTTTTTTTTACAATTTCAGCAAGGCTATTTTCATTACTTTCTGACAAAGTATTACTCTTCAACTGATTCTAATAATTCAACACCCTCAAGTTCCATATCAAAACATCTCTGATAAAATTCAGCAACCACTGGTCTTTCAAGTTCATCACATTTATTTAGGAAGGTAAGCCTGAAGGCAAAACCTATATCATTGAATATTTCACTATTTTCAGCCCAAGTTAGCACAGTTCGCGGGCTCATTACGGTAGATAAGTCTCCATTTATAAAGGCGCTTCTTGATAAGTCTGCAACTTTTACCATTTTATCAATTATTTGTTTTCCTTCTTTATTATTGTAATGGCTTGCTTTTGAGAGAATTATGGACGCTTCAACATCATGAGGTAAATAGTTTAGAGTAGATACTATTGACCATCTATCCATTTGTCCTTGATTTATTTGCTGGGTCCCATGGTATAATCCTGTGGTATCACCTAGGCCAACTGTGTTTGTAGTTGCGAACATACGAAAGTATGGATGAGGCTTTATAACTTTGCTCTGGTCAAGAAGTGTTAATTTACCAGAAACCTCAAGAATCCTTTGTATAACAAACATTACGTCAGGTCTTCCGGCGTCATACTCATCAAACACTAAAGCAGTATTTGATTGAAGGGCCCAAGGAAGTATTCCTTCCTTAAATTCTGTAACTTGCTTCCCGTCTTCAATTACAATTGCATCTTTTCCAATAAGATCTATCCTGCTAACATGACTATCTAAGTTGATTCTTATGCATGGCCAATTTAATCTGGCTGCAACTTGTTCAATATGTGTTGATTTACCAGTTCCATGGTATCCTTGTATCATCACCCTCCTGTTATGAGAAAATCCAGCAAGTATAGCTAGTGTAGTTTCTGGATCAAATATGTAGGAACTATCTATTTCTGGAACATATTCATTCTTTTCTGAATATGCGGGCGCCTTAAGTTTGGACTCAAAGCCAAAAACTTTTGAAACTTCTATTTGTGTATCTGGTTTATGATTAGTGTTTTGGTCATCTTTTTTCATTATTTATTCCCCAATTAATATTCTAAAACTTTTAATTTACAAAACCTATTGATTTAAGGTAGCGATAAGATTTTATGATCTCAATTAATTTTTCATCTGTAGCCTCATTGCCTCCATTGAGATCTGGATGATGTCTCTTGACAAGTAATTTATATTTATTTTTGATCTCTATGCTAGTAGAATTTGTTTCTAATCCCAATGTATATAATGCTTTCTTTGCGGCATTACCAATTTTGGGCCTCTTTTTTGTTATTTGATCATTAATTTCTTCATTTACGTTTGATTCAGCTCTACTTTTCTTTAGTTTTTTTAGTATTTCTTCGGCAGTATAGTTTGACATTTGCTCTTTATTGTCAACCCCTAGCTTCCATGTTGGACGATTTCCTAGCATAGACTCTTTTTGGAATTTAGATAAATCATTAGGGCTCATGCCCTCAAAATAATTATAATTTTTATTATATTCTCTGACATGATTTATGCAAAAATTTAAATATTGACCTTCCTGACCTCTTCCAATAGGAGCCTTATGAGATGCTGGCAATTGGCAACCTTCCCATTGACAAGTATCCTTTGGTTCCATTGTTTTTTTCTTTTTGCTGATACGTATATCATCAAAATATTTTGAATTAGCATTTGCCATTTTTGAAATCTCTAATTAATAGTAGATATATAAATATTTTTAGGAGCATTTGTAAATTAATTTTGTTGAAAATATAAAGATTAAATTGAACCCACTTGAACCGATCACACTTGAAATCACGGATCAATCTCATAAGCATATTGGGCATGCAGGCTGGCAAGAAGGAGGTCAGTCTCATTTTCATATATATATTGTCTCCAATTATTTCCTTGGTAAATCAAAATTAGAACGTCACAAGATAATTCATGAATTACTTGAGGATGAATTTAATTCAACGCATTCAATTTCTTTTAAGGCCAAAGCTCCAAATGAAATAAAATCAGTTTTAAAGTAACAATAAATATCATGAAGGGAGTGCTGTATCAATAGCACTTTTTATAATTTTTTGTTCAATGCCGTCTTTTATGGAGACTTCACCTATTTTTTTGGGGATAATAAAGTTAATGGAACCTTTTTTGACTTTCTTATCATTTTTCATTAACTCAATTATTTTCTCAGATTTAAGGTTATTATGCTTGAATCCTTTTAAATCTATTTTTAATCCCGCCTTTATAAAATGTTTTTTTACCTTGGAGTAATCATTGCTACTACAAATATTAAGAGAATGAGATAGTTTATATGCTAATATAATTCCAATAGATACTGCCTCACCGTGCAAGATTGTTCCATCATAGTTAAATATAGTCTCAATTGCATGACCAAATGTATGACCTAGATTAAGAAATGCCCGATAATTCTTTTCTTTCACATCAACCATTACTATATTTGCTTTGATTGAAGCACTTCTGTATATAGCTTCCTCCAGCTTTTCGCTATCGTTGGGCAGTTCGTTAACTACCTTATCGAGCCACAGAAAAAGATTTTCGTCGAAAATAAGGGAGTGTTTTACAAGTTCGGCGTATCCAGCATAAAACTCACGTCTGGGAAGAGATTTCAAGAAATCTGTATCACAAATGACCAATTGAGGTTGTTTGAAAGATCCAATGAGATTCTTCCCATAATTTGAGTTCACTCCTGTTTTACCACCAATTGCAGAGTCAACTTGTGCCAGGAGTGTTGTGGGTATATTTATAAAATTTACACCTCTATGAATTATTGCAGATACGAACCCAGCTAAATCACCAATAACACCACCGCCTAATGCAATTATTGTATCACTTCTTTCAAAATTTTTTTTTAGGAGTTTATCGATTATTTGCCCTGCATTGCTAAGGCATTTGTTTTCTTCACCTGGCCTTAGAATAATTTCAATTATATTAGCCTCAATATCTTTTAGTGAATACTTTAATTTTTCTAAGCATATCTTTGAGGCATTCTCATCGGTTATTATTGCTATATTCTCACAAGTAATATAATTTTTTAAAATTTTATCCCCTTCATTCTCGATTGAGGAGTAGAAAATAGGATATGAAGAGTCTTGAAGTTTGATATTAATCTTTTTCATTTTTTTTCATTTCATTCAATTTTTGAATTATTTCATTTGCGCATTTATTTATATTTTTATTGTTACAGTTTATATGAATATCTGCCATTTGGTAGTATATCAATCGATCTTTTATGAGTTCATTTATTACCTTTTGTGGATTTTTTTTAATAAGAGGTCTTGTGCTATTCTTTTGAACTCTTTTGAGTATTTGATCTTTGCTTAGATTAAGCCAAATTGATCTGTTATCACTAAGTATTTTATTTCTTATTGTCTCGTGCATAATAGCACCACCACCTGTTGAAATAATAGTATGGGAATTTTCTTGCAATATGTCCATACTAATCTTTAATTCAATATTTCTAAAAAACTCTTCTCCATTTTCAGTGAATATTTTTGCGATAGCCTTTCCTTCTTTTTGCTCAATTATTTTATCAATATCAAGGAAGGGAATTTGAAGAATTTGTGATAGCCGTCTACCAATTGCAGATTTTCCGACGCCCATCATTCCGATCAGTACTATATTCATAATTTATAGCCATAGATAAAGTTATATAATTACAATAACCTAATCTTAAACATTACTAGTTATTTTTGATTATATAATTGAATTTATGATTAATCTATTAATGAAAATCTTATACTATGAATTTATTAATTGAAAACTTTCTTGAAATGCTATCTGTTGAAAGAGCGGCCTCAAATAACACATTGAGTGCTTATAAACGAGATCTTATGGATTTTTATGATTTTCTTAAAAAGAGAAAGATTGAAATAAAAACAGTAGATTCAGGTATTATTAGAGAATATCTAAATAAAATTAACACTAGCGGAATAATGAACTCAACATCTGCAAGAAAATTGAGTTCATTGAGGCAATTCTATAAATTCTTATGCCAAGAGAGTATAATACCTATTAATCCATTAAATGGAATAGAAAGCCCAAAACTTGGCAGGTCTTTACCTAAATTAATTTCCGAGGAAGAGATTATGCAATTAATTGAGTATTTAAGGTCAGTTCTTGGGGATAAGAATTTAAAATACAGTAAGCTATTTCAATATCAGAGGTTTTTATGCCAAATAGAAATATTATATTCAACAGGACTAAGGATAAGTGAGCTGGTTTCTCTGAGTTTAGATCAGATTTTTGATAATAAAAATTTCCTTACAGTTACTGGAAAGGGGGGCAAAGAAAGGATAGTCCCCCTCACTCAGGAAGCTCAAAATGAAATATATAAATATTACGAACTTCTGAAGTCTGTTTATGATCTTAAGGAGATAAAGTATTTTTTCCCCTCAAGAAATAAAAGAAGTCACTTAACAAGACAATTCTTTTCAGCAGAATTAAAAATAATTTCGGCTGAGGCAGGTCTGGATCCGAGACATTTATCCCCACATGTTCTAAGGCATGCTTTTGCAAGTCATCTATTGTCAAATGGTGCCGATTTGAGGGCTGTCCAACAGATGCTTGGCCATTCTGATATCTCAACTACACAAATATATACGCACATAATGGATGAAAAATTAAAGACAATAATTAAAGAAAAACATCCATTGGCAAAAAGTTTATGATATGTTAGTAAAATATTATTTATTATTATGTGCTAGGTCTTAAAAACAAGAAGGATTTTTTATGCAGTATTTAGATTTTGAGAAAGACGTTGCTGAGCTTGAGAGTAAAGTTAATGAGTTGAAGCAAATAAATCCAAATGAAAATGATATATCAATTGATGATAATATAAAAGAATTAGAAGATAAGGCAAATAAAGCACTTGAAAAACTTTATTCTACACTAAGCCCGTGGCAGAAGACAAAGGTAGCAAGGCACCCAAATAGGCCGCACTTTAGAGATTATTTAGAGTCCTTATTTGATGATTTTATTGAGTTAGCCGGCGATCGGAAATATTCAAATGATAATGCTATAATTGGTGGTCTAGCCACCTTTAACGAGACCAATGTTATGGTTATTGGGCACGAAAAAGGTGCAGACACAAATGAACGTATTAAGCATAATTTTGGTATGGCTGGTCCAGAGGGATATAGAAAAGCCGAAAGATTAATGAAACTTGCAGATAGATTTAATATTCCTGTTATTACATTTGTTGATACAGCGGGTGCATATCCAGGTATTGGGGCCGAGGAAAGAGGCCAATCAGAAGCAATTGCAAGGTGCACACAAACATGTTTGAATATCGGTGTTCCATTAATTTCTATAATAATAGGAGAAGGCGGCTCCGGTGGTGCAGTTGCAATAGCATCTGCAAATAAAGTCATTATGCTTGAGCATTCAATTTACACGGTTGCTTCGCCTGAAGCCTCAGCTTCTATTCTTTGGAGAGACTCAACCAAGGCAAGTGAAGCGGCAAATAATATGAAGATTACGGCACAAGATCTAATTAAAATGAAAATCATTGATAAAGTTATTGCAGAACCAACGGGCGGAGCTCATAGGAACCCTCAAAAGATCATTAAAGAGGTAGAGCACGTCATAGATAGGTTTATAAAAGATCTTAGCAAATTGGAACGTAATGTTTTGATTTCTGAAAGAAGAGAAAAATTTTTATCTATAGGAAGAGATTTATAATCAGTGTAACTTCCCATGGCAGTGTTTATATTTTTTGTTGCTGCCACATGGACATTTTTCATTCCTACCAACTTTACCCCATGTTTTTGGATCACTAGTAGTTGAGATCTTCTCTTTCTCATCGGCGCTATTTTCTTTGTTTTGCTCTTTCTGCACATTATTTTTTCTCTCAACTAACTCAACCCTTATAAGATGTGCGGTAACGCTCTCACGAAGTTTATATAAGAGGTTTTGAAATAATTCAAAACCTTCCGTCTTATATTCATTTATAGGATCTCTTTGTCCGTAACTGCGGAGCGTAACAGAAGTTCGCAAATGTTCTAGTCTTGATAAATGCTCTCTCCATGATATATCCAGCACTTGAAGTAGAATTGTCTTTTCAACTTTTTTGAGAACCTCAGCACCATATTTTTTCTCTTTTAATTGCATTATTTGATCAACAATTTTTTTCATTCTAGTTATAATTTCTTGCTCGGCTATTCCTTCTTCTTTCGCCCACTCATCGACAGGTACGTCAATCATGAGAGAAGTTTTAATTTTATTTCTTAATCCTTCTGTATCCCATTGCTCAGGGTAAGAATTTTCTGGAATATATTCTGTTACCATATCTTCGATAAATTCGTCCCTCATATCTTTTATTGTTTCTGAGGCTTCAGTTTCTTCCATTAGTTCTTTTCTTTGTTCAAATATTACTTTTCTTTGATCATTCATAACATCATCAAATTGCAGTATGCTTTTTCTGATATCAAAATTTCTTGACTCAATTTTTGATTGAGCTTTTTCTATTGCTTTATTTATCCATGGATGTGTAATGGGTTCACCATCTTTAAGCCCTAGTTTTTTTAGCATTGAATCCATATTATCGGTTCCAAAAATTCTCATAAGATCATCTTGTAAACTCAGAAAAAATTTTGAGCAACCGGGATCACCTTGTCTGCCTGATCTTCCCCTTAGTTGATTATCGATCCTTCTACTTTCATGCCTTTCTGTTCCTAAGACAAAAAGTCCTCCTGCATTAATCACTTGCTCTTTTTCTTTATTAATTTCTTTTGTAATTTCTTCAATTTTATCATCAGTATTTGATCTACTTAGGGCATTTTTTATTTCTGCCTCTAAATTACCACCTAGCTGTATATCTGTTCCTCTGCCAGCCATATTAGTGGCAATTGTAATGGCACCCAATCTTCCAGCTTGTTCGATTATCTTTGCTTCTTGCTCATGATATTTTGCGTTAAGTACAGAGAATGTCTTTTCTTTTAGTTTTATTTTTTTATCATCCAGGTAATTAGTTCTTTTGAAACCTGATTTCTCTAGCATATTTGCAAGAGACTCTGATTTCTCAATTGATGTAGTTCCAACTAGAACTGGTTGCTTCTTATCTGAACAATTTTTAATTTGATCAATAATTGCAGTATATTTTTCATCACTTGTCATAAAGATAGCATCATCCTCATCAGATCTTTTTACATCCTCATGTGTTGGGATTTCAAGTACAGGCAGATTGTAGATATCCATGAACTCTTCAGCTTCGGTTGAAGCTGTTCCTGTCATACCTCCAAGTTTTTTATATAATCTAAAATAGTTTTGAAATGTTATAGAGGCTAATGTTTGATTTTCAGATTGGATTGCACAATTTTCTTTTGCTTCTAATGCTTGATGAAGTCCATCTGAAAATCTCCTTCCTTCCATCATTCTTCCGGTAAATTCATCAATAATGGTAACCTTATTATCCTTTACAATATAGTCTTTGTTTTTAGTAAATAATTTATGAGCTCTTGCCGCTTGGTTGATGTGATGAATAATTGAAATATTTTCTATTTCAAAAAGTGATTTTCCTTTGAGAATTCCATTTTTATCTAAAATCTCTTCGGCATGTTCAATACCAGGATCTGATAGGCTAATAGACTTTGATTTTTCATCAATTTCAAAGTCATCGTCATCTAGCAATGGTATTAACTTATTTATAGCAGTGTATAAATCAGATTTCACTTCGACGGGACCAGATATGACTAATGGGGTTCTAGCCTCATCAACTAGAATTGAGTCTACTTCATCAACAATTGCAAAATTGTGACCCCTTTGAACCATACTATCTAAATTATGTTTCATGTTGTCTCTTAGATAATCAAATCCAAATTCATTATTTGTTCCATATGTTATATCAGATGAATATGCAATTTTTCTGTCTGTATCATTCATATCATTTTGAAGACACCCAACCTTTAAACCTAAAAATTCATAAATACCCCCCATCCAATTCGCATCTCTTTGAGCGAGGTAGTCATTGACAGTTATTACATGAACACCATTCCCCGCAAGGGAGTTTAAATATATAGGTAGGGTGGAGACCAGGGTTTTGCCTTCCCCTGTTTTCATTTCAGATATACCGCCATCATGAAGAACCATTCCACCAATTAGCTGAACATCATAATGCCTTTGGCCGAGGGTTCTTTTTGATGCCTCTCTGACAACTGCGAATGCATCAATCAACAGATCATCTAATTGAATACCAGAGCTAACTTTTTCCTTAAATGAATTTGTTAAATTTTTTAGTTCTGCATCTGATAGTTGTGCATATTTATCTTCTAAAGCATTTATTTTTTCAACTTGCGCCTCATAGAACTTATATTGTTTTTTTATTGGTTTATTAAAAATATTTGTAGCTATTTTTTTTAAATCTAGCATTGATAGTCCTATCTTCGACAAAATTAAAAATAATTTAACCTATAATTAGTTTAATATATATGAATTTAACTTTATTTTATCTCTATTAGTTTCTAATTATATTTTGATAATGTATTATTTATTTAACAATAAATTGTAAATTAGCAAATTTAATTTAACAATATAGTAAAAATAATAAAAAATTAGAAGTAATTTAATCTCAAATATTTTTAAATGATAATGAATAAAAAAAATCAAAATAGTATAAAAGATACGCTAAAGGGCATCCAGGTATATACATTTACTTCAAATGCACATTATAAAAATCAAAAAGACTTACTATTAGTTGTATTTGAAGAGTGTCTAAATTATGCGGGTGTCTATACCCAATCTTCTTGTCCATCTATTCCAGTTAGTTGGTGCAAACAACAATTAAATAAGAAAAAAATTAGAGCGATACTAGTCAATGCCGGCAACGCAAATGCATTTACAGGTCTGAGGGGGGAAAATGATTTAAAAGATTTAGTAGGCGCGGTTTCAAAAAAAATATCATGTAAGATTGATGAGGTAGCTATTGCTTCGACTGGTGTTATTGGCGAATTTCTTAACACCAAACCAATTATAGAAGCTATATCCAGTATGTCCGAAGAAGATGTATCTAGTTGGCATGACGCGGCTGAGTCAATAATGACAACAGATACATACCCAAAAATAGCTTATCAGACTATAAAAATAGATGATGAGGATGTAAATATTATTGGTCTAGCAAAGGGCTCAGGTATGATCGAGCCTAACATGGCAACTATGCTTTCATTCATATTTACGGATGCAAACTTATCATTTGATATTTTGAATACTATATTGAAGGACGTGGTAAGAGATTCATTTAACTCAATTTCTGTAGATGGCGATACTTCAACGAGTGATACTGTTATATTGGTATCAACGAACGCAGCTCAACATGAGCTATTAACAGAAGAAAAAGATCCAAGAACAAAACATTTACAAGAGACTCTCCAATCTATTGCAAACGATCTTGCAAAAAAAATAGTCATTGATGGGGAGGGTGCAACTAAGTTAGTTGAGATCAATACCATCAGTGCAGTTAGCAAGGATAGTGCAATGAAAATTGCAAAATCTATAGCAAATTCACCACTAGTTAAGACAGCCTTATATGGAGAAGATCCCAATTGGGGACGTATTGTTGGTGCAATCGGAAAATCATTTGAGAAAATAGATATTAATAGGATGAGATTATTTATTGGTGATTTTCTTGTTGCATACAATGGAGCTGTTTCTGAGGATTATACAGAAGAAGATGTTAAAAATTATATGAGAAATAAAGAGATTTTAATAACAGTAGAATTGAATCAAGGTAAGCACGCTCATCGGGTTTGGACATGTGATCTATCTCATAAATATATTGATATTAATACAGATTATAGGTCTTGAGGTATGAAGACTAAATTAGTAGGCGCTTGCGCTCTTGTTGATTTAAATGGAAGAGTACTAATTAACCAAAGACCGAAGGGAAAAGATTTTGAGGGCTTCTGGGAATTTCCTGGAGGGAAAGTTGAGAATGATGAGAATCCAGAAGATGCAGTTATTCGTGAACTAAAGGAAGAAATTGATATTGATGTGAACTCAGCCTGCTTAGCCCCCTTATCTTTTTCCGAAGCTAGATACAATGATACCCATGTTTTAATACTTTTATATATAGCAAGAAAGTGGGAGGGTATTATCAAGCCACTTGAGAATCAGAAAATTGTTTGGGTAAAACCAAAAGATATATCAGCATATGAAATTTTGCCTGCGGATAAATCATTTTTTCCTATTCTGCGCGACCTTATTTAAAAAGAATTTCAATTCTCGAGAAAGTCAGCTAGCTTATGTTTGGCGCTACCTGGTTTCATTGGTTTTTGCTGATTCTCATGAAATTTCCAACCTGTAAGAGTTAGAATTTCAAATTTTTCAGATATACCATAATTTTCATAATCATTTTTTTCTTCCATCATATTAATTGCTTTTATCCATACCTTTCTCTTTAATGATGGTTTGTTTAGGTTAATATAATTATTTTCTCCCATTGACCTAATTAATTGAATTAATTCAGATGCTTGTGAATATTTGACTCTTACATCATAGCTGTCAACGACGCAAAGTTTAAATCCTGAGCTATACAATATATCTCCTGCTGTTTTGATATCAATAAATGGATTTATTCTGGGATATGTTTTCCCACTTATATTATCTTCTGCGCTAATAAGGCATTGTTTTAGATCAAATAGGGTTTTCTGACCGAACATGGTTGCTATCAAAAGACCATCTGGCAATAGCAAATTTCTAAGATTTTCCAATGATAACTTTAGATTATTTGATGTATGTAGGATTAGATCAGAGATTATTAAATCAAATTTAGGTTTATGGAATGGTAAATTATTATCGTCTACCACTATATAGTTTGATTTATTAGCATTATAATTTGGCCCTATAATAATGACCTCAGATTTTTTGCTAATAATTTTATGCAAGTAATTTTTTTTAATATTTTTTGTTATTATTAAAATAGATTTAAATTCTTTACGGATATCCTCCAGCCGACTTTCAATATCATATTCAGTTTTATCATAAATTATATTAGGCATTTCTATTGAGAGAGATCTAGCCCTAGAAGATCTTAGCTTATCTGGGTCAAATACTAACCTCTTTTGTTTTTTTATACTTTCATTCATTTGCTAATAGGATAGGTTTAATATTTAATTACTTGGAATATATCATAAATAATATGATATATATAATATTACTAAATATATTAGTGAAATACATTATGCAATTAATTGAAATATATACTGCAAAAAATTGTTTTTATTGTAAAGCTGCAAAGAGATTATTATCAATAAGAGAGACTAATTTTGTAGAGTATGATGTAACAAACGATGTTAAATTAAGGGATGAGATGCAATCAAGATCATCTGGTGCTCGCACAGTACCGCAGATTTTTATCAATAAAGTACATATTGGTGGATGCGATGAGCTTTATAATCTAGATGAGCTAGGTGATTTAGATAAGATTTTAAGTAAAACTGATGGAAACATTAAACAGTAAGAGATTTAAAGTTGCATGTATTCAAATGAATACAGGCATGGACATATCTAAAAACTTGGATAATCTTCAAAAAAAAATGGAATTTGCTGCTAACTCCGGAGCAAACTTAATTGTTACACCAGAGCAAACTTTGCTCATGGCAAAAAATAAGGCACATTTAAAAGCGAATATTGAATATGAAGACAGTGACTTTGGTCTTCGTGCAATAAAACAGATTACAAGCCAAATAGGGGTACATGTAATTATAGGCTCCTTATCAATCAAATTTAATGATAAGTATGCTTTAAATAGATCTTATGCCTTAGACCCAAGAGGGACTGTACTTGGATGTTATGATAAAATACATATGTTCGATGTCAAAATTAGTGAAAAAGAAGTATATTTTGAATCTAATACATTCAAATCAGGTAATAAATTAAGTTTAGTAGAACTTCCATGGGGCGTTTGCGGTTTAACAATATGTTATGACATACGATTCCCAGTCTTATATCGAAAATTAGCACAATATGGGGCAAAAATAATTACGATTCCATCAGCTTTTACAAAGACTACAGGCGAAGCTCATTGGCATGTATTATTAAAAGCAAGAGCAATTGAAACCGGCTGCTTTATTCTTGCTCCAGCTCAAATTGGGGTTCATGAAAATGGCAGGGAAACTTATGGACATAGTTTAATTGTTTCCCCA